>Ga0065711_1009141_pt1 | contig 11559 bp, 6 predicted proteins | sample Hoacrofraction12_FD_59098 | JGI IMG/M metagenome (GOLD analysis project Ga0065711, IMG submission 59098) | Hoatzin crop microbial communities from Cojedes, Venezuela - Epithelial fraction 12 v2 (version 2) | ecosystem: Host-associated > Birds > Digestive system > Esophagus > Crop | place... | reverse complement strand
GTCCAGGCGGGTCTTGAATATCTCCAGAGAAGGAGACTCCACAACCTCCCTGGGTAACCTGTAATCTGAACTTCCACCTGAGGCAAGTGTGGCTATTTGCTAACCAGATATAGTTAGTGCACAGTTCTTGTACAGACTTGCATGGGTGTGTCCTGTTCTCCAAATTACCATAGGCACACTACGGCTTCAATCTATCCAGCCCAGTCTCTCTTTTAAAGTCCTGCTACTTTAATGGTATAAAAGTATTTTTAAATCACTCAATCACGATAAAAATAACAGTATCAGAAAATTGATGAGAAACTATTAGACATTGAAATACCAGTTTCTAATCAGACATTGAAGTAAAATGACATGTTAAAAAATAAACAGATTCTCAGATCCAATAATTTAAAATGTGTTTCTGGAAAAATATAGAAGTGGAAAGTGGGATTCCAGCAATCACCCTATGATGACTTTTGCAACTGTTAGGGGATACTGGAAGGTACAGTCAGAGAATTATAGAATCATAGAATCATAGAACAAATTGGGTTGGAAGCGACCGTTAGAGGTCATCTAGTCCAAACCCCCTGCAATAAGCAGGGACATCTACCAGTACATCAGGTTGCTCAGAGCCCTGCCCAACCTGACCTTGAACGTTTCCAGGGATGGGGCATCTACCATCTCTCAGGGCAACCCGTTCCAGTGTTTAACCACCATCATTGTAAAAAATTTCTTCTTTATATCTAGTCTGAATCTACCCTCTTTTACTTTAAAACCATTACCACTTGTCCTATTGCTACAGGCCCTATTAAAAATTCTGCCCCCATCTTTCTAATAAGCTCCTCTTCAGGTACTGAAAGGCCACAGTAAGGTCTCTCTGGAACCTTCCTTGAGTATATTCCAGAAAGGCAGTTCCTGAATCGCCATATTCATCAGTTAATGATGTCTGACTGAGAATCACACAGTCATAGTTTTGCTTTGTCTTTTATGGTCCAAAAACCTTAAAAATGTAATTGCTTCTTTCCACTGGATCTCACTGTTACTCAGCGGAAATCCAGCCTCTATCTGTACTGAACTAGTGAGTCACCACCAGTCACTTCAAGTACAGGTCTTGATTTTGAAAGAAATTAAGTCTTGTCTTAATCTTACCTGATGGAGTAAAATCCTATCTAAAAGTCATGTGTATTACCAGAAAAAGGAAGATTTCATCTCCCTCAAAATCTTAAGGATTTCTATGTAAACATACGTGTATATGTGTACATATTTGATAAGTAGGTAAATACGGTAAGATGGATCTGCATTTAAAACTTTTGAAAGCCTATAGTTTAATTTCTTACAAAGAAATTTGGTGGTTTATTGTCTCTAAGGATGAAGAGTCTGGGCAACCTGTTCCAGTGTCTGACCACCATGACAGAATAAAAAGTTTTTATGTTTAAATAGGATTTCCTGTATTTCAGTTTGTGCGAATTTCCCCTTGACCCTTCACTGCACACCACTAAGAATCAGTCTCTGTGTTCTATGCTTTCCGCATCTCAGGTATTTATAAACATTGACAAGATGCCCCTGAGCCACCTCCTCTCAAGGCTGAGCCATTCCAGCTCTTGCAGCCTCTCCCCATATGTCAGATGCTCCAATTCCTTAGTCATCTCTGTTACTCTTCACAGCACTAGCTCCAGTAAGCCTCTGTCTTTTTTGTAGTGGGGATCCCAGAAATGGACCCATCTTTCCAGATGAGGCTTGCCAATACTAAACAGAGAGGAAGGATCATCTCCCTTGACCTGCTGGCAATGCTCTGCCTAACGCAGCCCAGGAGGCTGCTGGCCGCCTTTTCCTCCAGGGCACATTGCTGGCTCGAGTTTCTAGAGGGGTTTTTTTTTTATATATCCGTGAAAGTGCTTGCAAAAACTGTAACCTCAATGTTGTAATAAAAAGTTTCTGTATAAAACCTATTCACTAGCACCAACTACTATACAAAGGGAGCTGGAGGGTTTCAGGGCATATGTTTTTCTCTAGATAGTGAGAAACTGTCCCATTGCTTGAACAGATCCACTTGAACATTCGTGCTCAGCAGTTCTACAGTCAGCATTGCTGATCCATGGTCAAACGTTTGGGTGATAGTGCACATGCTTGGATGCGAGTACAAGATTTCAGGGACTGTCCTCAGAGGCTCTGTTTTGGAGGTTACCATACTGGCTGAGCTCTTTGGTTGGGTCTCAGATCTGCTCTCCTTGACATCAGGATCAGGTGCCACTCTTCTGTTGATGTTGATAGATAATTTGTAAATTGTGTTGTCAACACAACATTTAATCTGCTCCAAACAGCTCATAAACAAACCTTTGATTAATTCTTCCAGTCTGTGTCTTCTGGACAAAATTTACAGCATTGTACTTGTTTGGATGAAAAATAGAGAGAGACAAGCTGTCACTACTGAGAAAAAGAGTATTTTTTTCCTTCACTTTGTAGCTTAAGAATCATTTTATCATGACTTTACTGTATGAAAATGGCAGAAGATTTAAATTTGTGACTGATGATGCAGAAGCTGTAAAACCTGATGGGCTCAAGAGTGTTCATACCAAATTGCCACAAGCTACACACATTTTAGGCCGGGAACATCCAGTTCACAATGCAATAGAAACTTGGAAGTGTTATTCCATGATCAATGCGTAGGATGATGTTAGTCAATGACATTTGAAAGAGCTGTTTATTTATAGCCTCAGCTGAACATTGCAACACAGCTGGACGAAAAAAAATGAGTAATTTCAAAGAGAAATAATTCAGAAGAGATCTGTTGGGGGTGAGGGAACTAAGTTTACTGTGTCCAGATACTTAATAGCATTAAAACAAAGAATCTGAAGTAATAAGGTTCACTTTACTGATCTTGTCTTTTGTTATCACATTAAATTTAACTCACAGCTCAGAAGATCGCATTAGTTTGGCTTTGAAATATTTTTCATTGATGTGTGCCTTTGAATCGGCACACTACTACCTCTGTTGATTTAGTCCAGTCAAGATGTATGTATAGTTCTGAAGCACTGTTTATGTAGGGTTCTTATATCACCCTGAAGCACAGCTACCATCCAACAACTTGGACTTGAAAATTAGAAGATGAATGCCACTAAAGTGTAATTCAATTCCTATCAAAAGTATTATGATACAACATATACAAGCAGTTCGTGGCTGATATGAAAAGAGTAAAGCAAATAGCTATCTATTAATTTCAGGAGTATCAGAAATGTAAATAAGAACCTGACAGACCATTTCTTTTTTGAATACCAGCTAGTTTCTTCCTTCCAGCTCTCTCTTGGATAAAATACATTTTTGCAACTTGCTTTCCTGAGTTTGCATATTTGCAGCTTTAAAGACAACTTTACTCTGCTTTTTCCTTTTTCCTTATTTTTTATACTGCACATTTTAGGTTTTAAAAAAAAAAACCCAACTTTTTTTTTTATTTTCTTATTTTGGCACATGCATTAAAGTTCATAATGTGAAAGTGAAAAGTCTGTTCCTAAGGAAGGATAGCAATAGACTGATGCTTGTAGATAGTTTGTATATAACACCCAGGGTAATACTAATCCAAATATAGAAAGTAATTACACTGACCTTGGTATCTGTCATCATTATCTTGCTTATAGCACAAATGTTTTGCTAAGAATGTCATCAAAACCATAGTTTTAGATCTGTTTCCAGAAGAAACTCCTTCTAATCACTGCTCTACAAATATTGTGGGTTTAAGCATACAAAAGTATCAGTGTATCTAATCTCCATAATTGTTCCAAGAGAGAATTAAGATAAACCTCCTTCATAGGCTTCATTCCAATGGCTTTCATGTATTTTTTTGCACTGTCAAAGCATTTGAAAACACTGTTTTGTAGAAGATTATCTTGTACCTGGGGAAAAAGAAAGGAGAACAAAAAGAATGATTTTAAGGAGTTAAAACACCTGAAGTGCACTCCATTCTTTCAGAGAAAAAGATGTCAGAAATTGACAAAATGCCCTAATGTTTCCCAACTTGTAGGAACCATTTCTGGTATACAAGGTACATACCAGCAGCATGGCTAAATGTAACATTAGCCCCTGAGAAACAACAGGCTCATACATCTGCACGAAGAGAATAATACACAGTGATTTTCAATCTTCTGAGAACAGCGGTGGACTATTGGGCTTATTTCGTGATTATAAAAGCCTCATAATCTATGATTGCTGCAAGCAGAAGTGATTTATTGGAGTACTCTCACATATATGAGATAAACCTATAACTTGCTGGCAGCTATTTTTTTTAAAGGAGGGTATTAAAGGAAAGACCAACAGCTTGCTTACTTTGTAGCTTCTGAAAGCGATGATTTGCAGCTCCAAAATATCAGTTTTGATGAATAGTTGTGGTGAAATTATAACCGCTGTTGTACAATGAGATAAACTTTCACCTCCATGAGGAAAGTATAGATTACAAAAACTGATTGTAAACAATCGATGCTTTATATTCTTCTTCCCTAACTGAGCAGTTTTTGTATTTATGCCAGTCCGACAAATGCATTAATACTGTTTAGCCACTAGGTATTTTTGCAAGAAATTGGAAATTGTTTTTAATTTGTTGGTCTGTCAAAGCGATAACACACTGATTCAAGAAGGAGGAAGAAGTAGTATTATGTGTTTGCTATTTTCATGCATAAATTTAGAAACACGCATACAAATGTACGTCCTTTAACATGTGTGCACACTCTCCCACACAAAATGAATATAGAGAAGAAAACCATCATCAGTTTCTAAAAGATAAGGAGGGAAAGTAATACAAAAGTAGGAGTCTCCAATGAGTTATGAAGCTCATTTTCTAAGTATCGCAGTCATTTTAAACATTTCTTTTATAAATGTTATATAATTTAAATTAGTCTTTTTTTATGTTCTTATTGAATTTTCTTCAGTTATCTCATCTGTAAAACCCAGTGTAAACCACACAGGCTATTTGCTTCATATAATCCATGGGATGAGGTCTGGAAAGGAAATTTATTACAAATAATGTAGTGAGCTGCTTTCTAAAAGCCTTGTCCTATTCACCTGAGGTTGTTCACTTTGCTTTCAAAATCAGTGAAAGGCTGACATGCTACAGAAATAAAGAAGTGAATAATAAAGAAAAGAGAATGAGAAGAACTACAGAGAACTGCTCAAACATGACTTGTAGTTTTGCCAAACCTAAGCACAAGACACGATGTTTTACACTATTTAGGCGAGAGACACAAAAATTCTTCATGCAGAAAGTTTAAAATGCTTTGAGATGCCTTCTTTTAATGTAAATAAGTCTATGGCCTCACATGCATGAGTTCTTACTGCCAGTTTAAATCCCACCATTAAAAACAGGAGATATGGTATAGATGTGGAGTATGCATAAACTGGGGACTGAAATTAAACAAGGCATATTTGAGATCTAAGTCCCCAAAGATGATCTCTGAAAGAAAGAGTGATCAGTAGTGAAGAAAATAAATAGCAAAGAAAGAGCCCTAGATAAGGTTTATGTATTGATATGCAGTACTTAAATGATCACATATAGAGAGCAGAAGAGTTACATACACGGAAAAATCAATCTGCGTTAAAGATGTGAGTTGGCAACAAGATTTCTGTGTAGAAACAGTGCTCATGAGGTGTGAGACATGTTTCACCAGTGCCAAGGCTGGGCAAGTTTTGCTATCTTGTTAATAGGAAAAGGGAAAAAACAACATTTTCTTTCTCTCCCTTTCCCCTTTACCAGCGTCCTTCAAAATTTTTGTACCTTACAGAGCATATGTTCATTTGATATAAGATCTGTCAAAATTTCTCTCTACACAAATATAATGCAGAATAGCTATTTATTCTTAGATGCTCTATTGCAAGCATATAGTGTTTGGAAGTGATTCAGCTGCCTGAACAGAGGAGTTTAGTACCGTTTCACACATCCTGGGTTACCTGTGATATCTGCACGGAGCTGGCAGATGTAACCCACAACTCATGGAAAACCTGCACCTTTCTGGACTGGCAACTAGAAACCATCTTAAAAGTCACTGAATGCCTATGTTTGCACAAATGGATTGTGCCCCTAATTCTGAATTAATTTAATTTGAAAGAATAAACCTTTTTTTTTAAGAATGTTCAAGTTCACCTGTATTCACTATCCTTTTCTTTTTAATTGAGCAAGATCTTGGTGCTACCTCTTTTATGTAGATTGATTGAGTGGTTTCAACATTTGCCAAGGACATTTGAATGCCCGATTGCCCCTACTACAAGGTAGGATCCAAATTCACCTCATCCTTCTCAGAGAAGACCTTTTCAGATACAGACAATAAGAGATTTAGGATAGGAGACTTGCAAGTCTTCTTCCTCTTCTGCACACAGCAACTCTGAGATTCAAAGTTCTATGTTGTGAGAGAGCAGGGAGAGGATGGCTGAGGGCCCCAGGCTGAGGGGAGCAAGTGGAGTCCCTCCTGCCAGTGCAAAACCTGTGTCACTGTAAAATACAGAAATGGTCCCAGGAGCAAGATCCTCATCTATAGAGCTTCAGCTCCTCTCAACAGATCTGCTTCCCCTAGATATAGCTCTCCAACAGCTTCAACTCGCACAGCGGCTATGTCCCAAGGAGGAGCAAGCACCTCTTTGTGAATCTTCTGATTAATATTATGTGTCAGAAAAGCCTAGTTCAGGAAAAAAATGGAAGTTTTGCATGAATGTATTGGTTTCAATGAAGTGTTATTTGTGAAACATTTCCTGGAACACAATTTCTGGTGTGAGCTAATGTATCCTCGAACAGGCCATTACTTACTGGAGCCATAATTAATTCTTCATTTGTATTAATTGCAGGATGGATTCGAATCTCTGTATTACTATATGCAGGCAAGTACCTTAACCATGAAGCTAGCAGTTCTTCTGGTATTGACCTTTTCAGCTTCTTCCAGCTGGTGCTGTTCCACTGGATAAGACTAATTGACTGAGTTTTCATTGTGAAGGAAGGACTAACTGTAGGTTTCAGTGTACAGCACTAAGACTGTGGCAAATTAGATGAGGAGGACTGGAGAATCACCTCAAACTGAGATATCCCATGTATGATCCGCTAGGTTATTCCAGGGCATCTTGGTGTTTAACATTTTGAAAGGCATTTAAAATGTGTTTGTTTTGTCTGAATGGCAAATTTGACTATTTTTGAATTCTTGTTGATTTTTGGAGGAAAAAAAATCTAGTACAACTCAAATTATTGGTATAAAGGAAAATTATTACCTTTCACATATATACTAAAAACTTCAGTTTACTCTGCGAAAGAATTTAGAGTTCTACCTAAAACAAAAAAAGAATAAGGAAAACATAATGTTGGAATCCTAAATAATGTGATTAAAAGGTGAAAGCTAAACAATTTTAAACCATTGAAGGTCTAATTTGTACATAAACCGAAAGAAAGTAACCCACTTTACTAATAGGTCTGCTCAAGCAAAGCATTAAGCAGAAAAACAACTTGAAAATTTTATGAAAAGTGGAAAGTGACTGAATTACATGTTTTCTAAAGATGCCACCAATTTTTATCTTCAGTCTGATTTGCTATTTGATGTAATTTAAATTTTTTTGTAACTTTGTTTCTTACTGTAAATTGCACTCTTCTATTATTTAATTTCAAAGCTTTTATGACTTCCAAATAAATTATTTTGAAATCATTTAAATCACTGGCAAGTTAAATAAAACATTTGTTAATTCTTTCTTGTTTTGTGCTCAAATGCTTTGCCCGGATTTTTATCAAAGCACAGGATCATATACTATGAATAGACAATCCCTCACAGCCACCAACTGCCCTTTTTTTGGTCAGGAACCAAAAATAAGATTAATTATGTAATCTTCCAAAGAGAGATTTCTAGTTACACTTTAAATGAAATGCTCCCCCCTTAAAAGGATTTAACTCAGACTTAATGAGAAAGTTATTGTATGTTAATTAAATACACACTGATTACTATGAATATTTATCGAAGTGTAACAATAATTTGCATGAAGATAGATGTTGAACAACTGAATTTCAGTAAATATGTTCCTAATAATTATTTAACGTTCACTAAATTATGCAACTAAATGATTTTTTGGCAAAGATATTGAGTATTTATTGTATATTATAGGCCAAATTTTATCATTACCTACACAGGTGCAATCCCATTTAATTAAAGGGGAAGTTGTTGTCACATAACTGAGGGCAAGATGCAATCATATATACCAGCTGATTACTAAGCATATTTAATGACATTGAACAGCAGTTCTGAGATCTAAAGAAGCCAGTCTATTCACTTCTTTCAAAAAATCATTGAAAACTACGCTGAACGATCCAGCCATAGCCTTTCCTTTCTAATACACCAGGCACTCTTCAACTAGTTCCAGTCTTAGGATGCTTGCTGTCCGTGGAGTTTCTTGCCTGCTCACATTTGTATCCTGGCTTTTGAAGTTTTGACAGCCTGTTTGGTTGTCCATGTATCCCAGCTGTACTCCAGCACCAAGACCTGATAAAGAGTGTAAGGAAAAATCATCCTAACTCAGGTCTTATCTACTGCTGCTCCTCTATGAAGGAGTCCCTGTGTCCAAAGATAATCTAATTTACCTCTGGAAATATTCAAAACTGATTTTGGATATTACTAGTCTTCACCCTTCTAGATGCAGTATAGGTTAGTAAAAATATTATATGTGGCATCCTTAGTTTCGCTTAGTCTAGCATTTGGTATCCTACTCAGCTGGAGGAGTTTTGAGACAATTTGTACAATTTCTTAGGACAAAGTAGCAATCTTCAGGCTACTGTCAGGACTGGCACTCTCTGTGCCTCTTATTCAAGTCAGTCTAGTCAATAGTTCAGGAACTAAGCATAAGGAAAGATTAAACATGAGACAACCTGTTTCTGTAGGTCAGTGATGACAATATTCATTTGGTACTGGAGAGCATCCTGCCCTCAATCCATTTTTGAAATTCTCTGTAGTGTCCCTTAAATGCTTATTCAGTCCTTGAATCAGTTATCAGAACAGAGATTCTCCATCCTTAGGCTTGCTTGTAAACAACAGAGAGGAAATGTCACAGATTTTGTTCCAGGATTAACTTAATTCAGAGCAATTTGGGAGCTTGCTGCATACCACTGATGCTAAAAGTCTTGAAGAGAAACAAACAGGACACAGAGAATAGAGCCTGCAGTTACGCCTTTTACACATATTTGTCAGTCTACTTCTATATTTACTTCTCATGCCACATCTTTTGAATCAGCACAATGTCATAAATTCTCTCCCTTACATGTGACAGTGAAGCACTGGAATGGGTATTGGGATTTGCATGCTCACTGCACATCCAGTGCACTTCAGCCAGAGGTGAGATGGATACTGAAAGGGAAGACATACTTCTAAAGGAAAAATCTGTCAGTCATGGTGCAACGGTCATCCATCTCGTTCCTTTCTATCTGTCAGCACTACAAGATGTGCGGAAATAGATTGTGTCTTTGAAATCTCAAGGTCTTTCTGAGGACTATTGGAACACAAAGGTTCCTATCCTTAGCTGGAAAGTTCATCTGGAATTTGCTTCTCCGTCCACTGTCAAATTCTTCAAATGACTTGTTTTCTTAAGAGTAAGAAATTCAATACTGTCATGAAATTCTGCTTCAGTGTTTATATATCTCATGAAATCACTTTGCTTTCTGGCCTTAGTCTAGTTTTTAGAAAGCTAAAAATGGAAAATGTAGGTGTAAGAAATTTTCTTAGTACATCACCCCATTATTTAAAAAAGCTAATGGCATTATCAACTGGATGGAAAGGAAAATAGAACTATGAAAAGGGTTGCATAAGAATATTACCTATGCTTAATAAGCCTTCTACAAGGTTAAGATTTAATCATAATATCACCAATGTAGATGATGAGTGCTCACATATCTGATGTATATGTAATGAGTGGGTTTTGTGAGCAATCAAAATCAGAAATCCTGATGTTAACCAAATTGAGTTAGGACTGATTGGGAAAAATGAGTATCTAAGTCAAATAAGATGGAGCAAAAGAAGTATACTTAAAAGAGAGTTTCTTTGGAGTGTTCTTATTTTTTTGCTATCAGCACTAGGCTACTTTATTCTTCTTGGTAGTAATAAAGGCATAAACAATGTTCCAAGTGTAAACACAGATAACAAACAGGAGTAGGCCTTGTCTCCCACTGTGTTTTGATGAAAGACTTTAATGATGAAGAATGATAACCATAAGCTGATGTCAGTGTCTGACTGCTTTTAACTTTTTAAAATCAAATGGTTAGTGATAAACCTAGAGAAAGTAACTTTTTTTTCAGCTAGATGCTATCTGATCTGGCAGTCAACAACTTTCATCAGATCTATGCAATGAAAATGAGGAAGGCACAAGAAACTAGAAGCTATGGCAGACTCCTTGCTGTTACCACCTCGACTAGATTTTCCACACACCATATCGTAACTCCAAGTATCACTGACAGCCTCTCACTCTTCAGATTTTACATGAATCTTAGCACTTTTTTTTAAACACAAAACAAAACCTTTCAAGCAAAATCCTTGACTGTTTGTTTCCTAGCCCAGAAGATGAAAGGTGTCATAGTTTCCAGCCAAGAGTTCCCAGAAGGGTTGTTAGTTAATGTCCATCTCTATTACAACCTCCAGCACTCCAAATCCTGCAAGTGTGAACCCTATTTCACACCGAGCTCATGCAGCCTCTCTAGTCCTCATAAGAATATCCCTATGCTTGATATACACTGGAGTACAGTGTTTTCATCTATACCATTTCTAAGCAGTCGTACAGGACAAACTTCTGTCACAGATATTATTTCTGTCGAGAAGCATTACTCTCTGCACTCCAGCAAGGCATTGGTCCCTGCAGTCTGCAAGTAGGGAATGCAGAGGGGAAGCAGAAAGGAGGAAAGAAAGGTATCAGAACTGAAGAGTGTTTGGCTAGCCTACCATCCTGCATATCCCACCCTCTTTTTCTCTTTGCTTAGGATTCACAGATACAGTAGTCTCTTTGTGCAACCTCTGCATGGTAACTGGCAAAACCTCTCTTCATGGAAACAGGTAGTCTTTTCAGAGATAAACGAAGCCCCGATGTGAAGTGGTATGACCATATATCTCTTGCAGTGGGGCTTAGGATGAGGTTAGGCCTTCAAGCAGAGTTGCAGCAAAGGGCAGGCACACACTCCTGATTTTCCTAGCTTGGGGAGACACAGATCTTTACACATACACACAGGCGTATTGGCTAGCTACTAAATGGGTCTAATATGCAATGGCTTTAAGTGATATTGCATCATATTGTACAGTAGCCATTGAGAACGAAGGAGTGGAGGGACTAAGGACTTCTAAGGACTTCTCAGCAACAATTTTGCTGCTGCAGTGGAACAGCAACAAGGAAAAACATAATGAAATTATTTTTTTGAGGTGGATTGAGAACTGGCTGAATGGCAGAACTCAGAGGGTTGTCGTCAGCGGCGCTGAGTCTAGTTGGAGGCCGGTAACTAGTGGTGTCCCCCAGGGGTCAGTACTGGACCCAGTCTTGTTTAACTTCTTCATCAACGACCTGGATGAAGAGTTAGAATGTACCCTCAGCAAGTTTGCTGATGAC
>Ga0065711_1048921_pt1 | contig 11560 bp, 6 predicted proteins | sample Hoacrofraction12_FD_59098 | JGI IMG/M metagenome (GOLD analysis project Ga0065711, IMG submission 59098) | Hoatzin crop microbial communities from Cojedes, Venezuela - Epithelial fraction 12 v2 (version 2) | ecosystem: Host-associated > Birds > Digestive system > Esophagus > Crop | place... | reverse complement strand
TGAAAAACCAGGACTCAAAAAAAAATGAAAGTTCCTCTTAGGCCAGCTGGGCAAAAGTTGGAACAATACAACATTATTATCCAGCGGCGGGCAACAAAATCTAGACTGACTCACAGCAGCCAAGGGAACTCTCCCAAATTATTCTCTATTTGGGGAATGTTGAGCTAGACGATATCATTAAGAAGTAAAACAACAAAGGTGAAACCCTACAGGAGTACAGCATGCACTTGGATGCAAAAGGAAAACGCATGTACTACTCCATTCAGATATGCAGTAGTGGTAAATTGTCCTAATAAATCAGTATTTTGGTTTGAAATATATAAAGCTATACCTATCATAAGGAAATTTTCAGTGGCGAGAAGTGTCTAGCTATGCGTCTAGCTTCAGTAAACTTCTAACGCGCTTCTGCATACCAACGAGGGATATAGATTGCCGGATTTTCATTTGCCAGTGTACTGCAAAGCAGACATATGATTCAATCTTTAGAAGGTGGCTCACTTTAAAATCTAATCTCACATTCATATAGTAAGTCCTAATGAGCCCGCTAGGAGTAAACAAATTAGTCCCCAGGATGTATTATGCATTAATTAATCAGACTAATAGTATTATGAAATGTGTAATAGATGAAAATTAGTTCCAAGTGCAGTACTTGCATTGAAGAATGTACATAGGAGAATTAGAGCATAATAAAAGTATTCTCAAATTTCTACCATTGTCAGCTAAATCAACTATACTTAATTAATGACATATATTTCTCTTCCATTTAACTGCATGTTTTGGTGAGAAAAATTACAATATTTCATGCTGTTTTATTCTTGACTGCCATGTTAAATTCACTTTTTGAAAAATCACTGTTGGCAATCACTGTGAGATACCTAACCTTGCACTGACCCAACTATAACAGCTCAGCACGCAGCGTATAAAGTCACTTCAATCCAAAAGGGTGGAAACCAGGGAGTACCACTCTTAGCGCCGTTCTTTAACAGAAGAGCTTATTTGGCCCTGAGCAGAAAATGTGAAAAGTGCACTTACTCCTAAATAAAATGTAGTCAGTACTGAAAGACCTGGAGTTTCTCGCAGAAACTGGAAGCTGGAGAAGCTTGGGTCCTCAACAGGGAGAGGCACTGTATTTATTCCTCTCTTTTCCTCCTTGATTGTGAATGATCTAACTTTTAAAAAGTTATTGGCAAAGGTCTCACAGGAGAGAGAAGATCATTAAACAGAGACATCGTGTATACTTACAACTATTTCCACTGATGTGTTGCCACCATCTTTTACTTGGTAGGACGCTAATGCCTGACCCCCCGAGCGTGTAAAGGCCACGCTGCGTCGGGCTGTGCTCAGACGCAACCCACACTCTGCTGAGCACGGCATCTGGACAGGCACAGCCGAGAACAGAACAGAGACACACAGCAGATCCCTCACGTGAAAGCGCTGGGAAAAGAGCCGGGCAGCACTAAACTTTGTGTACTAAGACAGGCAGGCACATCATGTGAATATTTCACTAAATAAACATGCCAGACAAAATCTCACCCTGGGTGAGTATGGTGGGAAAAACAGGGCAGAGGCAGCGTCTACCTCTAAGACAACAGGCATTACTGTATTCATCAGGTAACTATTTCACATGGTGATCAGTCAGTTTTGCCATACTTCCCCTGTTTTCAGTCTTAGCCACCTCTTAAACAAGAGTCTTTTCGTTTCTGTCTATAATATTACGAGCTAATGCCTGTAGGAGACAGGATGAAGAGAAACAAATGCTCCAATCATTAATTCTGTCCAGAACTCTCTAAATGTAAATAAGTCCACTTAACTACCAGCCAACCTCAGACTTCTCATTCCAATAGAACTCGCTCATAGCTATGCTGAAATCTGGCTTACCATTACAGATCAGAAAAAGTAAATAAATAAAAGGCCAGCTCCTGTTCCAAGCCACTTCAAAATTATCACTGGCTGCAGAAAGGGATAGTTTAAAGCAGAAATGTGAGCTGTGGTTTTCTCTTCAGAATGACTTGGAGTAATGCGCAGACCGGCTTTCTCACCTGAGCTTCCTGAGGTGCTTTCAATATCCCGCTCAGCCAGCATCTCCCCTGCAGGTAGCTGAACTCCAGCTGAATTCAGGTTCCCCAAAACCATCATCTCTTTTCATAACAGACAGCGTAATACCCCTTTAGGAAAGACCTGTTTGTCCAATTACAGTCCAACGATACTGTCTTTCCTAAGGACAGCAGAGACGCGAAAACCAGTCGGAGCCCTACAACCTTTTTATGCACGGCAGATTTTCTCAAATACAGAACAAAATCAGTTTTCACCCAGGATTTTCTTCCAGACTCAGCTGCCAGCACTATTCCAGCACTAAAAGCAACTGAAGCGAACCACACCATCACCTTGGCAGAGCAGAGCTGGGGCACCACTGTCCTTCCCCATTCCCCCCCATGTCAACACACAACCACGGTGGAAGACAGAACAACCATCACATCTTCACCTTCAAGCAAGGAATCTGGCCTCGAAGCTCTTACGGCTGCCAATATGCACGGACACTGATCAGCAACCGAACCTTCTCCTAGGCACAAGTAACTCAAAGTTGAGGAACTCAACTTCTCTGCGCTTTCAGCAGGAACTGGATGCTTAACTGCCCTTAGTGTGTCTGAAAACCCCCTTCTCTGTGATGAAACTTGGCTGAGAACGACAAATATTTCAGTTGCTGTGATTGTGGTTTATGATTTTCTATCTTATTAGTCACAAATCATATACATTGACTTAAACTCAGTAAAAATGTATAGTTGTAAATACAGGCAGACTTTAATGGTAGTACTTCATTCACTCAATGATTAATATGATGTACTATTGAACACTGTCATAATAAACAAAACATTTTTAGATAATACCCTAAAATATGAGATATGATTATTTCAAAATAAAATCCATACAATAAAAAAGTCATTTCAACCAATTAACTTTTCACTTCCCCACTTCATTCAAACAGACAGCTGTGCTAAGTCAGTTGAAAGAACACAGCAGGCTCTGCGACGGGGCAGAGCAGAGGGGCAGCACGGACCCCAGACACACCTGGAAAGACGCGCTCTGCAACCACAGCGTACACGAGAGAACCTACAGGGTCTGTGGATTTAACTCTGGATAACCGACAACTGAGTACAGTCCTATCTTCCTGCAACGCAAACCTCTCTCACACATGTCTAATTCCACTGACTCCAAGGAAATTTTAGCTTTGCGGTACCAGAGAAAGGACAGAACTAGACCCCGTCACAAGCAGAGCTGTGCAAACCCAGGTGAGACTAGGCTCGGGCACCACGCAATGCAGCAGCGCTGACTCCAACAACCAGAGAGCAAAATCAGGAAGAGCCTGAAAAGCTGGCAACCCGATTTTATATGGCACCCTTCATTTCATGGAGAGTCGATACATTGATTTCAGGAGCATCGTGCAACAAGGGTTGGAGCAAGAACAAAGCCAGAGCTCAAACCAAGGCTCTGGGAACAGCCTTAGCATTCTGGTGTTATACAGTCAAGGTACAAGCTTGTTAAGCTTTTGTGAAGAGAAACTATTAACTTAAATCCTATCTCCTATTGACTTAGGAGGGACATACATTCGTGGAAGAGAGGACTTGTAGTACAGACTGAAATAAGCAGAATAACTCTTGCATTAAATCATCCTGTTATTTTAAGAAAAGGTTAATTTGTAAAACAAATTGAGCTTCATTAGGGACTAATTGACTGGAAAATTTTCTTTAAAAATGTCTTCTAATTACACAGGTGAAAAAAAAATCTTTTCAAAGAACTTTTATAATTAAAAATCATCCTTGATCAATTTCTTTTAACATTTAGTCACGAAAAAACTACCACGAGAAGGTTTAGCCAAGAGTGGAGCGCCACAGTCCGCACCACTGCAATAAATACAATGGGGTAAATATATCAGTAAGACAATGTCTGTGACTGCTGGGAATAATCTAGAAAGAAATCCATATGCAAATTTGAACCACTGAATGAAAACATGCGATTTTCTGTGCAGGGGCTGGAGTGATTCGGCAGAGATCAAATTCTCTTTTCACAACTGTAAAATCCACGCCCAAGGCAAGATGACTCATCTCACTAGGAAATACCCACCTCCAAAAGGCTCCTCAGATGATGACTCCTCTTCCACCATGTCTCCTGGTGCCTTTGGCACTGAACAGGACGGCCTTGCTTGTGGTGAAGGTTTGGCTTACCGGATTCCACGCTGCTGGTCCACGGTTTCCATTTTGGAAAACATCCAGAACAAAACCAGGACACGAAAACTGACTGCTCTCATTCTCAGAGCTTCAAGCACTGCTCCCACACCCTGAGCAAGGGCTGCTTCTGCGCTGCTCGGCACTTTGCTTCGCCTCTCTCAAGAGGATGCAAAACGGAATGCTCTGGATACTTCAGATGAGGAATCCTTTTATTTCTTTACCCAGTTAGGACTTCACTCCCTAGAAAGTTTTCACACTTGAAATTGCATAACATAGTCTAGTAGGGGTGTATTTCTACCATATGACTACAGAAATAACATCAGTAGCTAATCCATGCTGATTGTAAAACTATGCTCCACTTCTTCCTATTTGTTGTAGCACTTAGAAATTACAGATTCAAAGAGATTTTGTCAATATCGAAGGATCCTGTTTTATATCATCCGTTGTACAATGAATTTTCCTGCCTAAAATTAAAATTATTTCAAGTACCATTAGCCTCCATAGTCAAGCAGATTATCAAAAGCAGGGAGATCTATACTCACGAGGAGGTTGCTAGAAAGACACTTCATACCCAGTATCCATTTCAGAATGAACGTGTGCTGTCTTGATAAGAACTCCAGTGTGTTTTACAGTTAGAGCTTAGGAAGGGCAAAGGATAAACTCCCCCCAAAATGCACAGACGACGACGGTACTATGTGGTAAATTTCAGGTATAGATTTAAGGAATTCATCCTCTGTCTAGGCCTCGTACCAGATTAAGAGACAGTAGCTTTGGGTAGGCTCATTAAACAGACACCCCCCCCCCGCACCCCTCCTAAATTAATATGTTTTAAGGCATCATCTTCAGTATTAGGAGTGTGCCTTTTGCACTGCAATAAGAAAAAACAGGTTGGACTACTAAACTTTCTCATTTGCAAGGAAATCCCCAAGTAATGTGCTAGAAGCGTCACCTGTCTCAAATTCATTTAGTGAACAGCTGCAAAAAGCCACTTTCCTACGGAGTGGAGTCTCCAATAAGGGCAGAGTCCCCTTCATGTGTTACAAGAGAAAGGGATGGAGACAAAACAAAGAAAGAACAGCGAACACTCACCAGCTCTGGAAAATAAAGGGTCGGAGTTCCAGTTTCCAAAAGAGTAGAATGACAAGAGGCTGCGATATAAACACTCAAAATAAAATAAAGAACAGAAGTACCAGGGAACATGCAAGACGTTGTGCGCAGTGATTAGCACGAGGTGCTCTTGGTATGGGGGAAGCTCTTTTTGGAAGCTCAGGACCTGCCAGAAAACAGGCAATGAATTTTTAAAAAGCAAGGCAGACAGGAAAGGTCAGAGATTTATTTTATTTCATTTTTCTGCCACTCCTTTCTCAGTGTGTACTGTATGTTAGACTGTAAACAATCCTGGGAAGAATGTGTTTTCCTTCACACATAAAGAGCCCCAGTTCTCTTTTTGTGTCCTATTAAAAAAAAAGTAATAGCAATCATGAATAATTGCTCCAAGCTTACCCGCACGGGTGACTCTATTTCCAGAGCTGGAAAGTGATTGTGTGGATTCAGGCACACCATGCAGTGCTTATCCACCATGAATCCACCTAGTTTGTTTTGGGATGTGACCTCATTCTAGTTTGATTAATTATTTCAAAGCCTGTAAGTCCAAGCAGAATCTGCTTGCATCTGATTTTTGAAAAACTTCTAGACCTTTGGAGCTCCTAGTTTGTTGTTAATCAGGTAAAGCGTACAGCGCTTATTTTCACAAATTCCATATCTGTTAGCTTTTATGTCTGCATCAATTATTTCTGAGATATTTCATTTTTAATCATCCTACTGAATTCACAACTATTGTCAAATGAAATGTAAACAGATACACAGAAAATCTGGATCTAATTCTAAAACTCCAATTTCTCTGAATGAACTTCAGTAACTGAATGGAAAAGATTGGGGAAAAAATCAAGCATCTGGTATAATATTAGTTAACCACCTTGAAATACAATAGCATGCCTCTCATGACTCACGAGAACAGCATTATTTTTGTCTTTTGCTTTTACAAACCTGAAATGCAATTTCACTATTGGTCTTTGTTCACTGTGTTTCTGGAGTAAAAATTCTGGAAGAAATCCTTCAAGCACAGGATTCTGCTTCCTCTGATACGCCTTTTTTGAAAGGTTGTTCTCAGTGCACTGGCTCCCTGTCTGGGCTTGCCTGCTGCGAAGAACGAATGCTAGTACCAGAACAGAGCACAAATATGACCAGAAGTGAGGGCGAAATCACAGCCGCCTGGACTTCGTTTACCTGAAGGTGCAATGAATCTTTACCCCAATATAAGACACAAATAACATAGAAAGAATTTATCCCTGCCATGGTCATGTGAAGAAAGTCCTCGGATAAAGACAGAGAAGACATTCTGGTGTAATTTTAGGGTAAGTAAAGTTTGGTTTTAAGGAAAATTATTTATTGCTTTGTTTGCTTCCATTTTTTCACTTACATTCTACTCTGAAAACTTGTTTTTTTGCCCTTGACTTTAACCTACCTTGAGAGAAGGGTGACTCCAAAAGGATGAAGTAAGAAAGAAGTGTTCCTCACCTTAGGGTGTGCCGATCGACAAACTGAGCACCAGAACACCCCAACCCCAAGCGCCCAGGCCCTGGGGTTCCCAGCCTGATTTCCAGAGTGTCAAAAAGTGCCCTTAAAGACGCGTAACGGAGAACAGACAACGAAACCTACCAAAGCATCCTGACGAGCCTGGTAAGACAAAGATGAAGAATTGTCTCCAGCCGCCAAGCTGTATCAAAAGAAAGCTTTTTCATAGCAGGATAGTGCAGAGAAGGCCTGAACACCAGGGGCATTTGGGGGTAAGACACGATTTTTGTCTGTTCTGCATGTTACAAAAGGAATGGTTTACCCACACGAAAACTAATCCACGGGACTTTGTTCTAAAGAACTAGAAGGGTGTGAATTTGCAGAAGGAAACTGCCGAATAGGAAAGATTGGCATAGTAAAGGACTGAAAAGCTAGAACACTATGAACTGAGAAAGGTCTCTAGGTGAAAGACAGCTAAAACAAGTAGCTGGACTTACTTAAAAGATACCGGAATTCAATCCAATAGCTTACAAGGAGCAGAGTGCTCCAAAAGGCTAGCAGGCATTTAAACTCATGCTAGATGAGCTGCTGGGAAAGCCTTCGTCCCTGAAAGAATGTCCTCAGGTTGGGACAACTGGGAATGGTATAAATTAGCCCACAATATGGAAACCTGGAAGTCTTGGAAGTTGACTGACCCAGAGGCAAAGCAACTCATCCGAGAGACCACGCGATTTTGTCAGACTCAACTCATAGTGTAACTAAGGATTACAGATGCGCAATAAAAGAAGTTGATTTGAAGAATAAAGTAATAGAAGATGATCACAGAGGTCTTCCTTTAAATTTGAAGGAGAAATCTGGTTTTCAGCCTCTCGCACTTAGGGACTACGCTAGCTTTACCACCTGCTTGAAAAGGATTTAAGAAAGGGTACAATCTCCCACAGCTGTACTCCCAGAAACTCTAGAACTTCAAGAAACAGGACAGATGAGTTGCAATATATTACATCCCTTTTAAATATTGGCAGCTGAGGCATGGAATAATGAAGTAACTTATTCAGAGTCAGCAAATAAGATACAGAATCAACGTATTATCTCTCTGCTACTTAGCCTTTCTCTATTTACACACCCACGAATTGCTTCCGTCCTTTCTCCCAGGATATTGCAATGGCAGCTGAGATTCAGCTAATTATTCACTGCAATTCTTAAATATTCTACAGTTTGCTACTTAATAGAATTACCTGTCTTGATGGGATGGTTTACACTAGGTGGGTCATGGGCTATAGATATGGCCATCTGATCAAATTTCAGAAATTTCTATTGCTTCATTTTCTGCTACGGGTATCTCTGAATCTTGGCTCATAATTGACTTCTTTTTAAAAAGGTAGCATTTTAAGTGTATACTTTTATTTTTACTTAAACTGGTGAAAAGAACTTAGAAAAATTAATTTGTGTGTATATACATATGAAAATTGCACGTGAAGACACATATTAAGAACTTGTGATGTCAATGAACACTTTTCAGTACTTTAAAGGCAGATTCCCCTTTCTCACCCCTTCTTTACAAATACAATTTCTAAATGATTAAATAAAAACTTGGCTTGTTGAGCCAACAGTTCAACCTGAATGAAAGGAATGGGCTTGTCAGAAGCACCTGGAGTGTGGAAAGTGCTCTGAATAGCATTTGCTCCCTTCTGATCTCCACCGCAACTTCACGCATGGCATTTTACACTGCACTTGACATGCAGAAGCAGAATCACAGGAAAATGACAATAAAACTAGTTGAACTTCTGTGCTAATCTCTAAACCTTCACCTTCTTTGTCCACAGATTCTTCAAATGACAGATGGACACCTGCCAACGGGACCTTCTTTTTGTAAAGGTCACAGTTAAGTTCTTTCTCTTCAACAAGCGGAAGGTGAGTACACGGTCTCAGAGATCAAGAGAATTGTGACTGTTCACAACGCAAACCAGGCAGAAGTTATAAATCAACTGCACAAGGCTTATTTTTAGTAAATAGACAATGATGAAGCCAAATTTGCCGAGATAAATAGTGATTATACAGGGTATAAGCACTTTTTTGATACATGCATGCAAGTTTCATTAATATTAATGAAGCCGCCTATGCCTTGAGAAGACACAATCATTGTTCACTGAACGAAATGCTCTACCTAGTCCTCAAACACACAGATACAAAGACAGTAATCACTTATTAGCTCATTGCATACAGGCTGGTGGAAATAACGCGCTGCTACTTTAGCAGCCCTGTGACGGAATGCCCTGATTGTAATCTCCCGAAACGGCGTCCTTTGCAACCGTTTCAAAGCAGTTAGAATCTTACTGGCACATTCAGAGTACCTACTGCTGACAGGGCTTCCTGTCACTAAGAAACCAATGAAGTGATTTGCATTTGGAGTGTGATTGTGAGGCAGCAACATAATACACTGTGATTAGGAGACCGAGCGAACCACTTCTGAAAAGAAGAGAGAGCACAGGATTAAAACCTAATATGACATATATTTTAGCTTCACTTTTTCTACTGCAAACACTATTGCCCCACAAAGTCCGCGAGTCACTACTACACGTCCATTTCCAATACACATCTAAGCTGATGGGATTCTAGACCCTCTACTGAACTTGATAGACCTATAGTGATTTACGTCACTGACAATCTGGATCAAGATTCATAGCTGCTGTGTGTTGTGAGCAAAGTAACATGGAAGCGACTTCACTTCCGTTTTGACTGTATGATTCAGCTTTAGAAATAATTATTTCATTTTGGTGCTGACAAGAGGATATCTTTGTGAATGAAGATGGTTTTACCGCGAAGAACCAAGGTAAAGACATGACTTTATATGGTCATATTTTTTCCCCCCAAAGGAACAGTCATCAGAGCTCAGATTCATAATGTTTGCTTTACATTTGAATCAAAAAAGCAGACTTCTACAAAAATTCACCGTTACTCTCTTTGTAGATCAGTCCTTTGACAAGGATAGGATATAATCTTTATGATTTATCCTCAACTAGCAACACTTCCAATGTTCCATCCCCTAATAGATGGCATGAGTTTATCTCTTATTTATAACCTGCCGGGCATCGCATGTTATCCTTCCTTACAGTGTGAACGAATGGGTGGTAATGCGGGGGACCACGTTACGCTCTGCTGCTGGGGCGGGTGTAACCCCCTGGAAGGACGAGGGGGCTGGACAGGTCGTCCTCTGTGCCCTGCTGAGGCTGCGGGCGGGACGGGGCAGGCGAGCGGTTTTGCACTGGAGAAGTGAGACATGCAGACTGGTAGAATCTATAGTTCAAGCAGAGAGGAGGGAATTGCTAGGTGAAACAAGGAACAAAACTAGGTCTCTGAAGTAACACGGGTAAAGGGACTTTTCCAAAGAACCTGAACAGATGCAATGAACTTGTTGCCAATGAGTTGCTGCACTGAAAGCGTGGAGGAAATAACCGCCCCTGCAAGGTACAATCCTTTGACTGCTATCTTCCCAAGCTGATTGCAATTTCATGATTCCAGCGGATATTTGAGGAGAACTTTGCCTCTGAGATTCAAGTTCCTTTTGGGGACACTTGCTTTAAAAGGAGAAGGTGTGGTAAGATCTATGTCAAATCTTCAGATGAGTTTGGACGCTGTTGTATCTCTCTCGCTCTAAAAGCAGCGTTTATAGACTAAGAGAAATGCTAACAGCCATGTCTGTAGAGCCACAGTCACCTGTCACAGACTAAGCTTGAGCCCTGGGATGAAATACCAGTATGCCGACTCCTGCGTCAACGCTTTCCACCCTTACCGTACCACGTGTCCATGGCCCACTGCCCCTCCTTCCTCTCCACAGTGAATCACTACTTGCAAACAGTTTCACGCTAATGAGGCATCACCAGATAGTGTTGCAGGACCCACGATGACAGGGCAGTGATCCCTGAGGGCCAAAATCCAAGTGTGTCATTGTGTTTTCAGGCTTTGACACGTGAGCACAAAGCAGTTAGAAATATATTTTGGAGTCCGCAACTGTTCAAGCTGAAGTGCAGACTTTACCATTGAGTTCTCATACTCAGGAGCATGGTTAAATTCTAAATCCCCGCTGTAAGCTCACAATTACGCACATACACAAATGAAAGTAAGTGTTTTTTCCTTACTACTTTGGTATTGAAAGTGTTAGGCAGCAACAAAGGTTAGGAAATACTAACAGCATTCACTAGAATGAGTGCTCGTCTCTTCTCACTCAGCAGCATTTCCCAAAGAGTAAGAAACGTTCCCCTTACCAATCTGGCAAGAGCAATAGGTTGGGATACTGCACGGCTTTTCAGTCTCAGCTTTACTTCTACAAACTGCATAGGTAATTTCTAAACATTATGGCTGCAGAACAAATAATCAAAACAGTCAGGAGTTACCTGTGTAACCAATGCCTGTTTGTGTTTGTAAAGAACCCCCAGAAGGACTTTGGAGATGTGAATTCCCCACTGAGAGGAGTAGGTGCTAATTCACATGACAATAACGTAATGATACCCTCTAGCAGCAGTAACACAATAACATCTACTTTTGGGAAAGCCAGCAAAAACAATTTCCATCCTTCTTGGTTTTCAACAACTTTTTCCCATGCCTAGGCCCATTTCATAGAATTATAGACTGGTAAGGGTTGGAAGGGACCTTAAAGATCATCTGGTTCCAAACCCCCTGCCATGAGCAGGGACCCCTTCCACCAGCCCAGGGTGCTCAGAGCTCCATCCAACCTGGCCTTGAACACTGCCAGGGAGGGGGCAGCC
>Ga0065711_1048915_pt1 | contig 11560 bp, 8 predicted proteins | sample Hoacrofraction12_FD_59098 | JGI IMG/M metagenome (GOLD analysis project Ga0065711, IMG submission 59098) | Hoatzin crop microbial communities from Cojedes, Venezuela - Epithelial fraction 12 v2 (version 2) | ecosystem: Host-associated > Birds > Digestive system > Esophagus > Crop | place... | reverse complement strand
GAGGGACAGTCAGAGGGAGGTTTCTAAGGGATCTATGCACCTTGCAGGTTGGGAACCCCTCCTGTGCCTTGATCTTCCACCTGTGAAATGGGCTGAATGATACCCAGCCAGCCTTGTGGAGGGCTTGGCCTTTGATCAATCCACCTTCACGTCCACCGTCTGGTGCCACTATACCCACCGTGCTGCTCTGGGGCCTCAGGAGCTGTCAGTCTGAACCCAAACGTCCATTAATTCATGGGGAATACGCAGTATCATGTAACTAACCTCTGAAATACATGTGGTACCAATTTGGCCACCGTGCACCAGAAATACAGCGTTAGCACACGCCACCGAGTCCTGCTCGAACTTCTGCCCTCTTCATTCTCGTCAGTCGCCCCTCAGATTATTTTGCAATTATCTCTGCGATTCCCGCTGAAATAGAGGACGCGATTTAAAGAACTTGAACGATTTTGTCAGACTTGAATGGTCTTTACCCTAAAGAAGCCCAAAGGAAGCCTAGACATTCAAAACACTGCAAGAGTCCCGGTCCTCAGATGTTACTCCATAAAATGGGAGCTTTAGATTTGTCTTAATTCAGCAGACTGAAAGCTCATCAAATACAGCAAAGTGCCAGCCTTGCACTGGCCAGTCTATACTCGAGACTTGTTCTATCTTTTCAAAAGCTCTTTTCAGTTACACAATCAAAAAAATCTGTAAGGACTGTATCTAGAACAGCTATAAAAATTGTTCATACTTTCCCCGAGAGCTTACGTCAACTCATTGGATGGCGGAGCCAAGAGGAGAACAAATATTTCACGGAGCAGCCATTGCATATAAATATTGCCCCCAACACAGACGCACCGTGAATACAATTACCTCCTCCCATCAATTATTAGCACACTCCAGCAATGCTGTTCGTAGAAGAGAAATAAATATACAAACGTAAGCTTGAAGTAAGGAACTATTTGACATTCTAGCAAGCCGCTTCACCTTATAATCATCATTTCCTGAGACACGTTGTGCTGGTTCGTATTCCAATAACAGATTCGTGGAACCGCACAGGTACAAGGGAAGCGTACAAATGATGTCTCGCCAAACAACTGCTGGCAAAGAGCAGGATTTGTGTATTCATTGCTCACCGCTGCACAGTTACATACATTTTAATTCCAACCTCAAACACAATTTGGACCACGGCAGATGTTTCCTATAGCGCAGGCTTCCTTCGGATGAGAGTTAATTCAGTTTGAACATGGCAGCAACGAAGAAAGGGATTTAAACAAATATTTTCTGCTTCCTCTCTAAGCTTGATACTGCAGAGATAAAAAGGAGGGAGTACAAAATTGAACAGCTAAACCTGCCTCTCCCGGCCTCGGCTCGGAGCTCAGACCAGCCCTGCGCTTCCCCGCTGCCACAGGCTCCCCTCTCTGGGACACCAGCCTGTGCCGAAAAGAAATTAAATTATTTTAACGACGTTCTTCCGGATGCACACTGATGTAACCGAGAGGAGAATATGCCTCTTGTTTTCGGCTGCTTAAGTTTCACCAGGAAAAGGGGGCATGCTCCTCTGCAAAACTCCTCTTCCTCTCCCCTTGCTACCCTTGGCAGCTTCCTCCTGTTCCTCTACATCAATAAGCAGATCATTATTTCACCAGCCGCAATCAAAACCTTCCCTAAGATAAGATCCAACTGCAATTCTACATTCAGGTAGGTGCCCACACTGAAGAGCCCTGAAATGCTCTGAACGGGTTGTGTGCACGGGGATCGTCCCCTGACCTATCAGCAGAACGGGCTTGGGAAGCGACAGCTGCTGGAACAGTGCACACGCAGCGGAGTAGGTTAAGGGGAAAAAAATACTATAAATAGTTGGAATCACAGCAAGAAATGTAGGCAGAGCAGAAGGAAAGAGGGCAACTCAAAGGAAGCTGGCAGCAGGAGAGGAGATAAGGACTTCTCCTGGAAGCCAAATTAAACAAGACCGCATGGACAAACAAATCCACACCTTCCCACCTGTGTGCTACGCCACACACCAGCAGACGAAAAACGCTCTTGACCTTTTCTGTACTGTTTGGCTATCCGAATGTTACCCACCTACGAGCTCTCTCTTGCTAACATCTTCCCCTTTCCTCCTCTCCATCGAATCCAATGCCTGATGCCGACCACCCCCACGCTCATCCCCGCCACCGCAGCCATCTCGGCCACTGAAGGACACTGGATTTTAAATGGCCAACTCTGCCATTGATGACTGGCCCACCTACGCAGACCCACTTCTCCTAGCCCAGCCTTCCATGGTGAAGCCGTGCGGAAGGCTTCCCCGCGCACCCAGCATGTCCAGGGCACACCAGAGAGGATCCTGCTCTCAGCTGGGACTTCTGAGCACCATGGGGTCACCATCGGGGGTAGCTGCAGAAATGACCACCTTTGGCTTGAAGGCTTTAGGAATAATTAACCAGCACTGTGGAACAACGGAGGAGTGCTTGAAGTTTCAATCCCAGCAGTAAAACACCTCCTTTGATGCCCACAGCTGCTACGAAGGGCTAAAGGTCGTCATTTTGCCTGACCTTTAACTACTACAGCAATACTTCTTGCCCTACATTTTAGAAGTTATGAACCACAGCCCAGATAACAGCGCTCAGGCTAAGCGATCTGCCAGCGTCTTGATGGATTTCCAAAGAGAAGTGAAATATCTGCCTTTCTCAAGTGACTTGAACGATACACGCACAGAGAGCTCTGCAGACATCCAGAAAAATGCACACTTTCTCTCGGGGCACAGCTCAGCCAAGCAGGAGATGGCAGGAGACAGTTTATTATGCTCTGTGGAGGTAGCACAGCAGCTCCAGGTACCACTTCATCACAGCACAGGGTTGAGGAATGGAGACTTCAACTAGCAACTCGGCCAACCAGACACCACCAACAAGGAGCAAGTAATGAAATTTCTTAGCGAGTGGTTCATTCAAAGGGCATGCAGTGATATCAAGAACCAGGTAAAAATCCCCACTAAGATCTCTGTGGAAATCAAGAGCATGTAGCAGGGCTGGTGTGCTCGCAGATAAGATGGATATCTTGCCTTACACAGCAATCGGTCGATTTTTAGGGGTCAACTGCCAGACCTCACCAGACTCCTCTTGCAGAATGTCGGCAGTTTTAGAGCAAAAGCCTGTGCCAGGCACCGCTGTTAACGTTCAGCCTTGCTCCCAAAGCCACAGGGCTAGTAACTGTGACGAGGAGGTGAAGAAACCTTGATATTCACTCTCCTGTGTGAGCAATTCTGTTTAAGAGTTGCTGTTGAAGAAGTATGAGATGAAGGGTGACCACATTTCTGAAATGTAATTTGTTTCTTAAAGAGCCTTCCAGAGGCAGCCAGGATCCCAGGCACCCTCTTCGTTACACGCAGCCCTATGAGACAAGTGCCTTACCTGGTTGTGCTTAATTGCCTGTCGGACCCTTGTCCAGCCTACCTGTCCCAAACCCAAGCCTGGTATGGGAGGTGTGCGCTTCATGTGCCTCTAAGGACTTCCTCCAGTTGGGACAGGCAAGTGACAGCTCATGGTGGTGTGAACGGCAGATCTGGTGTCAAGAGCAACTTCCAGCCCACAGCAAAAATAGACATACCAACTCCTTGGATTTCAGTGCAAGATTGGCCCTTGTAACCTCTCTGTGCCACACGAAGGAGACTGGAAACCCAAGTCCACCCTGGACAGGCTGGCATTTCTTGTGTGACTTCTCATTAAAAGCAAGGAAGCCCTTCTGTAATTCCAATAGACATCTGAACCTTAACCGTACTGCCATGCCGACAAGAAAGGATGGGAACATTGTGATTCCAGAGGGTCTACTGCTGAGAAACTACAGCTGGGCCCTCTCCATGCGGTGAATGATGGAGTCTTTCCCCGACAAGACAGCCACGCACAGCATCTGTCCTCCAGCGTGCAAAGGGACAACGCTGACTGCTCATCCTCCTCTTCCAGCTGGAGGACGGCTCATGGGCGGCCGTCTCGGCTGAAGTCCCCAGGCCCAGTTCCCATCGTCGGATGCGCAGCCTGGCTCGCCGAAGGATGCTGCAGCCTCCGGTTGCTTAGCGTGAGGCTGGGGAGAAATGAGTCTCTGACAGCTGGCAAATGCGGCTGCCTGCAGCTGATGGGGGAGAACGAAGAACCAGACGCTTCTCAGAAGTGCATTTCTGCCGCCCATGCCTCTGAAAAGCAGACCTCCTCTGACCATGGGGTCGTAGGGAACAGAGATCCCGTAACGCAGAGCTTTGAACGCTGTTAACTGATCTGACCCCATCCAAATGTCACGGCTGCTGTCAATACCGAACTGTTCCTTTCTCCTCCTGCCATCCTCCACTTCATCCAGGGGCATCCATTAGGTTCAAACACAAAGGCAGCAAAGAGCCTACAACAAGAGCCTCATTAACTGACTGTACAACTGGATTTGTTTTGGAGCACAGTGCCGTCCCCCGCAACGCAAGGCAGGGTTCTTGCTGGGGGAAAAAAATGGATCAAATTAAAAAATATCTTGTGTACCTTAATATAGCAAGCAGCTCTGCCGTCAGACTTAAAACAACAGCATTAGCAGCTGTAAAAGGGGAAAAAACCCCAGGAAATCTCCCAAAACAGCGGACCAAATGAAAAAAGAAAAGGATGAAGGAGGTTTCAAATCCACCCTGGAGAGAATGTGTCACAGCTTTAACATGCTGTAGGGAGGGGGTGAAAGGGAAACAGGCTAGCAGAGACCAGAAATCAGATTTATTAGGACCAACCAGGTAGATAAAAGATAGAGGATCACCGAGCAATGATGGTTATTTTGGAATCGGCTAACTTCTGAAAACGTCTAGTCAGCTTTAGCATTTCATACACATGAAATTAGTGTCCACACAAGAGTACTCTCCTGAAAGGACAGGATTTAATGCAGCCGAGATAATTATCTAGATCCTTCTTTATCCCATTAGTGGTTTTCATTCGCATCCTGGAACACCATAAGCGGATTGTTCAAGAATTATTTGCCATCCGCTGTTTCAATCCTGATCGGAATTATCTTTATATCTCGGTACGAAGAAAAGAGATTACATCCCTGCCAGGGCTTGCTGCAGTGCCCTCTTTTCTGAGGCTCCTTTTCTCATTTTTTGTTCTAAAAGGTGATGGAGAGAATCAGGAAACAATTGTCCCGGACATGATTTCGCCCTCTCCCCCTCTCCCTGCCCCCCGCGTATGTCTGGGAGGGAGGACAGGGTCTTCCCACCCCATACCCTGCAGGAGATGGACCACTGCACCTGCACAGGGATGAAGCTCAGCGAGACGTAGTCATCAAATCACTCAGGACAGGATCCAAAAATGCTCCCAGCTTCCTTCTGCACCACGATCCACCCATAAAAGAACCAGGATGAAACTGTTAAAAGCCATTAAAGAAACTGCTTGATGCAAGCGAAAGGAGCGGGACTCGCTGCCCTAGAGCTCCCAGGGGCGCGTGCCAAACGTCGCGCTCCATGCTCTCCAGTAACGCATGTCCCTACGCAAGCTCTGATGGAGATAAAGCCAACATCATTCAAACAGTCAACACAATCCCTTGCTCCAAGGCCTAAAACAACAAGACGACCGAATTCCCCTCCCAGCCACCCTAGCCGCCTGCCAGCCTTTGTGTTAACGGAGGAACGACATCTCCTCCCAGGTATGGCGAGGACATAGCTCGTCTCCCCACGGGCATCTGCGAGTCTGCCCAGCAGCGTGGAAAGACGCCTGGACAACGGAAAAACCACCCCTCCTCCTTACAGAAACATCAGGAGGTAGGCATTCAGCCCTGACACCAGGAGGAATCCATGTATTTTTTTAAAAAACACGCTTTACGGCGGTGTAATGAGATCTGTAGGAGAGCCATCTTTATAAACAAGTTATTAAAAGGGGGAGGAGGGACACAATAATAGCAGGTGCCAGTTACTCAGCTCCCGGCAGAGACTTTCCAATTTCTCACCTTCCCCCAAAGCAAGATGTGCCGCTGTACAGCAGCGCGTTTACTGGCGGAGCAATACTCCGGATTGGAATTATCTTTACACCTCCTCTCCCACCAAGCAGAGCTGCCGCTGGGGAGGGGCAGAGCCACAGCCCCACCAACCCCGCACCAGAGCCGAGACCGATACCGCCTGAAACTCATTTGGAAAGAGCGAAACAGCAGAAAGCAAATAAAACCATCTTTTTATTTGCCTCCAGAACCTGGCCACTCCTCCCGCCAACGGGAACAGCCGATTCGTGAGCTAATTGCGACTGCCAGGTTTGCGTCCCTGCAAATCTCTGCTCAGTTTCAGGAACAAAACGCCCGTCGATGATGTTGTTATTCTAAGATGGCAGCATGGTTTCAGCCAGTAAATGTCCACATGGCAACTGGAGCCGGCAGAGAGATCCCATCCTTCGAGGCGAGCACACCAAGGTAATTATTAATATTACAAAAGTAATCCGAGCCTTTAAACTCATTCTTTCCAAAATCAGCAAATAATTACCAAGGCCTTCAGCAATCAATACCCAAGATAAATAGACAATTAAATTGCAAAAGAAACCGAAGAAAGTAGTTAATATTTGCCAAACACACTTTTTCATGGTAACAAATACTTCCAGTAAATAGATACTTTAGCTCACTGGAGAGGCACTTTCAGAAAGTCATAAATTAATCTAATAAAACAGACAGACAGGGTGGAACCAGACATTAACGAAACACAAACTGATCTGCACGGAGCCAATCCACAGTCCGTGTCCTATTTCTGCTCATCCACCGTTCTGGGTACTTGCCTCCCCCACCCCGGTCAGCTCTCCCGCTCGGGGAAAACACGCGTCTCATGCAGCGTCACCGGCACGACAAAGCAGAGGATTTCAGCCATCAAACGACGCAGTTTGTGCTCAGCTAGAATCTGCATTTCCAGTTTTTTTTTTTCCTAAATACCTCTTGCTCCTCAAAGTCAGCAAACGAATCTGCTTTTAAATACAATTCTTGTTTTGCCTTTAATTTACTTGAAGCTCCATCCACGCGGTGTGAGATGAGCTCTCGCTGCCCGGCAGTGCCAGCGTCCCCAGGGCACGTCCCTGCTCCGGAGCCAGGAGGGCTTGTCCTGGGCACTGCGCTCTGCCCCGCCATCGCTCCTGGGACCGCCGGGACTCGGAGCAGCCCCCGACACCCGGAGCCAGGACCAGCACCGCCTCCTCCCCGGGCAGCCCAGCCTTCACCAGCCTCTACCCAAACCCGCTGCTTGGAGTTAACGAAGCCACGTTATCAGGTGGGCACCTGGTAAAGTTCCTCAAATGGCAGATAACTCAAACTGGGCATGATTAAGGGAGGGAGAGAGGTGTGAGATGTCGCCCATCCCGGTCATTTTCTGCAACATCAAAGGGAGAAGGGAGAGAGGAAACCAAGGGACATGGAAGACAAAGAGAAAAGATATCAAAGCCAGCTCTGGAGTGAGCGCAATGAGAGATGGCACGAGAAAGGAATAGTGAAAACACGAAAGGCGAGATCAAACAAAAGCGAAAGATCACAGTCTGGGCACAGGGAGGGGGGAAGGCAGACCACCACGCCGCTTTCACCAGCATTAACTGAATAATTCACTCGGCAGCTACTTGTCAGTGCCGCGGCTGAGTCTGAGAGAGTCCAACTCCAGCCAGGTCCACCCATCTACCAGGCGACCCATACCTGCCCTTCACAGCCAGCATGGGGACACGCCACGGGGACACCACACAGCAGCTCTGCTCTCGTCAGCACTCATCTTTTGGGGAGGAATACAGCGATTTAGTCCTCACTCGGAAAACTTCTCCAGCTTCTTCCGTACGAAGTTCTTGGTACTGGCAGGGTTAGCGTTGCTGCTGTGCTTTCACCAAACCAGGCTATATTATATGTATCTTCATGTCCTGGTTTTGGTTAAAACACAAACGATTTTCTTTTATGAATCTTCCTTATAGCTAAGTTCTTCTAAGTAACTGCATTTCTCTGAAGCTGGCTGCATATTTTACAGACACTGTCCGCTCCAAAGCTGATAACACCTAACATTTATACTAAAAATACACAAAACCACCTAAGCCTCTCTCCCTTTTCCTCCTTTTCCCTTCCTCTGGTGGGAGGGTGGGGGTTAATAGAGAGCGTCTGTCACGCAGTTTATTGATGCCCTGCTTTAAACCGTGACACTTAATAGCTCATATCTCAGTATTGGAAGTGTTTCTTTGATTATTTACATGGGCTTTTGAAGGCTACACAACATTTTTGGTACCACAGGCCTCCTACCTCAGCCACAAAATTCCTTGGAGCGGCGACAATACATAGAGGATTTATTGCAGAGTATGTACAAATAGCGAGTGACAAAAAAGGGTCTCCAGGTTCAACGTTATTTCCAGCAAGCTCTCGCCACTACAGGGAGAGAAGAAAAACCTATGTGCTCTAAGGCAGTCTTGAAAATGTGATCAGGACGGTCTAAAAGCTGATTGAGGAATAGGTGCAGGCCAGGCAGCAGCGCTGGCACAAGCCAACGCCATGCTCTTCCCCCCGCTCCCCCCATTCAGCATCCATCCCACAACCAACGAGTCCAAAACCACCACTGCAACCACTGTAGTTAAAAGTAAATGGACACTGCAACTCGACAAAACCCATAATGAAAACAGGAGACGGGTGGAGATTAGTTTTTGCACAGAAGCTCCTTTAAAGCCTGATGATTTACACGTTAACGCTACTGCTGTCCACTTTCATAGAAGCAGACATGAAAAGCTCTTGCACAAACGTGGCTGGTCACTTCGAAATACAGATTAACCTTTAGGTAAGTATTTACTCTGTACGTGGCGCAAGAGGACAAGAATATTTCAGTCTTAGGGGAGTCACTCCAAGGCAGGGGCAGGCAGGAGCGAAGGTGGAGTTACGGAGCACAGACACACGTCCATGCTAATGCGTGGACCCTGGAGACTCGAATGCCACTTGACACCGGGACGAAAACAGAAGGAGAAGTGGCCAGTGCCACAATTGGTGCAGAAAGAGACGATTTAAAAGAGAAATCTGCCTTCCCCCCCGCCATTTTCCTGCTTTGCAAGAGCAGCCTGATGTGAGCTGAAAAACAAAGGCAAGAAGGGCATCGCTGAGTAAAAAGCCCCCTACACTTCAATTGGAATAAAAGGCAGAAAAAACGCATTTCCCTTCGTCAAAGGCAACACTCCTCTCCCCGGATCGGGAAGCTGTAAGCAGATGCTTGATCAACAGCCCCTGAAAAGCCTCTCCTCCTGACCACGTTAACCTGCCAGCCCCCGCTGAAGCCCTCTGTTCATTTTTGATAGTTTCCATAATCCTTTAATTTGACCAGTGGCTTCTGCCGCCGCAGCAGCCCTCTCCACCCACCAAGCCCCGCCAGCCTCTTGGGCTGTGTCTCGTGAAAAACAAAACGTCCACATCAGAACTGGCGTGATAACGATACGGACAACCTTCACAGAATCACAGAATGTTCGGGGTTGGTCCAACCCCCTGCCGAAGCAGGGTCACCTAGAGCAGGCTGCACAGCACCACGTCCAGGAGGGTCCTGAACATCTCCAGAGAAGGAGACTCCACAATCTCCCTGGGCAGCCTGTTCCAGGGCTCTGTCACCCTCAGAGTCAAGAAGTTCTTCCTCATGTTCAGCTGGAACTTTGTCTGCTTCAGTTTGTGCCCGTTGCCCCTTGTCCTGTCGTTGGACACCACTGAAAAGAGTCTGGCCCCATCCTCCTGACACTCACCTTGAAAATATTTATAGGCATTTATAAGGTCCCCTCTCAGCCTTCTCTTCTTCAGTATGAGCAAGCCCAGCTCCCTCAGCCTCTCCTCGTAGGAGAGATGCTCCAGTCCCCTCCTCATCCTTATAGCCCTCTGCTGGACTCACTCCAGTAGCTCTTCATCTTTCTTGAACTGGGGAGCCCAGAACTGGACACAGTGCTCCAGATGGAGCCTCACTAGCTTCGTCTCCACATACTTTCAAGCAGGCGGCTCGGCCCCACCTCTGCAAAGGCTTCCTGCAAAGGTGCGGATGCCTGTTGGGAGCCAGGTGCCCAAGGACAGGTATTTGTTCGTGCTTCTTTACACCGTGAACTGAGAAATGGTACCTCAGCAACTGGTTTGGGGCTTGTGAATAGCGAGAACCGCGGATAACCCGAGCCTCCCCGCAGCAGCCTGCGAGCAGCCTTGCCCAACCTATCGCGAAAGCAATTTCTCCATCACTTAGCAGGCTTCAGAGCTTTCCGGGGATGACCGGCAGCTTCACTTAAACTAGCCAGCTATAGACGTGTTTCACATTAAACACTAAGTGAATAATCAATGAACATTCGGGATATAAGCACAAATCAATGATTTGTTTTAGATGAATCAAAGGGAATCACAAATGAGAAAGGGTTTTGTTCTGTAACAGAAGTAAACCAAGAGCAGGAGTTGATGCAGCTGGGTGGGTGGATGTTAACCTCCTCTGCCTGCTCCTCTCCTACGCACTGAGACGGACCCCGCTGCCACCGAAGCGTGGCTGTGTCCTCCCTGTGAGAAGAGATGCCACTGTCCCCAGAGAGCAGGTGGGAACTGAGGCATCAAACCAGCCGACTGACTTTCCCAAGACTGGGAGGGATACGGCATAGCAAGGACCAGAATCTGAGTCTCCTACGTTGGGGAACGCTGTCCCGGTTAGGAGAAAGCCCTCTTCCCCTTCCCCTTCAACTCCATCACGCAACCACAGCTCTTCTTGTTGGCGCAGCAACAGGACACGGACGAGTGCAGGTGCAGCACAGGTCAAGAGCCCTACTTAAAGACCTAATAAAAACTGCAAAGAAATAAAACCTGAAATTCAGGTGACTCCAGACAATGAAAGATTGATTTTGATAAACGCACATCAATAGATTGCATGGTGTCCCTTGCTCTTGAGATGAATTTGGTCAAATCCCAGGTGGGACAATTTTGCAAACGCTGCTGCATTCCGGCCACCGATTGCACACAACGTCTGCTGAGCTCCATCCAGGCCAAGTCAGGGCTCTCGGAAATGCTCCCGCACGTCGTTTTATTCAGCGTGCATTTTAATGACAGGTTTCTAGACTCTGCAGTCCCCCAGCCAGATCCCTGCCTGCACCTCTTCAGCCACCAGAAGCACACGTCGGGTCTGCTGCCGGTGTCTCCCCTCCCAGTAACTGCTTCCAAGGGTTGCAGTGAAACGACCCCAGCTCAGACCAAAGCTTTCACTCGCACCCGTCTGGCTGCAGCCTGTGCCCAAGACCTCAAAGAAACTACACAAAACTTGAAGCCAAGCTGGTGCGGGTAACCGAAATGAAAAAGCAGCAGGAACCCCTGCGTGCCGCAAGATACGGCTCGTATTTAGCAATATCACCAGCTTTGACTGCTGCTTCTAGAGCGGATTAGCGTTCACGGCTTTTACACACTATAGAAGAAGATTTTGTAAACACGCCCAGAGGAACTTCCCTCTGGGACAAAGTCTGCTTCCCGCAAAGCACACCCCGAGCAAGCGGGGCATCCCACCACGCATGGCACCGAACAAGCAATATTTCTACATGGAGATGCTGCCTGAGCCTGCCAACACCCCCACCCCCCCCACCACCCCCATCAACACCAC
>Ga0065711_1048920_pt1 | contig 11561 bp, 5 predicted proteins | sample Hoacrofraction12_FD_59098 | JGI IMG/M metagenome (GOLD analysis project Ga0065711, IMG submission 59098) | Hoatzin crop microbial communities from Cojedes, Venezuela - Epithelial fraction 12 v2 (version 2) | ecosystem: Host-associated > Birds > Digestive system > Esophagus > Crop | place... | reverse complement strand
CAAGCTCAATGCATTCCAGTTGCTCCCTCACATATAGAGCAACTCCCCCACCTCTCCTTGTTGACCTGTCTTTCCTAAAGAGTCTGTAGCCATCTATGACAGCATGCCAGTCATGCGAGTTGTCCCACCAACTGAGTGACTTGTTGGTCCACAAGGCAGGTTACAGAGACATATTCTTACCTCTCTGCAGACCTGTGAAGAAATAAGGTGGAAATGTACACAAGCTGAGAGGAAGGAAGAAAGTCAGCAAGAAAGAGTGAGAAGAAAAAAAACAACTGCAGAAACACTGTCAGCTTCAATTCCCGTATGCAGATACTCTTCCTCTCGACTGCTCTGTTTTTTCACCAACTTGCGTGCTTTGAACTACATTTAAAACTAAAGAGAACTTGGAATTGTAGTCACTTTGTATTAAGAACAGAAAAAGCCACCCTTCTGGTGAAAAAAGATTTAATGTTTATTCAGTTTGTAAATTGCTCAAGACTGGCACAATGTCTTTATCCGTTTCCATTATCTTTATAGATGCTAGTGTTGCCACTCTATGTCAAAGGCAATGAAAAGGCCTCTAAAACAATAACAAAATATCCTCTTACAGTATATAAATGCTACATTAAAAAGCTTCTCAATAAAAACTGTCATCCTACAGAATATCACTTTAGTAATAATGGTAGCATAGTTTTATTTTGTATTGTGTCTCTGTGGATCCCAGATAGTATTTTCTGACTATACAGAGAAAATACGAAGCTTTGAGGAGAAGGAAGGGTGGCAAGGTTTGGAGCTGGAGTTCCTGACTTTTCTGGTTTTCTTTCGGTGTTAACTACTACCAGTCTTGCAAGCCCCAAAGTAGTTCCTGCCTCCCAAATGCTCTCATAGCATCATAGAATCATTTAGGTTGGAAAAGACCTTTAAGACCATTGAGTCCAATCGTAAACCTAACACTGTCAATTCTACCACTAAACCATGTCCCAAAGTGCCACATCCACACGTTTTTTGAACCCCTCCAGGGATGAGGACTCAACCACTGCCCTGGGCAGCCTGTTCCAATGTCTGACCACTCTTTCAGTAAAGAAATTTTTCCTAATATCCAATCTAAACCTCCCCCGGTGCAACTTATGACTGTCTCCTCTTGTCTTACTGCTTGCTACTTGTGAGAAGAGACTGACACCCATCTCACTACAACCTCCTTTCAAGCAGTTGTAGAGATCAATAAGGTCTTTGCTCAGCCTCCTTTTCTCCACGCTAAAAAACCCTCAGCCGCTCCTCATCAGACTTGTTCTCCAGACCCCTCACCAGCCTCACTGCCCTTCTCTGGACACGCTCCAGCACCTCAATGCCCTTCTTGTAGTGAGGGGCCCAAAACTGAACACAGTTCTCCAGGTGCGGCCTCACCAGTGCTGAGTACAGGGGCACGATCCCTGCCCTGCTCCTGCTGGCCACACTATTCCTGACACAAGCCAGGATGCCGCTGGCCTTCTTGGCCACCTGGGCACACTGCTGGCTCATGTTCAGCTGGCTGTTGACCAACACCCCAAGGTCCTTTTCCACCAGGCAGCTTTCCAGCCACTCCTCCCCAAGCCTGCAGCATTGAGTGGGGTTGTGAGATGGACTCCTGAGATGCCCTCATATTTTCTTAGTTAGATCTCTACTAGAAATCGGGAATGGTGGGGGAGGGGGGGATATTTAAAATAAGATTAAATAGATTGAGTTGTTTGTTAGAAAGACTTTCGGTTCTTGGAGCAGCTTCATGTTGAGAAGTTAGATGTCAATAAAACAATAAAAATGCCAATACTTGGTCACTGTCTTCTGCTGACACTTCATTTTGAGACAGGTAACGCAATTCACTCCCCTAAGGAAAGACACTACAGTGGGAATCTCTTTGAGCTCTTGCATAGTGAACAAAATATGAAAACTATCTACATGAATCTAAATGGCGTACAGGCTAGCACAGCCAAGACATTCAAGTTTCCACAGCCCAAATAAAACGAAGATACAATCATATGCAGGCACCTCTAATATACTAGACGGCATGACAAAGTAGCCAGTTGGAGCGGGGTTGACTTGCGACAGGCAAAGTTAGGGGAAAAAAAGAAAAGAGAAAAAAATGCAAGAAAGAAAAGAACTTCAGCTTCAGCAGAAATAATGCAGTTTTAATGGACCATGGAATATCAGGTAGTCACTAAGAAGATGACCTTTTCTCCGGTACTGAAATATCAAAGCCATAGAACACAAACAGTGATAAACCAACTTCAACTTTACAAAATCAATTTATGTGAAAATAAAAGAACAAAAGACATGACCTTTTCTTTACTATTAAATAAACCAAATTCATTCTACTGAAGTCTTCTTTTTGAACATGAGTTATTGCCTGACCTTTCTTATTCCACTGCAGGATGCAAAGTGATTGGGCAAGTATTGAAGCTCTTCTGCTCTTCCTAAATCCAAGTTTTGTGCCACCATAGAGGGGAAAACGTGCACACATTTCCTAACCTCAACACCGGAGCTTCTGTAAGTACCATCAGAGATCTGTAACATCTCCCTCAAAGTTGAGTCAAAGGCCACGCAGGCTAGGAAGCCGAAAAGGCTGGTGCTGAAACCAGAGTGGATATTTGGGCTGGGGACCCCGAGGCTAAAAGCAGTGAAGGCTGGGATATGACCAGCCATCCAAACCAGCGCTGCATCTCCTCAGAGGTCCTACAACACACATGGATAGTTCATGGCCTGTACAATGAAGATCATTAAAAGTGAGATATGTCTATGGGATATTATATCTATTATGTCAGCATTGCGGTATTAGACCTAATACTGATACCATTTTTTATGCTATTCTCAAAGAATCAGAAGCACAAAATACGTTTCCTGAAATTATCCTTTCCTGTGGTATTACCACAAGGTGAGGCCTTGATCATTTATTGGATTCTCCTCACAAACTGTTTTATAAACAGCATGACATCAAATTAGAATGTAAATTAATAATAATTACATGATTAATGTAATGATAGTCTAAACATCATTCTACCTGTTATTTTTCTCTTGTGGGGGCAGTGCCCAAGTACTGTTCAACAGATGGATGTTGTGCACTGGGATAACTGCAAAATAGGTTTATTCATTGACAATAGAAATGTGTTATTTCCAATCCTTTTAATCCCAAGAACCATCTGTGGGCAAGTTATTTTATTTAATGTAGAAAAAAACCCCATATGCATGTGCACTTGCATATGGGGAAATGTATATAGACATTAATTCATTAAGCCGCCATCCACCATTCTGAAAACGTTGTCAATAAGGCACTGCTTATGCACCATCCCCATGCTTTAATGGGACAGACTTACAGTTACAGTAATCCTGACTGACTGGAAATCCAGAATAATTTTCTCAAAGAGAGTCAAATCACTTTATTATGAGATCTACACGCAGAGAAATAACTCCTTTGCTTCTGGAAGGGGATTAGTTTACTACAGTCTGTATCATCATTTTCATCTCACTTTGGGTTTCCATCCTCCTGTTTTCTTTTTTATCACTGAAAAAAACTGTCAGTGACATGAAACAGAACTAATCTGATGGCTCCTAGGGGCAGGAGAGCAGTTATGCTCAACAAAGTAGACTCTGGGAAAAGACAACCAAGAACTCTTTGAGATCAGGGGAAGTGGACAGGAGAACAGCACAACTGAAATTGTATCACCTAGCTATAAAATAATAGTGCTCAAAGCCCAGAATATGAAATTATATGTCTCCATGCAGTATGGAAGGGACAGTCTTTTCCCCAACAAACGTAGAGAAGGTGGAGGGAATAACTACTGGTATACTTGCAGCTGAAGGATAAAGAACATTAAGTGAGCAAAGATTCACCAGAGGCCCTGCGATACTGCTGATTTCGGGGCCCGCTTATCTATGGCTTCTAACAGCTGTGAGAGCCCTGAACAAAAGTCACAGGGTACTGTGAAAGGGTACTTTTACTGACAAAGCAGTCTTTTTCTGGATAAAGAAGAAAAAGGTTGCCATGGCAACCCTGACTGAATTCAGCACATCACATGCACCTAAAAGTCTATCTGCAAGGGCTCTCTTGAAAGTTGAGGGTTTGTCTGCTTCTTGCTAGGGATCTCTGAAAATTATACAAAGGTTTTACAAATAAGGATTGCACAGGAAATGGATGGTGCTTTTGCATCCACCAGATCAAAGACTGCTCACAGGTACAATTATCTATGCAAAAGGATAGCGATGTCTTTTTATTGAGGTTAAGTTTTCAAATGGGTGTAGAGACTGGAAAATCTGACGCATGCAAGGGACAAGTAAGGCCTGGCAGTTTTCTGTGAGAAGACAGGACGTACCAGAGGTCTCTACCTTTTTGCTAATGAAGCCTTATGTTTGCATCTGCTGATCTACTAGACTAGTTTCCTTCTTTATAGAATAAGGGAAAAGCAAAGAACCAAATATTGGAATCAAAGATACTGGAAGAACATGAGTTGTTTAGATGAGATGACAAGCATGAGAAAAAAAAAATTAAATGCAAAAACAATTAAGAACTAGGCAGAAACACAGGTAAAAAATGCTAGAAAGAAATAAAAATCAATTTCGCTTCTTGTCAAAGCAAAACAGAGAACACGAGCAGCATAAACTCAGAGCAGCATAAACACATCTCTAAAGCTAAAATTAAAAGTTTCTTTTATATATGCACTGCCCCCGGTCCCTCACCCTGTAAAGTCTGTGAAATTCTGGTGTGCGACAAGGCTCTGTCAGATGATCAACACTTGGATTCGGTAAACCATTTCAAATAAAAGAAAAAAAAAATTAGCACAATGTTTACTAAGGACAAAGCAAGGCCACGTGGAAGCAAGCAACAGCTGCTTAGTAGCCCAGGTCTGAAGTATCATCCTGAGCAGCTCAACACAACTAAGATGTCCTTTCAGGTGACATGGACCGGAACCTGGACATTTCAGTCAAAGAGGTAAAATGTTCAACGATTCTTTGATTATTTCCACAGACATACAGCCCTGTTGTAGACATAACCCACCCTTACAGAAGATCATGGGCTAAAGGTTAAACAAGTACCTTCGCTCCCTGCCACTTGGGGAACCCTCAAACAGTTTGGCAGATTTGTCAGCTTCCACAGAAACACACGAACAGAATACAGCACTTGGCTAATTTCTAAGAAAGAAGAGCTTGAAACATGTAGTGATGTAAGACACCTCTTTCTCATGCAATACCAACACTTTGGGGGAACTACTTAGAGAACAATTCACAAAGGCTTACTTCAGCCAAGATGCGCCACATTCTTTCTGCATCTCAGAAGAAGCCACTGGAGACAAGCTTCCCCACGTCAGCCCTCATAAATATCTCTGTAAAAGTTTGACATGAGAATTAACACACATCTATTTTTAAGTAAGAGCAAACAATATTTTGTGTAAGTTGAAGCCACAGTTCTACCCTGAGAAAACCCAATTTAAGTAATATATTTTTAAAAAATTATTAGTGGAAATAAACTATAATGAGATGGATTCACCTGTACCACACCCCTGTTACTCTTTACAGCTAGCAGTTCTAGTACACCAACTTCTAGCATTGCCAAATCACACAGGTTAGAACCGAATAGATTCATATGGGAGCTGACTTGTCAAATGAGAAAGTAAATTACAGGATAAACTTGCATTTGTCACTAAAACCATCTATAGAAAAAGCAGAGAATCAAAATCAATCAAAATCAAAAAGCTTCATTAAAAATCACAAAACGATGCACATGGGACCCAGCCGATCTTATCTGAGGACGGGGGGATGAACTCGGTAACTCCTGACAGTCCCTTCCAGCCCGGTTTTATATTAATTTCCATTAATCTTTCTCTTTCTCAGACACTCATTTACATATCTGAGTCCATGCTAGGCTTAGGATTTTTTTCTTCTAACAGGGATGCCAATACACCACATTTCTGTTTACTTAGTCATCGTCAGTGAGTATTGTCTTGTAAGCAAGGACGTGTGTTTGCAAAGAATGTCTTTCTGTCAATAGCTGGCAACAGCGGCATGGCAGAGCAGGGAAAACCGTACCTCAGAGAGTAGTAAGGCCATTTTACTTGGCACCACAACAGGAGATGCTACTTCTTACAAAGCTGTATTTTTAAAGAAGCAGATACAACTTAGTCACATCACAATTTCAAGACACAAAACGAGATGTCTTTTCTAAATACTGTATTACAACGCATAGCTTAGTATTAACATAGAAATCCACAGCCAGTTTGTCTCTAAGGGCCACAACAAACTGCCAGCTCAGCTAAATTTGATACTAATTATCTTTCACACAATGCAGAGGCATACAAATTAACATTCTTCAAAACTAGAATATAATTCTCTTCCCAGCAACTAAAGAAGTAACACAGGTATAACAGGGATCTACATGTAAAGTCAAGAGCCACACCGTGGAACACATTACATGCTATCAAATACATTTTAAAGAAACATTTTTCTGAATTCAATATCTTCCATAGATTATATTGTCTTCATTTAGACAGTGAAAGCAGTTTCTTTGATAAGGGAATCAGTAAGAATTAAAGCCTCTGTAGGTACAAGGAAAAGAAATTGCATAAAATTCTGCATGTTTAGAACATAGTTTCACAGCTTACAGACATGAAAAATATCAGAAAAAAATCTCACTTATTTGGAATCTGTGAAAAAGAATCTGTCACCCAGTTCTCCAAAGTGTTCAACGTTTCTAGCGAAGAGGAAGAAAATGGCAGAAATACAACTAGGTCAATGGCACGAGCAGGTTTTCAGGAAAATACAAAAAAATACAGTCTTTCAGCCTTAAAACTAAGTTAAATTAGGGATCCAAAGTAGGTTGATTTATTAGAGCTTTCCGCTAGCTTTCACTGACATGAGGAAAAAAAACCCCACACCACTGAAGCAAAATATTCAGAGCATGTTTATCTGATTTCTCCTGTTTCACCAAGACCCATAGATACCTGCTCCCCATAGGTCAGAAGTGAAAATCAGGTAAATTTTGCTCTTCTTAAAACAACAAAAAAAACCCACCCAAATTATAAACCAGTATCAGTATCAAGATTCAATATGCACATTGTTCTACTACAGTCCTTTTATCATATCTATAACAATAATGCTAAAAATGTGTATTTCTAGAGATATTTCTTCAGAGACAGAACAATTACTGTTTAAGCAGAACGAAAAGAACTACAATCCACACACTTCTGGCTTTCACAAATACAACCTTAAGCCAATGCATTCAAGCATAGCATGCCTTTTGATTATAAATGTGTCAAGATAACACAAACACCACTGTGGCAGCAATACACTGCCTATTGTAATGCCATCAAACATGACATGTATTTTAAGAAGACAAAAAAACTAACACACACACAGCAAAAAACATTTTTATCTCACCCATAATATGCAGTCATCATAAAATATGTTAGAATTAGTACACAGAACTCAAAGACAGTTGACACCTCCCAGATGAATTTAAATGCAGGTTCTCAGGATAACGCATATTCCAGTTTGCTCTTCCTTCCAACACAGTAATTTTCACTACAATGCATTAAGCACTGATATTCCCAAAAACGTTTATAAAACAAATTAGACAATTTTAGAAGAGTCATTCTCTCACAAAAAAAACCCTCTGATCTTGAAGTCAAACCAGACAGTACTTGAGGAACATACAAAGTTTACACCTGGTATTACCTTTAGATCAGACAACCAAGTTCATATAATGAGCAGGGTAATAGTTCTGCCAAAAATCCTTTAGCCTAGTATAAATATGAATGGTACTTTTTTTTAGGCGCGTGTTTTAATTTCTTTGCACTACCCATAAATATTAAGAAAGCAGTTGGTTAGCTATTTCTGTATCAGCAGGACTCTTCTACTGAAGGGTCAACTTTTAGATATTTTGTAGAATGTAAATTCATTAAGAGTGCAGAATGCAACTGTGAATATTGAAGCCCAAAGATACGAAAAATAGTGAATCCTTTTTCACATTTATATAGTTACTACCAAGAGTCTGCCCGAAATCCATGAAACTATGGCCAAGAAATCAGTAATTTTAACCACCTATTTTAATTATAAACAGCCCTTTGCGATTCCAGAAGAACACACTTTTCTTGAATGAACACACTTTGGATACTATCTATAGCCAGCTAAATTGTGAGAGAACTGGAGAAAAACTCAAAAAATTTACCAGAAAGGTGCCATAAGTGACAGAATGACAGACAGGTAGGTTTCTTGTGATGGGAAAGATATGGGGCCTTTGATTTAGTAGCACAGGCTCCTAAGCCCAGCAGGACAGGCATGACGTTGTCCCAGTCATTTAGACAGAACTCACCCTGGCAAAACTTCCTCATCAGATGCCCACGTCCGGCAAGGCTTCCTAGTGGTAGCTCCCATCTGTTTGGATCAGAGGGCTTTGCTAGCTGGTAGTCTGCTCATTTTAAAGAATTAGGACTGTATCAAGTGATCGGTTTCAAGACAATATTCCTAGAAAAGGACAATACTATTTAAACAAAGATTCACACCGTACGTGGAGTGGCACTGAAAGTGCTTCTTACTGGATAGACGGAACAGCAATGAACCACACCAGCTTCCTGTCAGTGCTAGAAGTTGGCAGACAGTAACAGAATAAGGCGATATAACCACATTAGATCTTTATTTACATGGAAAAACTCAGGAAGAAGAAATGGAATAAAAAGGCATTTAAGTGTTTGATCCTTCAATGCTGTGAAAGACTGCTACTCCAAATTTTTAACAGGAAAAAAGGACTCCCAACATTTCCTGCAAAACATTAAGTCTCTTCTTATGCATACACTTTGGTCAAATATGCAGAACAGGCTGAACATTAGGAAGCTGTAAACCAGAGGAGTCTACGAGGCTTTGAGAAAGTCATTTAATTGGATTAGTGTAACGTCAGTCTCTGTTAAACAGGAGCGAGTGTAGCATATGAATTATTTTTCACATGTGCCAGTCACTTAACCATGAGAAGCTAAACTGAAGTAAACCAGACATAAATCCAGGCAAAGCGGATACACTAACTTCCTCGTGCAGGTCGGCTTTCCATTCTGACTTTGCCTCCTAGCATCTCTGCTGTGAACAGAAAAAACTCATGTATGTTCTGCAGTCAAATACACCTTCCAGTCAAACCCAGTCAGACTGAATATTTCCAGTATTCATAACCATAATGTAAAATGCAAGAAGAAAAGTGATTAAACATTTATCTTAAAATTTAAACTCTGAAACATCTCTTCATATATTGTGAAACTCAAAGAAACTCCTTTACAGTTTCTTTAGTGAACATCTTTAACCTAATGCTATTTCAGTTTGCCAGACTTCTGTCTTATTTCACTAACACCTTCTGAGGTTCTTCTGTGGAGTTTACTTCAAAATGAACCACAATTCTGATTTTCTAATAGAAAAAAATCTAATGTCAAAAGATGTCCTCACTTTTGTAATGACATCTGGCAGAACTCTGAGGATGTCATTCAATTAACTTCTAACTACAAGTAAGAATTAAATTTACTCTGAGTAAACACAGTACAACATAGCATGTCCCATGCCACATCACACAGAACAATCAAACTCCCATACAAATGCAATGAGTACTGCCATATTAGACTTTAAAAAAGTGCTCTACTTCATCATTTAGCTGAGTTGTATGTATTTAGTTTTTCGTCTTTATTCATAGATTTCTCCAGACTACTAATCATCGTCCCTCAATACCCTCCAGTTCCCTGGGGAAAGGAACACAAGAAAACCTGTCTAGCCTAGGCAGAGGAGAAGCAGCTTGACCTATCACCATGCAGTGAATGACACTAGGAGGCCATTCTCCACTCAAGAGTGAGCCTTCAATATTTCACCTCCCTGTACCTGTGTTTTGATTTTCCTTTCTCACTCTTGGTTAACCTATAATAAATTGTTCTTTATTTTGTGTGTCCCCAGTGAAGAGTGTCTTTAGGTCCAACAGGAATTTAAGTCAAATGAGACAAAGATGCAATTTCTTTGCTCCATTATTTTAATCCAATGAAGTCCTAAAATATATCCACAGTAGCTACTTAACCCTAATTCATGAGTGCCTAGATATAAACATTCATAGAAATATAAATACTAATAGAAAACTACTGGATTGCCTCTCACTGCATTAATTTATGTTAGAAGAAATCAACCACCAGTCTCAACATTTTTCAGTTTGACTATACTAGTGAAAGCTTAGCACTCCTGCATAGTCAGAAGAGGAAGCTGGACCATAAAACACACAGGGCTCCTGAAAAACAAACTTCAGCCAAATCCGACCTATCAATGGAGGTTTAGTCAGTATACGTGCGAATGATGTCCAGATGTGGACACCTAGGGCTTTCCTCCCCCCAGAACTAACTGAGATCAAAAGGTTTATTTGATTATTTACACAATACCGTACCAAAGACTATGTTGTTTCCATGAATGGATTAGATCTGGAAGCAGATCAGCTACCTCCACTCAGTTCACAATAGTAAATATTGCCAGGCTTAACCTTGCTGTAACTCCAGAGTAAAGCAGAGTGAGCTTCATTAGCCCTGCACTAACTGCCTGCACCACCTAAATAAAATCAAGTTCATCAGTGTAAAATCCATTTTCAATACTATCACTGTATGAAATGTCCTCCCCCATTCAGTGTCCTCAATAAAAAGTGTCCCTTCTAGCGACCAGCACCACAGATACCCCATTGCTAAATTTTTCTTTCAGAAGGGAATATTTTACAAAAGGGCACTTCTCTGGCTATTTCCTTTTCTCTCAGCAGTTCCCCAAGGAGTAAAAAAGCAGATATTGCCACCAGTCCGCTTACTCTCAGACTTCAGGCCACCACTGACAAGGCTCACCCAACAAACTGGTACCAGCGAGCAGGAGGCGCAGGGGCGCCAAACCCAGCCCCAGAGCAGCCCTGCTGGGTCACTGCCTTTGTCCGAGGGAGGCACGAACTGCTTCAAGCTCTAACACTCAATGTTCACGGCTGGGCTCGTAACCAAAGGCCAGCTGCACCTCCTTTTTCTTGTATTACTACTATGTGTAAATATTACCAGAGGGCCTTTATTAGTAATAAATAATTTTCATTTCCTATTTTCATAATATGAATTTATAATAATATAATTTTCATTTCCCACCTACAGAAACATGGCAGCTTTCAGGGCGAATCACACCGCGCTGACAGAACTGCACGGTGCCGACCGACGCCAATCCCTGCGCATCGACTCAGTCCCATTCCGTGTTTCAGCAATGGCACCCGAGCCGCCACAGCTGCCACGCAGGGACAGGCGAGGCGGTCACCAAGCACCAGGGTGACTTTTTTCTGTCAAACACCACATATATTACCACGAGGGAAGAGCCGCGTGTCAGCGGCCCGCGCTCCAGGCCCCCCGCGGGGAGCCACCTGCCGAGGCCCAAAGCCGTCGCCCGCGGGCAGGCGGTCAGAGGGGAAGCCTTCGGCTGCGGGCAGGCGGTCGGAAGGGAACGGGGGGATCGCCTGTACCGCTTCGTGTCGGTAGGGCACAGGGCGATCCCCGGGGCGATCCCCGGGGCGATCCCCGGCCGAGCTGCCGCCCTCCTCC
>Ga0065711_1048919_pt1 | contig 11561 bp, 10 predicted proteins | sample Hoacrofraction12_FD_59098 | JGI IMG/M metagenome (GOLD analysis project Ga0065711, IMG submission 59098) | Hoatzin crop microbial communities from Cojedes, Venezuela - Epithelial fraction 12 v2 (version 2) | ecosystem: Host-associated > Birds > Digestive system > Esophagus > Crop | place... | reverse complement strand
CCTGTTTCCCTCTGTTTGCTGTTCTGTTAAACTGCCCTTATCCCGACCCACCAGTTTCTGCCTCTTTCTTTCCATTCTCCTCCGCACGCCGGCAGGGGGAGGGGCGGCCGCGTGGCGCTTTTGTTGCCGGCGGCAGCCGAAACCAAAACACCCTCTTCTTACTAAATCCTAGTAAGCCTTTTGTGCCACATGTGTTCCTATTCTGTTCCTCTCCTCCAGGTCTTTCAGTCATTTAGTTTTTCTTTTGTGGTGTTTTTAATCCCCATTGTGATCCCGTGGGGTGTCAGAAGCACCCAGTTCATTTCGTGTGTCCTGATGTTTGTGCTAGTGTCCTTAGCAAAAAATTTTAGCATGCTCCATCCTAACACTTGTGCTTTGGGAGTTCCATCAGTAACTATACTTTTCCCATTACAATTCCAGTCAGTTTCTGAGCAAATTTATGATTCTTACACTAATGTCAATCTTTTCCAGCTTAACTATTTCTCTTATGGTACCATATGTAGTTTATCTGAAATTGAGTTAAATGAAATCTAGGACATTTAATCTGTCTTGAATATCAGCAATTACCACACAGAACCCCAAAATATCAGGACAGTTTGGCATTATCTATTCTGGCATTTCTATGTTATTGCCTGTATGTGTCTGCATCTTTCACTAAGGATTCTTTCTCAAGTCTTGCATACTGTGGATGAGCCTGGGTGATTTTATCATTTCCTCATAATTACAGATATTCAATTAATTGATCTTGTATGTGTGGCACATGTCTCACTTGACTGGTTCACTGAAAACCCTACATGGGGAAATTCCAGTCCCTTCTTTTATATATGTGGAGCTGTAGGGATATGACTTCCACTTTAAATGTGCTAATTTCTATCATCTCCTTTCCTTTGCTGGTGTCTACGAGACCCAAATCTGGCCTTTTGTTAGAAGTAGCAAGCAACAGCATGTGCACAAAGCTGGGAATGCAGAGAAGGGCAGATGGGATTTCAGAGGCTGTTTTTGATAATTTGTCCTTACACATTTGTCCTAGTACACGAGGCATAACAGTAAGTGAAAGAAGGGAAAATTAATCATATTGCTAATGGACGATTTGTCTCCTGGATGCTCCACAATGAAGAGGGTCCCACACAGGCTGTTCTCTTTGTAAAATTCAAGCCCTGATGTGGCACAGTATGTATTTTGCTCTGTAATGTGGCATTTACCTGCTGCATGTGGCTTAGAGAAGTTAATTGTCAGCTTCATTGAGTATTTTCTGGATCATATGCATCTTCATAGACAACAGCATTCCTTATCTATTCTCTTGCTGCAATACCTTGCACTAACAAGGGAAAGTGAAGCTCTAATTGGTTATATTGACTTATGTGTTTTATATCTCATATTTATTGCAGCTATCATGTCTTCAAAATACCTTTTTCCTTACCACTCCAAATATGAGTTGGCATTTGACAGAATATATATTTTGGCAGAGATGAGAGCAAGTTAACAGGCTGATGGCATTTTAATTATTTTATTGAGATGGCATTGGCCCAGAATGCTTGTTGGAATTTGCAAATGTGCGTTGATTTATATTTTATTTTGTAAACCAGGCCCAAGAGGCTGACTAATTAGAAACATGACTCAAAGCTATAAGGGGTATTTATTGATTCAGATCATGAAAAGACCAGAATGATCAAAAGCAAACATCTATCTCCCTCTTCATCTCAGGTTCAGGAGGTTAAGTGCTATTTGTCTCAAATCCTTGGCATTAGCTCTGTCTTTGTAATGGAGAAGGCAATTAACATCTATATCTATTCAGTTTTAGTATGTACTGTATTGTTTGGAAGAATGTGCTTTTCATAATTAAACCATGCACAATAAACTATTATCAACTCATTTCATTAGGTGATATATTGCTTTTTCTCCCCCTAACTTGTATTTTTCATTCTATTTATTTAAAGTTTAAAATGTGTGGCTTCATTTTAGCGAAAATAATATGATTGGCTAAATATACAGGTTTTGTGCTGGAAATCTAGTATGCATACCATGGCAACATATATAATAACTTCATTAGTTACTTGGGACCAATTTTAAATGGCATCAACACTTCTGTGTTGCCACAATGCAGCAAAAATGCTAAAATATTAATGCATTCATGAGGCAGTCACAGAAAAGGGAAAGCAGAAGTGTTTGGTAGTGGCTGTGCTGCTCCAGGTCTCCACAAGAGCCTGGCTTCAGGATGGAAAAGGAAGACAGTGTGCATGTTGAAAACAGACGGAGAAGTCAAACTCCTCCTGAATGCAGCTGAGAAAGATTTTGTTTGCTGGGGAAGGGAGCAGGCAGCATCCATACCTGCCTCCTTCTGCCCTGTGTCCTGCCAGGGGGGACCAGCTCTGAGCTGAGCTGGGTACATTCTCTTGTGCCACCAAAGCACCGCAGAGGGATGTTGTGTTGTCACAGGTGTCTCAGATTTTTAGGCACTGTCTTTTTCAGACTGAAGAGCCTAATGTAAGGAATGCGATTAATTTTGAGTGTGTAACAAAGCACAGATAAATGTCAGGGTCTTTTGAGTACTGTTTTGTCACTCTGCCTGTGTCGTCTCACCATGGCACACACAAAACAAAGCTAATTGCATTAGCACTGGGGTACAGGGAGAAGCATATTGGAGCTGGGCTTCGGAAGCAGTGCTTGCAGTCCTATGCCTGCTGCAACTGCCTGTGCCAAAGCACTCATTACTATGAGCTGGAAATATTCACACCCTCCCACACACAAGGACTGGATTGAGAAAGTTTCATATTGCAGAGTTACTGAAATTATTAAATAGAAAAACAAAGGATGTCTCATACAGGAGACTGACTGAATGAGGCTTAGCAGTGTTAATGGGAGACAGGACTTTCCATCCCAGATCAATGGGATTCAGTAACGACTGCCCCCAAATCATTGCAATCTCATCACTGCTCAGCGCCAGAGCAAATGCGGCTTAATACTCCCAGCACAGTTCCTATAGGAGAAAAGAAAAGGTATTTTCTCTAGTGACAACGTTCATAGCCTCAGGTACAAGACCAAGTGTTGAGCATCCTCAGGTTTCCTTGCTGCACGGGGACCTGAAGGTGCTCAGCACATGGTGCAGTTGGGCTGACTGTGCTGCATTTCGCTTTCTTAGCAATGAGGGCTTCAGGCTGGGCCTGACAGCAGTCACAGGGTGTCAGTCAAAACCCTGCGGGGTGTCTGCCCATGTTGTTCATGCTCAGAGGGTGACCTTGTTAAACAGCAGTGGGAGCAATGGAGGCTGAGGACATGGTGCTGTGGAGTGGTCCACAGGCTACAGACACAGTCGAATGGTTTCTGCCTTCCCCTAGTTACTCCATCCCAGCTTGTCATCAGTCGTGTAGAAGGCTAAATCAGGTCAACCCCAGTTTGCTCTGACTCAGCCTTTTGCTTGGCTGTAAACCGCACGTACTCAGGAATCTATTAACAACAAAAAGAAAAAAAATATCTGGAGACAGCTTTTAAAAAACAGGCTCCTACAACCAAATCTGATTTAGAGTGCAGCCTACGAGACAGCTGATTTAGTTGAGCTAATCTAGCAATTATCTCCAGGAAAAAAGTGTTTGTGAATGGGGGATTTAAATAAAGGTGTCCCCCAGTGGAAAAGAATGGGGAACCACTGCTTGAAACTTGTCAAGCAGAAATTCAATTTACAAAGGACTTAAAAGAGATCTTGTCATGTGGCTAGAATAGTAGGTTGGAATCACCTAACTAAACATAGATATCCACATGTCACGCTGGTCAGCTTGGCTACATTACAGTCAATGGAGACATGGTTGATACAATAAGCAAAGCCTAATGCATGATTCCTCTCTTCCCAAAGATGTCCAAATTAGATGAATCTCAGTGGCAAAAACACTTGCTTTTCACCAGAAAGGACATTCCCAGTGACTAGCTCAGACGTGGATCCTTACATTATAGATGTGTAAAGTTAAGTGAACAAACCCTACCCAATACGACAAATATTTTTTCTTTTTTTTTCAAACATCCTTACCATTACTTTTGTTCCACGAAATATTTGAACTGCAGTGACCTTGCCTCCTTACTCTTACTGTTTTGTTCTGTACCTTATTCATTTCTTTGGGCTGCAAAGGCTGTCGAGAGGACATTGTTCTTTGTCTGACATACCTACTTACTGCAAAGCACTGTGTACACTGCTGTATAAATAACACCTCAGAAAAAAAAAGATGAATAATTGAAAAGGATGGAAAACTTTGTTCAGTTGACTGAAATAATCTAGTAGAAGCTGTATGAGAACAGAGTCTACTGGGACAAAATTTCCAAAGCTTATCTCTTAAGAATTAATTTTGGCAGTTCTGAATAGAGTTCTGTAGAGATACAAACAAGTCAACACACAACTTTCAAGAAAACAACTGGTTAACAACAAACCAGGGAGCCCTGCTCCAGCTGGAGATAAGCTTGTTGATGTCTGTTTCTAAAAATCTTCCATAGCTGGAATTTTCAGGAAGAGGACTGGTTTGCAGCCTGATAGAATCATAGAATCATAGAATGCTTTGGGTTGGAAGGGACCTTTAGAGGTCATCTAGCTCAACTCCCCTGCAGTAAGCAGGAACATCTTCAACTGGATCAGGTTGCTCAGAGCCCCGTCCAACCTCACCTTGAATGTTTCCAGTGATGGGGCATCCACTACCTCTCTGGGCAACCTGCTCCAGTGTTTCACCATCCTCATCGTAAAAAATGTCTTCCTTATATCTAGTCTAAATCTACCCTCTTTTAGTTTAAAGCCATTGCTCCTTGTCCTGTCACAACAGGCCTTGCTAAAAAGATTTTCCCCATCTTTCCTATAGGCCCTCTTCAGGTACTGAAAGGCTGCTCTAAGGTCTCTCCTCAGCCTTTTCTTCTCCAGGTTGAACAGCCCCGACTCTCTCGACCTTTCCTCCTAGCAGAGGTGCTCCAGCCCTCTGATCATCTTTGTGGCCCTCGTCTGGACCCGCTCCAACAGCTCCATGTCCTTCTTGTGCTGGGGGCTCCAGAGCTGGATGCAGGACTCTAGGTGGGGTCTCACCAGAGCAGAGTAGAGGGGCAGAATCCCCTCCCTCGACCTGCTGGCCACGCTTTTCTTGATGCAGCCCAGGATATGGTTGGCCTTTTGGGCTGCGAGCGCACATTGGTGGCTCATGTCCAGCCTTTCACCCACCTGAACCCCCAAGTCCTTCTTGGCAGGACTGCTCTCAATCCCTTCATCCCCCAGCCTGTATTGATAGTGGGCATTGCCCTGACCCAGACGCAGGATCTTGCACTTGGCCTCGTTGAACGTCGTGAGGTTCACACAGGCCCACTTATCAAGCTTGCCCAGGTCCCTCTGGATGGCATCCTGTCCTTCTGGCATGTCAAGTGCACCACTCAGCTTGGTGTCATCTGCAAGCTTGCTGAGGGTGCACTGGATCTCGCTAAGTCATTGATGAAAATGTTAAACAGCACTGGTCCTAGTATGGACCCCTAAGGGTCACCACTTGTCACCTATCCTCTTCTGGATATCGAGCCATTATCCACTACTCATTTTTATAGGAGGAAGAAGCCCCTGTTTCCTAATGGACCAAAGGGTTTCATCTTCCATCTAGGCTGTGAAGTGTTTGGCATCCATGCTTCCACGCTGGGTCATTCTCACTTTTCTTAAGTGGTGCTGCTGAACCTGCAAGCGTTCCCGTGGGTTAGCACTTACCGTCCCACTGCCAGCTTTGACATGGAGACTGGACCACAAGAGTTTTCCAGGAAGGTGCTTCGAGGCTGGGTGAAGGGCTCATCAGGTTAAATTTACATCGTGCTAGATGAGGGATCTGTGGTAAAGCAAATGATCTTAATGAGGAGTGGATACTCTTTAATATTATTTTAGTTTTCTTCTCCAGTCATGAAGAAATGAAATAATTTTTCTTTCCCTTTGTGTCCTGCTAAAGATTTTGGTACAGTAATGAGATTTCCTTTGGCCTTTTTCACCTGTCTTATTTAGATGAAAAACTTGGTGTGGTTTTTATTGTATACATTTACATTACCTTATACACTGCTTCTCTCCTGGGGACTCTAAACCTCGCTATAAACCAGGTAAGTAACTTAATAGTAAAAACTGGTTTATCACTCATGCATCTCTCACATAGTGATTTTCTTCTCAACAGCTCTAATGCTAGTCAGAGATAATTACTGTTAATAATTCCATTAAAAAATTAACTATTTTTTCAAGAAATTTAGAAAAAAAAATTGTAATACTTAAGTAATTTAGGGGGGAATAATTGACATGAAGAACGCATGTTACAACTATTCTTTAGTGTAAACTAGGGTCACATGTGGAGAAAGATGTAAGACAAAATACTTCAGTTTCCGACGTATATTGTCAGGCACAAAAAGAAGAGCTTCAGTGTAACAGAAAGACATCTTTAGTTACTGTGCAGTGACTGTGCTGAGCTGCATACACTCTATCAAAAAATCATGCTTTCTACCAAGCCTGCTTTTGCAACACTGACTACACCGAGCAGGCAGAGAGCTGTGGGACTGCAGGACCTGCGCAGCTGAGTGGAGCTTTTGCATCAATGGGGACCAGAAGATGGAACACAGAAACATAATTCTTAATTAAGCAAGCAAGTGCCTGTACTTGGTACCAACTGTGTATACGATAACTATTTTGTCTCTGAAAATTCCCACCTTTGGTACTAGCGGGTGGGAACCGCACAGCGTGCATGCATTTGCTTGGGATATGTTGAAGCTGACTTTAAATCAGCCTTTCAAATAACCATAGTACTAGAGCCATTGCGGTACAAACTTCACAGGGAGCTGGCTGTCTAAAGACCTAGGTAGAGTCCATACAATTTTATGCAGCCTGTGAGGAGGTCCGGGCTGCTATGGCCTTTGTGTTACACAGATCGAAGCTGACACAAATCTACCTACACCTACAGCAATCGTGCCAGTGACTCAGCACCCCGGAGTATGCACAGACTCCAGGCTGAATGCTCCCACCTGTGCTAGCAGACTATTTTAAGGGTTGCAGCGTATCTCATTGGCCTATTACTCTACTAATTAAGAATTTGGCCAATGCATGTGAAGGTGGGTAGAGATTTAGATGTGCTTCGTTGTCACTTAAGCTGTTTTTTGGCCTAAGGCTTTGTCATTCTTGGGATATGGACTGTGGTTTGCGCTCAGAGACTGGGAAAACAAATGTCTTTGCTCGTGAGACAGACACAGAAAGGGCAAAAGTGTTTCTGGAGGAGTTGCTTGAAAACCTAAGTGACAGCTCAGCACCAGGAGGTGCTGCCAAGGAGCTGGCTGTGGAGCAGTAAGTTGCATAGGAAGGAGGTACAAGAGGTCAGACTGAGAAGAAGAGGACCGTGTAGAGTGCAAGCTGCAGTGAACCTCAAAAGTAACAAAAAGGAAAACACTGAAAACTGAGACATCTGCTTATACAGATTCTCTATTTTTCCTTCTCAAGAGGAGCACAAGAAAACATGCTTCATTCAAGATGAAACTCCACACAAGTAACAGCTCCTAGAGCTTTGAAAGGAGATGAGTATTATTTGTCGATTAATGATTACAGAAACCTCAAGGACTGACCAAAAGAGGTGTCAATTCAACACACAGAGGTGGAATGACTTAGTAAGTGGGAGAGACGGCATGTCTTCCAGCAGCAGGGACACCCCAGGCCCAAAGTCCATGCACGTCTGAGTCAGATGCAACCAGGCAGGGGCTTGGCAGAGAAGAACAAGGGCTTGAGAAGAGGAGCAGAGCCTGTCCATTTAGAAAGACCAAGTAGTAGCGTGCTGGGTAACTGGCAAATGCAGACTTTCAGCCTCCCCCTCTTGTGAATGTGCTTACCCCTGTGGATAACCCCTTTTTATCATCTTCATATGTCTGCGTAATTTTTGTCTCACAGATAGACAGGGTGTTAGCAAGGCAAATGCTTCCCTGAAAAGTAGCATCTTCTGTATGCCCATATCAGTACTGTCTTTTTTTAGGTCTAGAGCTGAGCATTTTATTTTGTTTGAAATAATCACTTCTTTTTTTTTTTAATCTTTTCCAGTTTTGCATTGAATATAGTGTTTGTGGGGGTGGGACTAAAAGAGAATTTTCTTTTGTTCTGGTGACCGATATTTTCTGTAACTATTTTCCGCCCATGGCTGTCTTGTTGCTAGAAGTCAGACTCAGCCCCTCTGCATTTGCTATAAACTTGGCCATGAGATCATACCTCTGATAAAGCCCTTAAACCTTTGCAGACTGTGCTGGTTGCCACTCTACACTAGACCTTAAATTGAAGCTTCTCACTAATTGTATACCCTTAAGAAATTTATATGTATATTTAGCTTGCATCTTTCATATACTTTTTGAGCCATTTGTAAGGAACTAAGAGAGCCAGTATAGATTTTTGGATTGTCTATTACTGTAAGAATTGTATAGGATGCTTCCTGCTCATAATGACACATGAATTCCCTCTCCAATAAAAAACTCGCACGTTTACATGCAAAAGGAAGCCAGCAAGAAAAAATGTTTGGAAAAAACGTCTTCCCAGGATCAGACTATCACAGCCCTCTAGCTTCCTTTTCCCCTGCTTCAGGTTTCCCCATAGCCCTGGTTAAAAGTATAGAGCCCAGGAGGCCAGCTGGTCTCCGTAGCTGGATGGGGGGTCTTTGCTGGTGCAACTCTCCAAGGGATACCCTGAGCCCCGGGGGCTGCTGCTGCCCATCCCCAGAGGCATCCAGGTAGGAAGAGAGGCAGTAACTGGCCTCGGTGGCCATCTGCTCCTCTGCTCTTCCCAGCCATGGGGAGAAGCACCACCTCATGTCTCACTGCAAGGCAGCAACCCCTGAACCCCAGTTACTCCAAAAGGTACACATCCCACCATCCAGCATGTTGTCCTTGACTCCCCCTGTACATAGAAAATACATTTATTTAGGTAGGTAGCAAAATTAAACATGCAATAAAGAGAAGCCAGTCATAATTTTGATTTTGTGTAATATTGTTATAATAAAGATAATAAAGATAATGGTAAGATACCAGCAATATACAAAATCCAGTGCTTTTTGAAATCTTATGGGTATTCACTGGTGTTCATTTTAATTGTTAATTCTGAGTCTGTAGACAGTTGGTCACTCCTGACCTAGAATTACACTAGAGTTCTTACGAGAAAATAAACTCAAAACCTTGCAGCTATGAAAAGCTGGTACTTATCTGGAATATTACTACTGCTACATTTTATATAGCTGCTTCATCATGTTCCTTATATTGGCCAGTGATCCCCCAAAGGCTTGTCTCATGCCAAGGTACCTCAAGTATGTTAGAAGTCAGTCTGACCTTGCTGAACTGCCTGCTAGCAATTTTTCTTGCCAAGATGAAGGTAATCAGCATCTGGAGGTACCTCTCTCCTCATTGCAAGAAGATACTGTAGTAACTATATGGCCTGTTGTTAAAGGTGACAAATAGATAAATCACCTTGATGGATCACTGAAATAACATATCAGCATTTCGCCTGGGTACCTTTATGTGGCACTGTGGTGTGTTGTATAGGCATATGTCCACTGAGCTCTGATGATGTCCCAGAGGCTGACCACGGTTGGACTACGGTCTTATGGTCCCTCCTGTGCTTGTTGACTTCTGCAGCAGTTTCAATGCATGCAAAGGGCAGTGGGTGGTTCCTGTTTTTAAATGATAAAGAGCTCCTACATCTTAGACTGGACAGAGTTGGTACTACAGTTCATGAATCAGATTCACAGAGAGAGCTGTCTAGTGAAATTTGGACCTTCATGGGCTGTAAATGGTTCTGGATATTGCCCTCTTCAGTGCATGGCATTATCCATGTATGGAAGAAGTAGTTAAAAAATTGTGCAAACAGATGAACTGGGAACACTAAATGATGACAAATTGAAAGTTAAGTGCTAGTGGGAATATTGGAGGGTGTTACTAACCAGCTTAAATGGCAAAAGTTTTCATGTCTGATATGATGCCAAAGTGAGTGGGTGACAACGGAGGTCCAAATGCCGGCAGGAATTATTAATGTTAATATTGCCTTGAAAACTACTTACCAAACATTTAAAATCATGTTTTCCCAGTCCCCACATAACGACAATCCCTCTCAGCTTGTTTTCATCCCAGACAACTTGGCAGATAAATGGATGGGTTTCTGCAGTATTGGATATTAGTACATGTTATTCATAGACGTTTTCCTTTCCTGTCTGATGGCCTCCATAGCTATGGGGCAGATATCCTTCAAACACAGTTAATCTGTCTCACTATATATGTCCCTATTTTTCAGTTAGGAAGGATGATGGAGCAGTCTTAGGCTAGGCTGAATGTCTTGCTGTTGGCAGTGGGCAACTGCTTGCACGACACAAGCGTTTGTATTGTCTCTGGGTTCACCAGGAGTCGATGATGTCTAAGCTGCCTCAGAGTGGTTGGTCACACGGGATGTTGGGGGTGGGTTCAGAAGTAGCCTCTAGACCTTACAAGTCCATTGGCCTCCCAGAGATCTGCACCAGCTTACATTGCTTCAGAACATCTGTTTCTTCCACTACGATGCTAGAGCATCACAGAATGGTCCAGGTTGGAGGGGATCCTGGAGGTCACATGGTCAAAGCAGGACTAACTTCAAAGCCCGGCCAGTTTGCTTGACTGCCCAGTTGTATTTTGAGTATCTCCAAGGTTGGAAATGCCAGAAACTCTCTGGGTAGTTTGTTCCAGACTTCGTTTACTCTCACTGTGAAGATACTTTTCCTTATGTCTTGTCAAATTTCTCTTGCTGCAAGTTGTGTCTGTTGTCTCTTGTCATTTCACAGTTCATCTCTGGGAATAGTCTGGCTCCATCTTCTTTACATCCTCCCATGAGGTAGCTGAAGATGACAATAAGATTCTCCCTTATCCTTCTCATCTTCAAACTGAAGAATTCCAATTCTTCCAGTTTCTTTACATCTTTATACTCCTGATTTCTGCTCCCAACCTGCAATCTTCTCCATGTCCCTCCTGTGGAATCTCTAGTTTGTCAATGTCTTGGTCTCATAAGTGCCAGAAAAAGGGGAAGAAGCATGTCCCTTGCTCCGCTGGCTGTGCTGCTCACGTGCAGCCCAGCACGGGACTGCCCTTCCCTGCCACCAGATCCCAGTGCAGACCCAGGCTCAGCTGCCTCTCCACCACCACCCAAGGCTGTCCCCAGCCTGTGCTGGGGCAGGGTGCTATTTCGTCCCAGAAATACAATGATTTTTGAGCTAGCTTGGGTACCAGAAACAGGATGGTCTGCCTTTTGAGTAAAATTTGATGTGGTTAAATTTGTTTGTGCAAATGGCATACTAAGGTAGTTGTAGTACCTCTCCCACCATACATAAGACTTGCAGTGTAGTCACAACTTTCTATTTAATGATGTGGGATGAAATGAAATGCTTCTTTACTGAGAGAGACAACAAATAACTACAACACAGACAGAATCACAGAATCACAGAATCACAGAATGGTAGGGGTTGGAAGGGACCTCTGTGGGTCATCTAGTCCAACCCTCCTGCCGAAGCAGGGTCACCTACAGTAGGCTGTAGAGGACCTTGTCCAGGCAGGTC
>Ga0065711_1048917_pt1 | contig 11562 bp, 4 predicted proteins | sample Hoacrofraction12_FD_59098 | JGI IMG/M metagenome (GOLD analysis project Ga0065711, IMG submission 59098) | Hoatzin crop microbial communities from Cojedes, Venezuela - Epithelial fraction 12 v2 (version 2) | ecosystem: Host-associated > Birds > Digestive system > Esophagus > Crop | place... | reverse complement strand
GGGGGGGGGCACTAATTAAAAAACTTAGATCTGCTGACAGCACTTGCTAGGGAAAAAAGCGATCTATCCAGTTCCATCCCTCTCCCACCTCTCCTTCCACCTAAATCCCACAGGGAAGAGGTCTGAGAGTGAGGAGCATACCCCGTCCTTTGCATGTGAATGATTAAGCAGTTCATCATTTCCAGTGTTCATTTTGCTAGCTGTTGTCGTCATGTCTTATGGACTGGAAGTATTGTCAATACGCAGTGCTAAGAATGGTCACGCAAACCACAAATAAATACATAAAATGCTACTGGACAACGAAAAACAACTGTCACAATCCTAGTGGGTCTCTATACTGAAATTTGGTTTTTAAGCCAATATTGAACTGGAGAGCTTCCTAATCAGCTAAATTGTTCCTTTCTGTTGTATGATGCACAGAGTTCAAAACCCTTCACTAGGCTGTGCTTTGTTAAACAACGCACTGCTGCAAGCAAAAGTAATGATTGTCAGTGTAACTTTGAAGTATCTGGAGCAACCTTCCCTTGACCCAGTTTCTGAAACTCTTCATCTGCATTTCACCCACGGACAACGAGAAGGCTGCGTCCCAGATTAGGGCAACCAGTCAAGAACTCAGGAAGACACATTTTTATGGTCTTTTCCTGCCTTAGGAAAGGAACAGAAGTGACAGAGAACTGTACTTCTGATGGCAGCAAGCTGTTAAGATATAACTTTAAGACACCTCACCCTTTGTCACTCACTTTTCTTAGCAATCTCCCCTGTAAACTGCATTTCTTTTCCTCCCAAGGCTGTGGTGCAAGAACAAACCAACTAAGGAATTCACCACGCTCTAAAAACAGGACAGGGCACAAATAAGAAAGCTTTCAAGGGAGATCAAAAATTCAAGGCTAGAAAAATGCAGGCAATTTCAAAGAGACATAATAAACAAGATTTGTGAAAAACCATCTAAGACAGCTGGATAAAACGATGTTGTTCAACCAAAAGGACCAAAGATTTCCAGGAAGGCTTCACACCAAAGCTGCTACTTGCCAGTCTGACAGCAGCTCTCAGCAGTATGCTGTCACAGGCTAAGACCTGTTTGTGTGGGGATGCTGAGGAACAATCAACAGTGACACAATGCTTACTCATCCTTCCAGATCGTGGGTTTTACTTTTTTTAGCCTAGATACCTACATGGGGAAGATGGTTAACCTACTAACACTTCCCGAGTCACAGACTCACTGGTTGCCTCCCAGTGACTCCTCTTCCAGTGCCACAAATCATCTGCCAATTCTCAGTAAACTTTCCAGCTCTTTCAAAAAGTCGGTTTGTGGAAGCAGCTGATTTGCACCAGGAACAGCTAGACCTATTCATTTATTCCAGGAATATCCACAGATTTCACTTCCGCATCCGTACCCATGAAGTAGTGGTTAGGACTTAGGCTGTAGATACATACAATAAAATACAAGCAAATATTTCAGAAAATTCCAAGGCCACACTTCACGTTTCGTTTGGTTTCCCTCAAATCCTAGTACCAGAAAACCTTATGCCTCCTTTACCAGGAGTCCCCTACACCTTATTTCAAACAAGCAGGCCTTGTTGGTTGGTTGTTTTTTTAATATTAATGCATCTGAAAGAAGTTTGTGGATAGCAACACATAATCCAAATTACAAAGAAAATGCTTGGCCACAGCACAAAGAGATGTCTATCCTTTCTGCCACTTAAGACAGCCTTACGACAAACCACAGAGCTTATCTGACTAGGAACACCAAGTGATATATAAGCTGCTGAAAACACTCCCAGGAACACAGCTTTGCAAATTAGATTAGACATGACCTTCAGAGGTGATCTGCCACCATAGCACCCAGGAAGCTCTACACGAATTACAAAAGCACAGAACCTTTCATTCTGCAAATCACGGGCGGATTTGATTTCCACCACCCAAGCACCAATGCACGCGTTCAATATTCATTACCTTCTCCTGTACTTCGAGCACAGGGAGCATTCAAGTCTCTTCCCGTGCTACTGGGCAAGCTGCCCCCATTCTGAGGATGCACATGTACGTTAAAAAACCTTCGAGATGCAGGGAGGTGCGTTAATCTCCATTTGTCTTATACAAATGAAATTAGAGCTTTATAGAGTTTCATACAACGGTCATGGACATAGGCAACAGCAGTCTGGATGATGACTGTTCAGGGGTGTTGAATCTGCAATACTTCTTCATCTTCTCTGACAACTGAAGTTCTTCAGCTAAGCCAAAGACAGCCCACAAACAATCCTGAAATTGGCTACAGGAACTGACATGCATATTTCTCAGTTTTCCTATTGCTAAACGATTACATGTAGCCTGGGTGGTGAAAGGAGACTTCCTAGTCTAGACAGCATGACTGTAGGCTCCATTTCCACCTCCAATGTTAACTCCAAGAAGATCTGAAACGCCTCATGTTTCATGCAGAACCAAAATATCCCCATTGCAAAAAAAACAACAAAAAACAAAAAGAAGAAAGTCACCACAGCCACACATAAGAAACCTGGTGTAAAAAAAGGAGCAAAGAGAAATTGGGTTGCTTAGAAGACGACTATTCTGTCACAGTGAATAGATTTGAAGTTTGATAGATTTTGATAAACACAAAAAAAGAAAGTTATTTCTAACCTTGACACTGGGAAGAGCAGAGCGCTATCCAACAAACAACCTCAAGTGATGTTTAAGTTTGGAGGCAGTGTCATTTACGATCATAGTTAGTTTGTCTTTGTATAGCTATCATATAAACCCTCCCCTTAAAATACACAAGTCCCCGCAGCTGCCTCCAACCTTTAAGTCTTGCCATTTCAAGCATACGCAGCAGTCATATAGCATGAGAAATCACTGAAGAATTTTAACTCAATTATAATAACTGACACTATACAGAAAAAGGTTTCACAGTACGCATCATCAACTTCAAGATTCCTTACACGGCACTCTTAAGCACACAACTGCAAGGGCCACAGAAATCACCTTGTGAGTTTTACAAATTCCAGTACATTCAGCCCATATGAGCGCTATCTGCCAAATCTATCGCATATTCACCATCTGCAGCTGGGGCTAGGATTTCCCTGCTCCCTTCTTGGCCCAGTTTGTTCAAAGGTATATCATAATTTTGCATCAAAGCCCCTTCGCAGCATGTTGAGAGAATTTTCAGTTGTGTCATCTTAATCTCAGTTCTCTCCTTCATTCACTTGGTTTGGAGCACGCACGGCTAGGACAGAAAAACTTCACATCGCTGCAGCATTTCACCTGCAATATTCTTCTACCTTTAGCTACTTCTCCAGCCCATGCTTTGCCCAGACTGCCAAACAAGCAACACAAGCTGGATTTATCTGCGATCCAAACAGTCTGGGACTTCCCTCTAATGCTTGGTCTCCATAGGATGGGAACTGCGGAATGTACATTGTACTACTAACACTGTTGAAAAAGATGATGCCATGTATGTATTTGTCTTGCCTCTCTTACATGCCTGCATGCTCCCCTCCATCTTATTCATTAGTGCACTGAGGTTTTCTTCTTCTGGAAGATGCAGAATAAATCTCTACTCGATCACACGAAATGGCAACAGAATGATTTACTTCATTTTTCTACTTTTAACAAAACCAAAGAACAACAGAAGGGACAAAATAAAGGAAAAAATCATCTGTCTCAGGTATCTGAATTTACTCTGACGCTGTCATGGTTCACCGTTTAAATAATGATGCATGATTTTTTTTTTTCAATATATGTTAATTACATAAATAGGTACTTAAGAACTACTTAAACAGGAGATTATTTACCCCATTGACGGCAGAAGCCCATGTGTCAGCACATCTGCTGCACAGGAAGATTAAATCTGTTCATACAAAACTCACGCTCTCTCTTGGTACGGGGGAAGAGGTTAGTAGTGCGAGACCTGAAGCGGGGGCGCTGGGTTTTATCCAACAGGCTCTTAAAGACTGGCACAATGGATAACGTTAGCAAACATCTCTGGTTTTCTAAAAGCCCTGCATATACTTGCCTAGGCATTCTGCAAAATGAAATGGGATTTTTATTCAGGAGAGTTTTCTACAAGTGTGTTTTAATTTCAAAAGCTTCCGCTCTGTGTTATTTAAGAGTAACAATCAGACACCCAGCAGCCTTTAGAGGAACTGTATTCATGCGATTATGCACCTTTAAGACCAGAACGACAATGCTGGCTGATGATGTTTAGAAAAAGTGTACTGCAAACAGCTCAATTACAGAGTTCTCTCTGCCGTGGTTCACCTTCCCAGCTGCTGTTGAAGGACCTCCAGACCATTATTTTAATAGCCGTTAATGGGGGCCTATCCACCATTTATCACATTCATTTCACACTACTTTTGCATCACAGGCTCGCAGGGAAGGGTAAGTGTCAGAGGGCTCTGGAGGTGCAGACAGGGATTGCCAAGACTACAGTCAACGAGACGAACAGAAGAGACGAGTCTAGTCTCCAGGTCCAGCAGGCACACAACAAACTTTCCTGAGAACAACCTTTGTCTGCTTGCACCTCACGCAGGCATGAAAGTCAAATTAATGCTCACGTAAGCTGAATGAACAGTTAGGGCTGTTTACCCTGTAGTTATTTTTTTGTGAGTACGCTCTAATGGGAGCAATTTACCGAGTGGATACTTCGCTTTAGCTAGAAAGGGCAATACCCTCTACACTCTCACAGGGCAATTTGGAGCACACAAAATGAGCCGCCAACACTCCTATTCCGCGTCAGTCTCCAGCAGCGCGTGTCTGTTCCCACGGGCTTCAGGGCCTCCCTAGGTTAAGCTGGGCAAACGTCCCCTTCTCAAAGACATTAACAGCCACTTTCTCAATCCATGTATGTGGAAATGTGCAGCCAAATATACACACCCCACAAACGTGTCGCATGTACAACAGGAGCGTGCCCACACATGCCCATTCACAGCCAAGTGCAGTATAAATAACCTCGCTACATAAATAGGCTTGCTTAAATGAAGTCTCTTGCTGAAAGCAGGCTGACATAAATACGCTTTCTTTATGCTGCCTGTCGCATCTCATGCTTAAGTCTGGAAAGTGGCAACCATGTTGGAACGACTGCAGATAGCCCATCAAAGCATATTAACACCCTGCTCCGAGCGTTAAGAGACACGAAGGACAGGTGAGCTCAGCATCCTGATGTAACATATCTCTGGTGAAGATGACGTGAAAAGGAGAAAAGGCAGGCAACTTCTTTTTTCTGTGTATCTCTATGATACCAAGACAGATAAATATTAGTAAGACAGGCAGTAAGAAATCGCAAACAATCAGAGGAGATCCTTGAGCACTAAAGCAGCAGCCCACACAAAACGAAAGTTATGAAAATAAACCTTACGTTCTCAGTTGGAAAAAAAAAAAAAAAGGCAGGAAAAAAGTATTAGAAAAGGAAAACTCTCCCGTCTTTCTCTGCATCTTTGGAAGGAGACCACATGACTGTCCATACTCCTTACTATGCTCCTGTCTGTATTCATCAATATGGTTTTACGGACGTTTTCTGTCTTAGTCTTTTCAAAACATTTCAAGAAACCGTTAAGACTGTTTTCTCTGAAGATGGGTAGGAAGGACCGGCTGTCAGAAAGGACTCTCTGAACCTCCTTCCAGCAACCCTACTTCACATTCAGCCCACACACCAGGCCCAGCTCTATCAGTGTTCTGGCTCATTTTGTCAGGTCTGTTGCATCTGCTCAGAACTTCCTTCCCACTAATGAGTCTCCTTCTAATCGATCTCCAGAGTACATATTTCTCCAGCCTCAGTCATCCATGAGCTAAAGATGCTGTCAATACTGCAGTATAACCACGCTTGCCATCTCAGAGGCAAATCCCACCTTGTACTCGCTCTCTTCATTGAACTCTGCTCTTTGCACATGGTAGGTGGAACGATTACGTCATCTTCCAAATAAAGAGACAAATTTGTAAAGGTCAGGCAATGCAGAGGCAATTGCAACAGTGGGTACAAACTTCCAAGTTCTCTCCTCCCTTCATTCCCCAGTCTCTGAAGCACAAATATATTTATAGTGCTAAGCCAGTAGTATTCCTACCTGTTACATTATCGCTTTATTCAGGGTTGGACCAATTTCATTCCATTAATGCTTTCCTTTAAAAACATTTCAGAATTGGTTTAGAAAAAAAAAATTAAAAAATAGAGGTTTAAAAAGATTTCAGTCTTCCTTAATCATGCAGGGATATATTTTCAAAGCAGTATGCCAGGAGTACTCCACGTGACTCCCATTCATGTTAAAATTAGAGTCACCAGAATAAACCCCATATGCTGCTTTGAAAAGGTACCGCAACTTGTCCACGGAAAATTTCCGCAGCTTAATGGTGCTTGCAAATTATTCTGCCTGCTTTTCTTCCTTTGATTCCTGAATATATTTTTAACAGCCTTTTTTTTTTTTTTTTTTTTAATAACGGTTTGTACCATTTGGAAAAAATAGAAAGAAGTGATTTGCTGGTTGTCTTGGTCCTTTGAGGCCCTTATATTTTAAAATTAACAGTTTAATCAGAATAGCTTTGCTTCATAGTATGCAAAGCTTCCAATACCACTCTTTTTTGATACAGTCACTGTAGACAACCTTTCTCCAAGAGCCGCAGCCCACAGTGAGGTCTGGCTGCCTTCCACACCCGAGCTGCTGTCCTGTCTAGTGGTGCTCAATATTTCTTTGCGAGCCGGAAACGAATTTTCACATGTGGACAATGGGGAACTTTCCAGAAAGGCTGAGGCATAGTCTCTCCTTGGCAATAACAGCACCTCTGCTTGTACCAAAGCCAGGCAACGTGAACGTACAGGTTTCTACATCCAAGGTCCCAGTCTCACACGTGGATCTTCTGCCCAACACAGAGGATCTGTAACATCTGCGGCAGCCGCAGAAGCCCACCCACCCAAAGCCAGCTGCAGTGCCGGGCTCGCCGTGAGCACAGCTTGTCCTAGTTTGCCTTGACAGTGAGTGCTGCAGACACTGTGCTCACATACACACATACTGATAAATACCAGTTGATTATTAAATTTGTCATTTATGACTACAGTCTTCCCGGTCATTTGAAAAGAGAGAGGAAATTTTAATTTCTGACAGCGCTGGTTCTCTTGGTGTTGCTCTCTAATTTTTACTGCTTACTAATGTTGTGCTTGAGAGGCTGTGCACAGAAAGACAGTGTGAATACCATCTCTTAATTTTCATCTCATCCTTCTCATTACTGTCCCAAATTGAATCACATTTTCATTCCAGCCCTTTACATCAAATGTGCAGCAAACACTGCATATAACCACTTCATTACTTCAACCCTTAAAGGATGTAAACAAAGGGAAAATATTTTGATTAAATGCGGAAGGTGCTGCCACCATGGGAAAAAAAATTACCTCTCATTGCTAACAGAACTGTGTATCAGGACACAAGAAACAAAACCAAGATGGGGTTGTCCTATCATTAAAGCACTGACAAGTGAGGTGTGGGCTAAGTTCCCATGTCTACCACTACTTTTTTAGGTACCATGCAGCAAGGCATCATTTATGTATACTTGTTATCCAATTAAATATTAGTTAACAACACCCTTTCTTTCTCCTTTTTTACCATTTGTATGTTCTGCCAGTTTAAATGCTGTGGTCTCCTTTCGTGCTTGAAAGAAATACCTGAAACTTCTCAGGATAGTGGAATGACAGCTTGCACATGGAGCTAGAAATTGGAAGCAATGAAGCTTTAGCTAAAGCAGAGGTTTGTGTACAAGAAAGGCACTTTGAAACAAAAACAACCTCTACTGAAAAAAAAGTCATCCATAAAACAACAAACACCCCCCCAAGCCCAATCCACTCGTAGCCAAACATCACTCTGCAATTGCTACACACATTGTCTGCTTTAAGCATTGTGGTTCAAATACGCTAACAAGTTACTGTGGTTCGACAAGTTACCATGCCAGCTGAGCTGCAGCAGTAGCCAGTGGTAAATATTCAGTAAAACATACTTATCTAACTGTTAGCAGAAAATTTTGAGGAAATGCTTTTGACGTCCCATTTCTGAAGGAACTTGAATGCCCCAAGTAATAACAGCTCAGCTGTCAGAGCTAAGACAAGTTAAAATTCCTTTAAAGGGGTCACTGCAGTTAATGGAGAAAGCCTGACTTCTTACAAGTGGCTACTATGTCCATCACAAGGATCTTTTGCACTTTCTTTAACATTCTTAAAAAATTATGAGATTGGGTGATGCTGCATCTGTGTTTGTTTCAATGATGATTAATGATATGAATTGCTATTTCCCCCTGTTTCATACTGGATAAGAAAGTAGTTTTTACACATAAAACTACAGAGTAATTCAGGTTGCCAGAAAGCTGTAGGTGTCATCAAGTCCTGAAGACACAGCAGAGCTAATCTCAAGCCTAAGTCGGGTTGCTCAGGGTCTCACCTGGATGAGTTTTCAGTTTCTCCAAGAATGAAGGTTCTGTAATCTCTCCGTGCAACCTGTTCCAGTGCTGCTACAGTATCTGTAGTTGGGAATATTTTATCCTTCTGTCCTACCAGTTTCCTTCACTGCAACTTGTCTTTTCCTCTTTCACTGTGTACTTCTGAGAAGGGTATGCATCTTCTCGACAGCTTCTTGTTCAGTTAACAGGAGAAGATACAACTGGATCCACTCTCCTTCCCCCAGCCTTTTCCAGGACGAACGAATCTAGTTCCTTCAAATTCACCTTGAACACCACGTGCTCCATCCCCCTCAATCATCTTGGTGGCCCTTTGCTAGACTAGCTCCATTTCATCAATCTGCCCCCATTACTGGGACACAAATCCGGACACAGCCATCCAGCTGCTGCCTCGTAAGTGCCAAGCTGGCGGGCAATAATCCCCACCTTTGACCTGCTAGCTATAGCTCAGCTAATGCAACCCAGTATGCAGTTAGTCCACTTCACACAAGGGTGCACTGCTGATTCATGGTACTCGTCAACACAGCGACCAGTTTACAAGCAAACACCTACAATTATATATGTAAAACATGAAATTAGTCTTTCTGGGTCCTCAGTTTGCATTGGCAGTCACATATCCTCAGCTTGCTGTGGTGCAGAAATTAATATCAAAGCCCTGGCCATCATAAAAATCAATACTAGACACTGAAGTGTTACTCCAGTACTAAAATCGAGAAGCGTAGAGAATGAAATTAGAATCATCAAATTCTTTCGAATGATAATAACTAAAGCAAATTGAGTAGCTACAAAACATCCTGTCTTCTGGAGCTTAAAAGCAACAAGGCAATAAAAAAAACCCTAACCCATGCAAAGCTAAGTAAGTTTAATGGAGAGATTTTCTTTCTTTTCTCCCCAAGTAGAACCACCAGTTTAAAGATTTTGCTTTAGCTGGTACCTTCAAGATTTGACCCAGCGAAGGGCCATTTAGGCCATGTCTATAACTGAAGCCATTTGCAAGATGCACGCACACAATACCCTCTACCTGAGGTTTATCTCCCAAATTGGTGGAGATAGCTCTTTTCTCTAAGCAAATTAAACTTTGCAGCCCACTGTATGTGGAATTAGGCTAGATAAAACAATATCCAGTTCTCTGCCATTAAACTGTTGAATTTACGCCGTTACTCATGGTCTTTTTTTGTCCATATAGCTACATTTTTAGGAATAAGAGACACGTCTGTGCACGTAATTTTGACTGAAAATTTTAACAGTGTCCTTCAGATTTCTACCACTGCCGAAAATACTTAACTGCCAGTAACCCCCATCCTGGCTTCACAAACTGGCTTCCAATATTCTACAACCTCCAAGGGTCTTTTCTGATCTCTTCACAGGAGATGTGGCTGTGCAAAGTAGTCAGCATGTAGTCCATCTATAGAAAGTGAGCAAAGTCACTAACATCCTCCTTAAGACAGGTGGAATTGCTCTATGAGCCAAGCCATTGCTTCAAGAAAAGGGGACAGGCAGAAGGAAGGAGGTAAAAGTATTGAAACAGGGAGAGAGGCTAAAGGAAGCTTCACTTGGAACAGAGAGAGAAATCCAGTAAGATTTCTACATTCAGTCACTAGTTTATACGTGTGTTTTTAAAAAGTCACATACAGGCCTTAAAATGCAGAATACGTATCAATTATATGACAATCAGCTCAATTCAGATTAAAAAAATTCACGAGGAAAAAACCAGTCCTTTAACAACTTCCAAATCCCCAGTTTACATAAAAAAGAGTTCTTGGAAGGAATCTGAAAATCTTGACAGCCATGAGATTACATCCTTCATCTCACACATCTGATTTTACAAAAATAAGGATGTTCCCTTTTCCTACTTGGTGATTTTTGAGATGTTATTTTCACTATGAAAGGCTGCTCAATTGCTTCTGAAGGGGCTGACAGTGTAACAGCGATACAGTGAGATCTGTAATTTCCTTTGGACTCTTGGTTAAGTACAACTACAAGTTCTAGGCAGCATTTACTATTCAAGCAAAATGGATACAACTGCAATTTTTAAGTTCTTGCTGCTGAGGTTCTCATATCAGCCACACAACAAAGATCAGCCAGTTTCTCTGAGATGGAAAAACAATGCTTGAAATCTGAAGATACATCTCCAGTGAGAAAAATTACCATAAAATTCAAAGCACGTGTGAAAGCCGGTTCCCCAGATGCTTACACTCTTCCAGGCGCAGTCCTGACATTCTCGACGCAAGGATGGTTCTCGAGCATTTCATTTTCATGGTCATAGCACGAATATCTTCAACTGGCATGGGAAGATCTTCAACCAGCTGCACTAAGGTCTTTTTCAAGGATTCTGACACAGAATTTGGTATCGGTCTCTTCACCTGTCTCTGGTGTTTGTGTTAAAACACTTACATGCTATGAAATCTCTCTCCATCTCTGCACTCAGCTTACAAGGTGATGTTCCTCAGCTTTCATGTTTCATAGGTATTACTGGGGGCCTTGCTTCTCTGCTTGCCATGACCCACATATAATGGTAACTTGAGGAACTGGGAGGGAGCCTACCAATAAATTATCTTTCAGTCATCAATAAAATCCACAACATTTTTTGTATGGCTATTCAAATCAACAGTGTAGAGGTAAAAGAGCAAAGAAGAAAGGGCCTTACCATCTTTGGAGGCACACACAACACTTTCCATCCTCCAGTAAGCTATTTTGTTCTCAGTGGAAAAGTGTCAGAACCCAAGTTCACACGTCCCAGCTTCACTACCACTCCCAAGTAACAGCTGTTCCTGCTTGTGGTCTCAAGCCCACATATTCTGTGGGGCAAACCCTAACGCTTCCTTCAGAAAGCACATGCTGAATCCCTCACCTCCCATCCTCCTTCATTTTCCCACCCATCCAGTCTCTGGGAACTTGAGGACCGCTCACATCAGCACACCCAGGGCCCAGTTTAACCTGTGCTCATCACTGAAGAGAGCTTTACTCGGCGCATGCAGGATGAACTCTGCCACAACTGCCCTACCGTCGGTACCCAAGGTAGCCTACGGAAAGCCGGCAGAGCCAGATTCCTCCATCAGCCCCGTGTGCATGGTGCAGACATGGCTCCAAATAGCTGGTGTGCGGGAAGGGGAGAAGGGGAGAGCCCCTCTGCACCCGCCCACCGCC
>Ga0065711_1013115_pt1 | contig 11562 bp, 7 predicted proteins | sample Hoacrofraction12_FD_59098 | JGI IMG/M metagenome (GOLD analysis project Ga0065711, IMG submission 59098) | Hoatzin crop microbial communities from Cojedes, Venezuela - Epithelial fraction 12 v2 (version 2) | ecosystem: Host-associated > Birds > Digestive system > Esophagus > Crop | place... | reverse complement strand
TTGGAGGTCTTTTTACCCCTCAAAGCTGATGATGAGTCAGCTGTTTTCTTCTCAAATTGTGGAATAAAGCTGTTGCTTTAACACTGATTAGTTGTGTACAACTTGCTTTCTTTAGCCAGATTGCGTATGTGAGTGTATCCATGGAAAATAAACCACTCCCACAAATGAAATTTATGTTTATAGGGTTGATCTTATCTTATGCTTCATAAATAGCGTACCATGCGAACAAGCATGGACAAGATAAAACAAGTGTCCATAAAAATGTCTGGCCTGGGAAAAGTCTGCTTCTGATTTTAAAAGCTACCTATTGTCACAGCACTGGACACAGACTTTCTGAAGCAGCACCAGCTGCACTTTCAAGATCACCATTAAGCACCCATGTTATTGACTGCATTTTTCAAGACAGTGGAACTCCAGTGTAAGCACTTGAGTAAAAGCTGAAAACAAGCAGGAGATGCTAGCTGTTGGGTAACTTTTGAAAGTCTGCCCGTGGCTTAAAAGATAAGCAGAGATCATATAGAAATGCAGTCTAATTTATGGGTTTTAAACCCTTGGAATGATAGTTCTGTATATGAATGTTAGCATGTGAGCATCTAGAATGCCTTTCTCTTCAGAGACGTTTTGTAGGTGTGATGATGAGGGTGTAAAGAATAAAGAAAACCAGTCTGGCTTGCTTGTAGATGCTCTGTTGGATTTTTTGACTCCCTTGTTGGTGTTTTTCCTACTTTCAGACTGTAACTTTTGAACGCTAGACAGCTCTGAAATGTGTATGTCGAGTCACAGTACAGTCACTCCACATTTGCTGACCCGTGCAGTTTCTTTACCTTAAGCCATTTGTTGTGGTACTTCATGGAGAATTCTACATAGCAGCTGTGATCCAAGCCAGCAAAAGTTTCGGGTGCTGGACCACATCGTGATACCATAGCCTAAGTGTCTCCTGCTGATGCAGCTCATAGCAGTGTTTTCTCCAACACAGAGGGCACTTTGTTTCAGAGTCCTCTCATAGTCACTTCTGTAGATACGAAGCGTGGTAGCGTAAGCCTGCGGCATGCCTGAGACTCAGCTAGAGGACTACTGTACAAACAACGGTAACAGTAATGCTGTATGTTAGATAGAGCACCTGGTACTGCACCAGGCATAGTCCCGTTTGGTACATGTAGACCAAGCAGGCTGCTGTAATCTGAGAAGAAACATCTGGTTCACAAGCTTTCGCTCGTTCTTTTCGAAACTGAAAAAAAACCCCAACCTCAAGCCTCTCCAAAACTCCACCCCTTCAAATGCCCACGGAAATGTCCAGTAATTATCTGCCTTTTCAAAATGAGCAATGTATCACTTGGTTGGGATTAAGCTCATTTCAAACCTGTTCCTCAGGAAATGCCACTACTAAATTCCACGCAATTCTTCGGGCGAGCCCACTTAGCACACAATAATTGAAAAATACATTTGTTCCAGGTGCTTTCTTGGCAGAACCTGACATTCAAGTCTGTTTATTCTTTCCACTGTCTCCCAAACCCCCTTCAGGTTTTGTTGTTCTATAATCCTCCAGGTTGCCCTGTCTCTTTTCTCGTGCAAGAGATGGCTGGGGAGGGAAGGAGGTTTGATGAAAGGAGCATGGATCAAAGCCACAAAATGAACCCAAATATGGCATTTGTTTTCTTCTTTTGCATCTGACCCACATGAATTGTAAAACAGACCCTTCCATAACTACTACCCCATTAAAAAGATATTTAGAGACTCAAATATTCTTCATGTTTTAAATGGAATTTATTTTTTTGTGTGCGTGCCTGTTTATTAGCTAGAAGTGTGGAAGATATTGTATAAAGCACAAACGAAAACATGCTATTTTCTTCAAAGGTCTTGCAGTATAAGCAGGCAGGCAAAGAGGAGAAACAAATACGGCAACGCATAACATTCTGGAAATTATGGCCACAGCTTCCAAAGTAACTTAGACTTCTGCGTGTTTGATTTCAAATAAAGTCTGTATTGTGTTTGGTCATTTTCAGTGGGTGGGTATGGGATGATTGGCAGGTGCTAAAAATTAGTTGCCTATAGGAAGTCTTGAGCAGGACTGCTAATAACTCATGTGCCCGAAATACCTGATCAATTTTAAAAGCTTGATACTGCAGTCTTTTATTTCTTTGCACATATTTTGAGCTTCCTTTGCCATTTTGATAATAGGTGTTCATAGTACCTTTATTATATGGTCTGCTATCTGTGGAGCTCTCAAAAGAAATAAGCTTTATCCAGAAGTAGTTTCTATTACAAATTATCTGCCTCTCAACCCAAAAGTCAATGCTAACAGGTTTACGTGTTGGTTTTTTTTCACCTCTGAGTCTGAAGAGGACTTTAGCAATGGCCAAAGAGTCCAGTAAAAAGGGACTTGCTACAGAACGCAAGAGCACGCCAACAGAGAGATCCAGAGGGGAGAATAATATGATCTTACCAATCATCAGAGCAGGATTTTATATTTGGGTAACAGTACAGATCTCGAAGCCTGCGCCACTGGGCTTGCCTCTTATCTGCTATATATTTTATTCTACTTCTTACCTCGTTTACCACTAAATCACTTCAGTGCAACCTCTTTTTCCAGGTTATGGTTGTATCAGATTAGGACATCTGCTTCATATTCACCGTACGTTTTTATTAATAATGCACGTTCCTGAATTGAATTCAAGTCAACAAAGTAATTGTATCTGGAAAGACAATACAATGTATCTTTCTTCTGTTTTTCATTTAATTAATTTCTACTGAGGACAAAATCTTAATGTGAAAAAAACCCCTTCCTCCCATAGTTTTGCATGACTAATGCAGACAGAGCTTTGCCATACAAAAGCCAGCAATAAGACAAATCACTTTTCATCCTTTCAACTCTCAGAGTGCCGCACAAACATGTCACATTTATTCCTTTACAGTGGAGGTGGGACTCTCCTATCCTGCACAACTGAAAAAACATTGGACTTCAAACAATATAAGGGACCATTTTAGAACACAGGCCATTGTCAATCACATTTTTTCTTTGTCTGTTTTAAAAATTTTATAAACTCCAAACACAAATGGATATTGAAGGAGATCTGTTCAGAGCAGAACTACAAATTCCCTCTTCTCTGTAAAAGAGCTTCACAGTGCCCATCCTGGCCTTGAAGAGGCCGTGACAGGCCTCCAGAGTAAACACATGCTGATCATGCTGGAGATCCCTGCCATTTCTACTGTTGGAAATACAAGAAGAGATGATATCCAAAGAAAATCAAAGAAACAAATCTTCTTACAGATACCGTTCAAACGTTCACTCTGTGCAACACAACACTTGAGCGAGCGCAGAACCACTAAAAAAAGAGTATTTTGTGGTTTAAGCAGAAGCTGTTCCCTACCGTGAAAAAAACCCGTGTGATCATTACACTCCAAAAGCTGTTTGCTGCTTCAGAGAACAGTTCTCTCCCTAATCCTTTACTAGGGAACATGTTTTCAGGGCTAGAACTACATAGAAATGTTTTATGTGCACTAACAGATCGTCTGTCTACAAGGCAAGCCAGCACAGCAGAAAAAGCACAGAATTTAAAATCCAGATTTGTAAATTAAATACTCATAGTTGTTTGCTTGTCAACATGATTTGCTTTCCTGATAGGCTGACCAGCCAGCAGTTCCTAATGATTTTTTAAAGCTCAGGCCTCCTTCATTTAGCAACCTTGATATAAAATTAGAAAGCTAATTTAGATACCAGGGTTGGAAAATGTTGGTGGCCTGTAAATATGATTACATGTCAGTGAGTGCAATTAAAGTTCCAAGGAAAGAATTGGTTTGTTATACATACATCTATAGGTCTCGCTGTACTTACACACCTGTACATCCCTGACTGCTCTCCCCTGCCACGAAATTAGCACCAGGACCACAAAATACACATCTTCACTTAACTCTGGCCTGTTCTTTCTGAATGAAGTTAGCTACCTAAGCATGCTACTTGCCTGTCTACTTGCCTTGAAATTGCAAAATAAATGATACGTGATGCTATTTTGCCCATCCTTGGTTACTTCACTGAGAAGCTCCCCACCCATCTTGGCACCATCTTTGCAAGACAGGAAGCACAAAATTGTGACCACAGAGGGTAAAGGTGGTGCCCCAACAAAGCCACAAGGACTCTAAATTTAAGCCTGCCATAAATGCTTTGAAAATGATGACACACAAAGAAGGAGAAACTATGGGGAATGAAACACCTTAATTTTGCAAAACCACAACGATCCACCCAGCACTTTTAGAGCTTTGAGCTCTGAGGCATGAATTAACCACAGGCAGAGTTTTTAACCTACCAAACACAAGCACTCATTCTTTGCAACTCTGCAGCTGCTTAAGATGGGATGGATGTGTCTTACAAACATAAAGCAGACTCTTAACATTTCTATGTCTGTTTAAAAAAAAAAACAACAACCCACACTCACAGTCCAGAAAGCTGGGCACCTGCTTCAGCATATGGCTGGGATTCCCAAAGGTGAACTGGTGACCCTCCATTCTGGAATGCAAAATTCAGGATACCATACTGGCACCTGATTTAGAAAGCCCGGAGCACACTTGTTCTGCAAAAGAGTGCTCTGCACTGCTTCATCTTGAGCTTGGGTCCTCCCAGTCTGAACGAAGCAGCGTGAAAATCTTGGCCTGGAGTCTGGGATTTCAAAACTCTTGTGGGTTGCTCATGTTCCACAGAAAGGTGCTGACATTGTATTTAACTGTGACTCTAATTAAAACCATTTATTGCATCATTCATTATTCATTTGTATTCATTAGTCAATTATTGTTATTAATTAAGTGTTCTTTGGACTTCACTTTCATTTGAATAACACTCTTTAAAGGACAAGCAAATGGTATGAGGTGCCTTCTCAAACATGATGCTATCCAGAACCAGCGGTGAGTGGAAAACTGCTCTGCGCATTAAGCTAAGCTCTTCCCCGAATGAGGGAAACGCTGACTAGTGTTTCCTCTGAAGGTATGTTTTGGGGGAAACTTTGTGTGCTGGTGAATGTGAATATCAAATTAAATTGAAAATAAAACCCTACTCTCTGGAATCTACTTCCCTTTAAATCAGTCACAGTCTAATAACTGCTTTCCTTGGAGCAACACTGTGTTTTAGTTTTGGGTTTGTTTGGGGGTTTTTTTGCATGTACTAAAAAGACAGGGTGAAATTATAGGAATACAGAGACAGAGGAAATTCAAATGGAAATAAAACATGTGGCATGGCCAAGACACGGTTTACAGCCATCTACAGGTTACTGCACTTGCTCTTACAGCCCGGATTTGCCAAGCAGCCTGAGGCGTGTTTTGCTGAAAAAAATGAGTCCATTGCCCGGAGCCGTACAAACCTTTTAAAAATCTCAGCCTAGAATCATTCCTAAATTTGTTCCAAACATCAACTCTGTGTCTCTAGCAGCTCTGAATCCCAAACTTGAGGTGATGATAAGGTCCTGATAAGACCACTTTGTTTTTAACCCTCTATGTTTTCTAGAGACAGTGGATCCAAAACAGACTGAAAAATCAAACCTTTATGGGAGATAAAACTCTAGTAGATATCACACAAAAAAGTTTGAGGATTTCATTCCAGCTCTCTCAATCTGCTCAAAATCTTCTCCTCAACAGTTGTCACCTTTTGCTGAAATAAACAGAGGAAGATCTAGTCCGGGAGAATTCATTCTATGAAAAGTTTAAAAGAGATTTTTGCAGGAGTACTTGTATATGCCTGTTCAAACAAATGTTTTAAAGCAAACGACATTCAGAAACTACATTTATTATTGGCACATGATGTTACTCCATCTGTCACTCCAACAACAGAAGCAGGACCTCTAATCCATTACAATTTTAAATCATCAGCAACTTACTCAAGTTACGTTAAAAGGCGCAGTAAAATACCGTTTTTCACAGAAATGAGGTGTGGGGCATATAATTTGGTAGTAAAGAAGTTTGAAGGAGTCTTGTGGTTGCAATCAGCCCACTACACTTACAAGATCTGTCAAACTGTAGAGGAGAAACTCAGCCCAACTCTGCTGCAGCCAGAGATATGCTGCTGAGAAGAGGGACACGAGCACNGACNGGGCTCCCATTGNAGGGTTCTCATTGCCTTGACACCATCTCTGCTTGAGANAACAAAGGGANAAGATGGTGGCTTATTTTGCTCACTTTCAAATCTGGGACACTGTTGCTTCTTCAAGGCATTTCAGCTTCCCAGGAGAGGCTGATGACAGGAGCAGGTTTGAACTTGGCAGGGGATGCCACGGAGAGGCCACCCACCAGAAGCCTTCCAAGGGAGTATAGCTGTCGCTGCTCCCTGCTCTGCCTCGAAGCCTGACTTCACAGGAGGAGGAAAGAAGGAGCTACAGAAGGGCAGCCTGCCTGGCCTTAAAAGGAGAATTCCAGTATGGAAATGTTGTGCATAGCCTGATTTTGCTGGTTGCTAAATGAAGGGGAATATACAAACAGGAAGGCACACTCACACAGATGTGCTTAAGGGAACCTTTGCACATCTCTCTTCTTTCTTCTAAAAGCACATTTCCTCTCTTCACCTTTCAATTATGGAAAAGTTCTCATTTCTGTGATCTCATAAAGAATTATATTCCGAGACCAAAATGCTGAGTCTTCACTGGTGAGGAGGGTAGCTGAATCTTACACATCATCCTGGAGAGGGATGTTTTTCTTCTGTGAAGTTTCTGAAGGCGGGGTATACTATTAAGAGGCTTGTCTGCAGACATAAGGGCAATAATCTGACTGGAGCCAGTCGGTCCGTGACCTTAAGTGCACCATTTAAAAACCACACCTCAAGCCTTGCCCTCATTCTTACTCCACCCTCAGCAGAACAAATCACACCACTCCAGTTTCATAACTCTGGGAGGCTATTTACCCACTTGGGCTATGGTGCCATCAGCAGCTTTCGGGAGAACCGAGTTAGACATTGTGGGATAGCTTTAAGACAAAAATCTCTCTTCTGACTTCTTTTTCAGTATTATGTCAGTGCCTGTCCTTGCTTTTCACATTCTCCTTTCCTGGCCTGACAGCATGTCTGAATGAGTTTGCATGGCGTTTATCAAGAGCAGCATTATGACTAACATATCTTCATGGGTCACAGAACAACTTATATCAATCCAGCTAATTAGCTCCTTTCTGTGGTACTTTTTTTTACATTGAACATTTATTAAGTTCTCTTATCTACTGGAATTCGTGATGTGCAGACAAAGACATACCACAAAAGCGATGCGTTATGAAAACCACAAGCCACTGATCTTTATTTGTTCACAAAAACATTCAAAATGAATTTCTCCAAAGGGATAAAAGAAGCAGAGAGAGCAAACTGAAAGAAGATGAAGATAAGGCAGACTGAAAGAGACAGCACAAAGCTTTACCCAACATCTGGATCTGGCACCTCACCCTACAGACAGTCATTTGAATTCTACGGTCAGCCTCTTTGTTACGTTACTGGCATTTTAGGCTGACTCCCATCCATTTCCTAGCAGCTCCGAGAAGCCACAACCTGCCTGATGGCACATATTCGCCTGCCAAGTAAATCTCTATCAGCCCTTGTAGGGCTGGGCCGGTGCTGGAGCGGGGCTGTGCTCTGTAACAGCCCCTCCAGGCTGTTGGCTGTGGGCTGTGAATCGCAGAGCATCACTGCATGGCAGGATGGGCTGGCTGGAAGGTCACCCAGCTCATCCCTTGCCCAAGGCAGGGTGACTGCATCCCTCTTCTTCCTGGTACTGGTTTATCAAACCTATTCTTAAAGATCTCCACAACCCTCCAAGTAATCTAGTCCAGGTCTTCATTTTCTCCATCATCAGAAAGCAAAGATTACTCCAGGTGCACATTACTTGCCTGAGTTTATCTTATCCAGCATGCAAATGGAGAACAGAGCACCCTTTTCCTCCTTTTAGCTGTCTTTATGTACTCATGCCATTATGCTCCTCCTTCAGTCTTCCCCTTTTCAGACTAAATTAGCAGAGATGAGTCATAGTTTTTTTTTGTAGGCCATTTCTCTGAAGCCTTTGATCACACCCTCTGCTCTCCTCTGCTTTCTCCAATACCCCGAACTACAGTACCCAGGACAACACTCAAACCCTGATCTAAGAATTTACGAGTGCTAGAAGAACCAGAGTGGAAGAATTATTTCACATGTCAATCACTGTCTACTCCTGGTTACACATCTCAGGCTGGCATTTGCCTGTGTTGACTACCACAATATTGCTGGCATTGTGTTCGGCCTGGACCCAAGGTACTACTTGCAAGCTTTTCCCTGCAGAACTGCTGTCTTGCTAATTAATTCCCATTCCTCATGCCTGCAGCTGATTACTGCTACATGTAGTTTCTGGCACTTGTTGTTGTTGAAATACATCCTGTATTTTCAGCTCATTTCTATATGATCAATTTAAATTCTAATCCTGTCCTTCAGCACACTTACAGTCCCTCCCAAACTGTCACCTGCAAATTCGAGAAATGTGTTCTCCTCCTCTGTCACCAAAATCATTAATGTAAACATTGCATGGTACGAGATCTCTTTGGAGCTCCCCAAATAATTTTCCACTGAACATAGTTCTTCACCTAGATTTCCAGCCACCCCTTCATAGACATCTCCAGGCCACATTTCCCTTGCCGTGTTGATGAGAACAGCCTGCAGGTCAGAGTCAAAAGACTTGCTTATCACCTACGTGTCCTCCAGGTATGCAGTGATGAAGGTGAAGCTGGCCTCCAGCCCAATGAGTTCACACGTGGGACTGAAAGCCACCACTGCTGCTATCACGCCCTTCGGATGCTGCCCTTCAAGGAGCTCAGCCAAACCAGAAAAGCAGAGCCGTTATGTTTCAGCACACTGCAAAACAAGTCTCAGAAGGAACGTATAAAACCCAAGCAGTTTCATATCTTCATGCTGGTTTTGGACTGCAAGCAAGAGGCCAAAATTCAGCCCTTGTTGGGAAGTGGTGTGCATTTTCCACTGTCAGGGTGGGAGCGGGGGGGAAGTATGAAAGTATTTCAGAGCTGAATTTGGAAACGTTGCTGATGCACACACTTTCTTTTCTCTTGATCTCTATGATGCAGAGAACTGATATGATCCCGAAAAGCTCAACACCCGGGACCACTGAGCTCCAATTGCTGCGGAACAAGGATGTTTCTTGTGGTTGGCTTACATGGTTCTTCACCTATCACACTTGTGATTTGAAATTGGGTTAGAAAAATTAAAAAATACTGTTCTAAAAGAACTGTCTTTATTTGACATACTATAAGCATTTTACTAGTCCCAGATTTTCTTCAAATTATTTTTTATACCTTTCACTACAGACAAGACCACTGCTGATTTTGAAAAAGATTTTGCCAGAAGGACTGATCCGGTATCCAGTTCTTGCAAATAAGACTTTATTATTTTGTTCTGCCCTTGGCTTGCCATTTATCTCAGCGGAATTCCCACCTGCTTCTTCCAGGTGCTGCCAACACAGATTCATAGGAGCTCTATTAACTTTTAAAATGCCAGTTAACGTCATCCTAAAAAGCCTCTTGTTTTCATCTTACTGCCATCAGTCGAAAAAAAGCAGCACTCCTCTTTTCAGCAGCTCATTAAATCTTATTAAAATACATGCCTGCAAAATAGGTAAATTAACTCCACAAATCCGCTGTGACAGTGTCCAGCCTGCCAGCCATTCTTTTTTCACTGGTTTTTCTTTCTGTTTTTTTTCTTTCTTTTCTTTTAATAGCAAGCTACCAGACTGGTAAGAATGGATAAATAAGTGCCTCTCTCTTTCTCTTTCCCCACAGCTTCATTTAATTTGAGACTTTACTAATTCATGCAAAAGAGTTTTGGTTCTTCACTCCCTACATCAGGGTGACTCCGGTGACATTTTCCTTTACAATAGCTCAAATGGGGGAAAATTAAGGCCCCAGGCCTGTCTATCTTTAGGCAAAGTATTTCTGTTAAACCTAGCTAATATATGCTAAATGTTTATAGGTAATTTTGCTTTCTTTCACTTTTCTTACGTATAGGTAGGTATTGCATATGTATCAGCCAGCCAAACATTGACAAAAGAGCAGCTTGTGTGTCTCTAGTTTGCAAAGAACAAATAAGAACCACTGATTTCCAAAGCAGCAGTTCTGATAAGAGTAGCTGATGAAGTGAAATACGGATGGAATAAAAGACTGCCATCTGCCTGCTTGTTTTAATTTTTGTGGTAAATTCTGAGAGCCTGTATCTCTCATGTATGCATACACACACATATGAATCATAGCCGCAGGGCGAATGGGGAGTACATGAGCATTATTAATTTGATAAAATAAAAGAAAACATGAAAAGAAAAAGAAATCCTTCTGTTATTTTTAAAGGGACCATTATCTTATGCTTGAACTTCAAATAGAGCTAATGCCAAGTAACCCAACCTTAATTTACCATGAAAGGCACTAATATCCAGTCCTTCACAAAAATGATCCACCATTCCCTGCAGGATCTTTGCAACAGTCAGTGGAGATTTTTCATTGCTGTTTCTCACTTGTGAATATGCTTTACAACCAATTTTCACCCTGTGCCTTCTAATTCCACCGCCTTTCACCATTAACACTGAAGAGGGAATCAAGAGGAGAAGCACAATTGCTGCAAATTCATTACTTTATAACTGTCTTGCTCTTCTGTGACTCACTTCACCAAGAGAGCGCTTCACTCGTCGCTGGATTGCTCAGACCACTTGTAACTCCTAAAATATTATTACTGCCTGGCACTTGCTCAGTTAAAGTTCAGGCTTATCAGGAGAAGAGAGAAAATAATGAGGGGACACCTGGGTTTAACACCAGCATGAGCACCGGTGCTGGCAAAAAAGCTCCAAGATCGTGAGTCTTGGTCATGCCGTTGTCCAGCATCCCACTTATACTGGCACCTCACCTAGCTCCTCTGCCATCTCCTGTTTGGACAAGGGACCTTCCTCTGGGAACAGCTGTGATTTAGGGGAGCGGGGAGTCAGCTCTCCACCAGGTAGAATCTGCTCTGCATAACTGAATCACGACAGGTCTGCTGGGTCTAACTTTATGCCTATCACTGCCTGTGCTTCGGTTTGCGTAACTACACAGTTACCTGCTAGCTATAAAGAAGAGGAAGCCTTGTTGTGAAACTCATTGTTTGCATGTGAAGAAACACAGTGGTACAGAAAAGAACATTATGGAGAATATCCTCCATAATATTTCACAATTATGGAGACCAGATTTTTTTTTTTTTATGCCTTAAAGTTTAGGGCACTGAGATGTATTGGCTAGAACCTAACACTTGGATAGAATTTCATTAAAAAAACAGCAAGAAAAACGTGTATAATTCTGTAATTTTAAATCTAAGAAACAATTTGTCTGTATGGAATCTTTGTCAGTTACACCAATTCCCCAATTAAAAGGAGAAAAAGACCACATCTGAGGGCAACCTTGTGCAAGCTCCTTTTGAGATGGCACCCAGTAAAGTGGTAACTGAGGATGAGTTAGAAACCTGGAGCTGGATGAAAGATCAAGTACCTCACGGAGAACGCCTAAGCTTGGTTGAAGGGAATGAACATCTCTCCCACTACAAGAGTGCAACAGTCT
>Ga0065711_1010757_pt1 | contig 11562 bp, 3 predicted proteins | sample Hoacrofraction12_FD_59098 | JGI IMG/M metagenome (GOLD analysis project Ga0065711, IMG submission 59098) | Hoatzin crop microbial communities from Cojedes, Venezuela - Epithelial fraction 12 v2 (version 2) | ecosystem: Host-associated > Birds > Digestive system > Esophagus > Crop | place... | reverse complement strand
TTTGGGCGTGATCAGGAGCAGTGAGGCATTTTGGTCCGACACCTTCTCAAATTACAATTATTTGATATTTTTTGTGCAAGTACATATTTGTTCTAAAAGTGTACTTGGTGATTTTGAGTAGGCAATAGACCTGACTTTGCTGTGGTTAAGCAGTGAACCCTGCCTGCCTTTGCTGAGATGGGTTTTGCCTGACAGGACTAGTGTCAGATGTGACTCTTCCCCCATTTACAGAAAAAACTGCTCCCCGCGTATTTGGCTGACAACAAACCCCACACACTGTACATCCATAGCTGGAATGGTTTTATTTCTGTTTTTTTCCCTGGCTCCTTCTTCTGTTTGCAGTTTTCTCTAAGTTCTGCTCTTGTGAGTCAGGGTGTTACACTAAGCAACACACACAATACTATCATTCTCAGTAAAAGTGATTCAACCTGAATTTTGCACATTGGAATAATACTCTGGAGGGTCGGTTTGTTTTTCAGGGAAATGAGGCAACCAAATTCTTTGTTAAGATTATGTTAGATGAAGTTTTGGAGGAGCTGAACAGGACAATGATACATTTGAGTTCAGTACGCTATGTTATGACTTCGTTGGCTTTGCTTTTAGCGCTGCCTCTTATCACAGGTTTTCTGTTTCAGAATAGGAACCTTGTATTCTAATCTTACTAGCATTAGTATTTTCTTCATCAAAGGAGCCCTTCATATTCTGAAGTAAATCTGGTTCTGCATCGTTTTTGGCATAGTATTTCCCTAATAATGCATGATTAGTTTTATACTTTTTAAATCATCAAAAATCACAAAACTCACAGCTACCACTTCTAACTCCATGGTGAACAGGTCTTGAATTTTCAGCGGTGCTACCAGTGCAACTAAAAAAATAAATGCAGGCTTTGCTTCCTAGGAGTAAAGGGATATAGCCAGGGTTATATCTCATATTTTTACTAAAGATAATAGAGGGATACCAGGGATAAATAGGTGTATTTACTAAAATATTCCTCCCTCACATCTGTGGAGGTCTAGTCATGCATTGACTAGTCACTTCTTGCCTTCTGTATAAATAAACGCATATTCAGCTCTCAGGCCTTGCGTTCCTTTTATCTTTGCTGGCCCAAGAACAAGCAGGTGCGGAGGAGCGGCTTTATGTAATGTTTGTGTGCTGCTGGCTGGGGGCAAGGGGAAGGCAGAGCCAGGGGAGAGACGGCATGCCAGTGATGCCATCGCTCTGTCGAGCATACCCAAGGTGGCTTTGCAGCCCTCGCCTTTACCAGAATCAGGTCCTCTGTCTCCCTGGAGAGGATTTCATGAAGGCTGTGATAAAATATGAATGGAGGGGAAGAGAAAGCAGGTAACTGTGGAAGGAGACCAAACACTAAGAAACACATTTATTTGTTTATGCTTACGTAAAGTATATACACCTTGTTGCAGAAACGGAGGGAAGCCAGATTAAAATGGAAAAAGATTCGGTTTAGGCATTTCATAAGAACATGGTGCATTAAGAGATATTTTCTTAGTTATTAATCTGATTTGTGAAGAGAGAAGAACTGAGTGTGTCCGTTCCTCTGCTTGCGGTGAGCAAACTAGGTATGCAGAGTTTGACCCAGTCCAGGCAGTTGTCTCTTCCAAGCATGTGAGATGAGCGCATGAGCTGCATTCACTTACAAAGGTACCAGCTTTACTGACCTTAAGAAGAAGTCGTGTCCAAGTGAAATATGTTTCCCAACAAGGATGCAATGCCACGCAGCACCCTGCTTATGAATACGTCCCACTTATTTTACTGCGTACCTCTTCCGCACTTTCTGAGTCATGGTTCGAGAGCGGTTCAGAGTAAAGAGTGCCACCTACTCATTAAATTGTTTACTACACTAGCCATCTCTCGGATTTTAATTAGAAGGCTCCTATACAACAACTAGTCAAGTCCATATCTGATGAACCCATAGTTCAGGCTGATGCAGTTATATCGGCACACAAGGTGATGACTTTGTTAGGATTCCCTCTGGCAGCTGAGATCTCTGCTTTGACTGACAATGCTCTGTCTCCTGGTTTCTGACCAAAACTATCCCTGGGGTAGCAGCTTGATTCTCAGCCTCTGCAGTCCGCTAGTGAGGTGAAACAGATCTGGCACAGATCAGCAAGAAAGGCAAGAGAGGAGTTTGGGAGGCACTTGGGAAGGAGAGCCAGGTGTCCCCAAGAAGGAATCGGTAGAAGGAACGTGAGAGGGTTCAGTAATGTTCCAGGGACGGGGGGAGGAAGCAGGATCTATGGAGGGGAATCTCTCTTTTTCTTCTTCCCCAGCCTCCTTTTCCCACAGAGGAGCTGCCATCCTTCTCCTCCATGCCCCTGCCACCCACAGGACCTGCCATCCTTCCTGTTAGGATGCATAAATCCTCCCCATCTCCCCTGAACACAGTTCTCTGCCCTGTGAGAAAGCGTTGCTTTTACCCCTCTATTTCTTGAGCAGAATGGAAGAGAAAAGAAGTTGGGAAAGCGCTTTCTGCTATCGCAGAAAAGGAGAGCCAGAGAGTCAAGAAGAAAGCCTCAGAGAACTGTTTTCCTACTTTTTTTTCTACTTTAGAGCATGCAGCTGGCATGTGGCATAAAGGAAATGTGGCAATGACTGTCTCCACACACCCTAACCTTCCTATAGCAGCAGCAGCAGCCCCACAAAGCCATACAATTAGGAGGTGGGGACGGGCTGCTGGAACAGCTTGTCCCTTTCCACCTCCCATGGATGCAAGGTAGGCACCCTGCCGCCCTGCGCAGGGCTCCTGCCATTTGTCTAGCCCCAAACTGGGCACGAGGTGAAGACTCAGAGTTCTTTTCTAGTATATACAATACATCATAGTAATTTTTGTCCCTTAAAATCTACAGAAAGGAAGGGAGGAAATGCTATGTCCTCAGAGAATTATTGTAAAGTACATATAATTTTGATTCATGAACGTGATTAATTTTGAAAAGCAAGTTATCCCCCTCATACATTTCATTTGCTCACCACTAACTACCAGAGTCTCTGAAGCAGAAAGAATGTATTGGTGCTGCTAATCTGCATGGCATGAACGTCAAACAAAATCTCTGCTGAAAGCAGTTTCATAATCTGAAAAGCTGTTGCTGGCCTTCAGCTGGATACGGCTGGGCAGTTTTGCCCTGCCCTGCTCTGATTTTCACACGAATTTCTTTATCAGCCGTGTCTGAGAGCCAGCAAAGATAGCTAAAAGACGTCTTCGCTTTTGCTTTTGGAAGAGCAGTCTTCTGTTCTGAATCTGAAGTCCAGCTTCAGACCTGAAGAGTATTGGTACAATGGCTATTCTGCGTCTAAGTGAGCCTGTATTCATAGTATACCTGTTTTCGTGTTTTACATAATTTCACTCTTCCTAGAAGATAACCCTTCCTAGGATGTTTCAATTAGAATTTGTTAAGTGAAGCCTGTCCGTCTGTCTGTCTGCATTGACAATGACAACTCATTTCTTCAGCTGAACTCTGTTTCAGACAGGAAACTTTTATATAGTTTAACCATAGACAATTCACAGGGAAAAAAAAAGAATCACAGCATCAACTATTTCTGTAAACAGAGTCAGAGAAACACATAGTACTTTGCTAGAAAGGGATTTTGGGAAGTTGGTTATTTAAGAATACAGGAAAAAATAGTAATTTAGAGCTATATTGTGTGCATTGGGTCATGATGATAGTAGGTTTCATATTTGACTTTCTAATTTGGTATCTTCCTGATTTTTTTAAATACAGATTTTTCAGGAACAGCTACTGACATAATTATTTGCATATGACTAAAAAGGGCCAATATAAATACCAGAACTAGAAATGTGTCTGTGCCACAGGACCAGGAGGTGGATCTCAAAAATTGAGGGATGTCTGGATTCAGCTTTTTCCTTCTGCGTGCGTCATTTCTCCATGTGTGAAGGTGCGGTGCCAATTTTCTTTGCTATATTCACCCTCATATTAACAGACAGTGACCATATAAACCCAGAGGCAGCTATGTGTTGGATGGCCAAGTGACATCCCAGAAGTTGTGTCTGCCACCCATGGCAGGCTTATCATCTCTCAGGATTGCCCAGGAATGAAGTCGTCAGCAGTTTATGCATGCTGCCGATCCACCACGCAGCAGGGACCTTAACCCACCGAATTACTCTCCTCTTCCTGTGGCCTGGTGGTATCCAGAAGCGCTGGAGATGCTCAGCGCTTCCCGTCAGCCTTTTCAATGCAGAGTTTAGGAAACCTACAGAGCCAGCTTATATCCACTGAAGACGTCTGCCCGGTCGTGCCAATCTGCTACCTCAAGCAGTAGACGAGCATGGTGGGTAAAATGGCTCTAATGGAGCCACCTCCCATGCGGGTCATAAACCAGCAGAGGAATCTGAGTCCCTCAAAATCACTTGCAGTCTGCAGAGTGGATTTGAAACACCATATTCCAAACTAACAGCAAAGGAAAACCAACCGGCGGACTGACCCCAAAGCTCGCTGCTTTTCTTTCTTTTTCCCTTACGTGAAAACCAGTTCACAGCAGCTGTGTAACTGCTTCTTCTCTAAGAAAGCTGCACTTGGTCCCTATGAATGTGCCGAACCTGATGTCAAGGAGGCGACGCACATTTAAAATTAATTGCCTGTTTTCCAGACTGCAGCTGTAATGAGGCAGGCCCAGGAGCTTACTTGGAAAGAGGGATGCTCTGAGCAGGCTGTGTGTTGGGAAATGCATTTAGGACAATAGCTGCTCTATTCTTTAATGTCGGGCTCCCTCTGAAAGCTGCAAGAATGGGACTCAATCTTTTCAGATTGTCTGTGGCATAGACATGCCAGCTTAGTCTATTTATAGCCCTGAACCATTTAATTTTTCTTGTCTCTATTATCCATTTATCAGCCTTCAGATAGGATGCGGTGTAGTTGCTAACGAATGCTTTCTGTAGCCTGGCCATCAGAGAGCCTCCTCAGAGAAGTGCAGCCTGTCTCCCCCCGGGAAATGGCAGTCTCTAGGTCAGAGATGAGGAATCCAGACTGTAGCTGCAACATTATAATGTCTTGCAATTAGTGCCTATTCAGATGCATCGCAGCTCTCTTTCTTTCATTATTAAACGTTATTTATTTCTCTTATTAGTTTAGGCTTTTCAGGTTTTCTCTCCAGCTGACTAAAACTAAGGCTGGAGCCCCAAAAAGGCCACTATGTATTCCTCACATTCCCAAAAGTGAAAATATTTATTGCCATGGTTTGAAACTTGGAGTCTGTTCTGAAACAAAACAAATTAAATTCACTACTAAATAAATTTAATATCAAACTGATGTACATGCACACAAGTCACTTGATACTCATTAGATACAAGAAGACTATTGAAATGTCAGCTATGTTTTCTTTCTAAACGCCAGAGATTTCTTTTGCATGCAATAGGTCAGAAGCATTTTTCAGGAGAGAGTCAGATACTCCCAGGAGCATTGACTACAGGCATTGACCAGCTTTCACATTTATTTTAATTCTTACAACTTAGAGTAGGTTAATAATGAAATTTGAGTAAAATTCCACATGGAAACAAGCTACAAATACATTGCTGGCATACAAGGACATGAACTTTCTCATGTAGAACGTTATTCGTTTAGCTAGTTTGTATAATTATTTTGAAACCAAAACAATGATGCCCTCAGCTGAGAGAGCTTCTGGTATTAAAACCATCTATAAAGGACACTTTCCTTTGCAAAGGAAATCCCACAGATACCATCTTTATACTAGCAGGACTTCAGGTCTTTCAGAGTAAAAGGTCTTGCCTCTCACGTAGAGTGAGCAAAGAAGAGGCAGAAACCAGCTGTACAAAACCTGAGCCACCACATAAAGCCCTGCCCCAAGGATGCTACGTGCTGTTTACATGGCACAGCCCGGCCACCTCAGCAGGTAGGGTGCACCCCGAAGGGGTGCTTGGGCTGCCCACGGCAGAGGTGGCAAGCTGGCTGTGTCACGGGCAGCACATCCAGAGCTGCAGGCAGTGCTGGAGACAGGCAGCCCCAGGCACTGGCAGTGGGACACGGGAACACTTGGTATTTTCCTCACTGCCGCTCTGGCCCCAGTAGCCCTCTCTCTGGGGTAACGGTAGGGTGCTGTACACAGCTGCAGTTTAAAATGTTACTAGTTTAAAATGTAGAATTCACTCACAGGTTGCTACTTTTAAAATGTAAATTCATTTCTGACCCTGGTTACAGGGGAAAGGGAAAGAAGAAAGTCAAAGTCCCGGTGCCCACATGCGTCCTGGCTGTGAGACAGCCCCAGAGCTTGCTCACATTTTCCTAGCTATCATCAAAAAGACAAATTGCAGCTCAACAAATGTCCCAGCTTTTCATTCTCTGTATCGCTTGTTCTTTGCACTAATGCCAGCCAACATCTGTTCCAGATGAGAACACCAGAAGTAATGAAAAACAAACTGAATGTAAGAACAAAATAAATCACGCAAGGAGCACTGGTCAGGCTCTGAATCTGTGTACTCAGTTCAGTAGTAAGCTCAATATTTAGAGTATTGTTACATGCTAAAATGGGGATGTCCTGTTTTCCTCCACCTTCTGCTTTCCTCTCTCCTTTGCAGTCCTCTGCCTTTTGGGGAACCGATTGAAGTTACTAAACCAGTAGAAATCTCATCTAGCAAAAAAAGAAAAAAAAAGGGGGAAGAGGTTTCTGCCAGGTTACTGAGCTAAAATAGGCCCACCATATGGTCAGCTGAAGGGAGGGGGTGGGATTGCATGGCCAGGAGCAGCAGCAGCCATGGGAAGAAAGGAAGAAGGACCAGCAGAAAACCTTATTCTCATCATTGTATTAATTTTCTTCAGATTTACGTTTGAACTCAGAGTCAGGCAAAGCCCAGAGCTGATGTGAGAGGCGGGGGGGGAAACCATGTGACTGGTGGTAGGGAGGGAGAGTAGGGATGTGGCAACTGGTAATTAGTTTGGCCTAAGCTGTCTTGGAAATTCAGGCTTAGTTCCTTGGCAGTGCCCAGAGAGCTCTTGTTGCCAGAGAGAGCGGTCTTGGGCTGCAGAGGGGACTAGAAAGTTGGGTGGCAGAATCCAGATTGCCCTGGCTGCAAGACAAACAGCAGCACATTGTGGCGCACAGAACAAAAGGGTAGTGGTTTGGTTTGGAAATTAGTAGTTACTTAATAGAAAGACAGTGAATATATGTTCTCGAAGGGTTGTGACGTATACGAATTTCATATTTCCATAAATAGAATTAGGGTGGTGAAACACTGGCACGGGTTGCCCAGAGAGGTAGTGGAGGCCCCACCCCTGGAAATGTTCAAGGTCAGGCTGGATGGGGCTCTGAGCAGCCTGGTCTAGTGGAAGATGTCCCTGCTCATGGCAGGGGGGCTGGGCTAGGTGACCCTTCCAACCCAAAGCATTCTATGACTATATAATTCTATGATAAATCATGCAGCATTTCTCTTTTGTTGGTGAACTGGCACTTCCCAAACAGGTAAATTGGGCAGTGACATTGTTAAAACATAAAAGGCAAAGACTTTCAAGAGTGGCTGTTTAAAGTCAGGGATGAAAGCTCACACTTAAATACCTAAATAGGTGTGTAGTTTTCAGAAGTGCCCAACTCCAGCAGTTACCATCAATGGAAGCTGCTCTGAGTCTTGAGCCTCTGAAAATAGGACATTGGGTAGGTGCTAGGACATAGGACTTAACATACATCTTTAAGCACTTGGTCTAGATATTCAGCTCACTATGTGATTGAATGAGAAAGCTTAGAAAGCGGATTAAGCTCGACTAGCCTGTTACGAAAGAACGGATACATTTATTTATTAAATGATTAATTCAAAATATTTAATGAAATAATTTCAAGGAACAAGCAGAACCATTCCAGTGTTAACTTCGCCACCCTGTTGACCTTCTCAAGTATTTAAAGCTAAATTACGTTAACAAATGTTGCGATGGAAGGTTCCTATTAGGTGTTTGACGTTGCAAGAGGAAGCCATGATTTGCATTCTTTGGGAATACCATGTCAGCCTGAAATCACTTGTACTGCTTAGATCTAAGAAACATTGCATTTTGCCACCATGTAACTCTTAAGAAAACAGTATGTTCTAGAGGCAAAACCACACAAGTGCAAGAGTAATGTGCTTTATATTTGCCATTCACTGCTTTTTCCAGTGTTGTTCTCAGCTAACAGGGTTGAGAGGCGGGGTGACACCCAAGGCAATCCCCAGCTGGGGAAATCCGGCATCCAGTTCTTAAGAGAAACCTCTCCTCCTACAAAAGAGAACCTTAAGTAAAAACTTTCAGTCCTGTTTCTTTCTGAAGCAGCCTGTAATTTCCAGTTCTCTCTCTATCCTTGGAATATCAGCTAAGATCTGCTTTGGTAATGGAGTCCTGTCTGACACGATTTCAGTGTCGTGTACCGCATCACGTAAAGAGGCTTTTGGAAGTAACACTTCACACAAGGCTGACCCAGCCAAGTTTGCCACGTTTGAATGTAAACAAACATATGGCAGAGATACGTCTTTTTCAAGGACACAAGAATGCAGGGGAAAATTGAATCATCTTTGAGTTTACATACATCCATTATACATACATAAAGCTTCAGTGATCTGGAGTTATTTATTGTACACAACTAGGAAGAGAGAAGGCAACTCACTGCTGTCTCTGGAGAGATGAGCCTGGGGCCGGCTGTAGATCAGCAAATCTCAGACCCAGCTTCCTTTATGTGGGGGATCATTTGCCAACCGTTCATAATACACAAGGCACCAAAAATTTGCAGTGATACCATATGCAATCGTACCCTCTGAAGAGGTGGAAATCTGACTGAGTGGCATGGTCCTGAGCACGTAACTTGTGAACCAAGAGCTGGAGATCCCCTTACAGATCCTGGAGAGCTAAAGCCCTGTCAACGCAAGCAGCAGGGCCTCCAGAGCTGTTCAGCAGAGCAAGGGTGTCTGCTTTACTGTGACTTGGGCAGCCCCTGAAGCAATATGGACTTTACTGACTGGACTGCTATGGGCTACCAGGGCATCTCGAACACCTAGATTTTATCTGGCACCTCTGAGAGGAGATCAAAATTTAAGTATGTTCATGTGCCAGCTGAAAGCCACTGTAGCTGTTGATGCTACAGTATACTTCAATGACAATTCTGCTTTTCTTTACCATGCTTTACTGGGGCAACTTACTGCAAACCAAAGCTAAGGAGGAGTGTGTAGCTGATGATGAGAGCCAGAAATAAAGGCAAGACACTGAAGGTGGGGACCCAGCATTTTGTTCTGAGGACTCTGTTCCCACTGAAGGTCGTAGTAGGCTGATAAAACTGTGTTACCTGCAGAAATTTCCATCTACCTCTGGCAGGGTCAGAGAAGCCACGGGATTCTTCAGGAGATCTGCCACAGTGTTATCCTTCGGCGTCACATAAAAGAAAGGGATTCCAGTGCTGTTATTGACGGGACCATCGCTGAGAAGTAAACAGTTCCCATAGGGCATACCTTGGATCTGCAAAATCCAAATAAAATGGTTACCTCTTTGCACATAGACAGTTTACAGTATCGGGGATTCCCTACAGGGCTCCAGCAGAGAGGACAGCAACCCCCAGTTGCTCCTACTTTCTGTTGTCATCGTGAGACAGACCTTCTTCTAAACTAGATCTATCATGCTTCTATGAAAACAGACCCCTCCTCCATTTCTTCTTTCCAGCCCTGTCCATGACACTATAGAGAACATTTTCTCTTCCACTGAGCTTAAAGGAACTACCAAATTAAAAAATGTTTAAGTGCATTAAAATCAATGCCATCAGAGTCAAGAAACGTTTACTCTAAACCAGTGCTGATGCCTTTTCTCAAACCCAAGAGGATATAGAGCCTAATTTAGCCTTGATTCAGTCTGCTTTGTATGGTAATTTTGCCTCCCCTTTCGGCCTCATTTGCAAAGTGATTGCATCAGTTTGCCAGGAGAGAGAGGGAGGCATTTTAGCCTGAGTTGTGTTGGAAGTCAAGCTGGATGTCAGCTCAGCTGCCTGAGCAGCAACCTCAGCGGCGGGAGGGTGTTTCAGCCACCAAGAGCAAACCTCCCTCCCATGCCAGAGGAGGGGCACCAGGGAGCCAAGTTTTTTTTCAAAAAGTTTTCCCCCATACACTGACCTGCATATGGACAGTGGATATAATGCATGCAAAAATGTCCTTGCCTAGTAGTGACACACATCAATGTTCTCCATGATGATTTATACTCCTACTATGCTTTTCATCCCATTATAAATGACAATGACAAATACTTCATGAATTACTGTTTTTTCATGTCTTCAGACATTTCTTTCCTCATGGTCAATTAGATGTTAAATAGTAAACTTATCAGACAATACATTAATTCAAGGTAACTGGTAAATCCTTTTCAGCAAAATCAAATTAAGTATGAATAGTTAATAAGAAAACCCTGGATGATGTTATTACCTGGATTGCATGCTTTCTGATTTCGAATGTTTATATGCCTTTAAAATTTTAATGCTTATAGTGCTTATAAATGGACCTTGTTAGCATTCCTTAGAAGGAATGGTTTAATGAAGTTGCATAATTTAGAAACTAAAAATACTTGTTTATTATTAAGAGTTACAATGTAAAAAAAATAGTACCTGTCAGTAATATTGCAGGACATGTTCCCACTGCCTAGAATGCTCAGTCTGTCATGCATGGTTAACTTTACAGTGGATTCTCAAAAAGAACTGGGATCACGGGGAGCATAACTCAGCATTCATAGCAGTAGCACCCCGCTCGTCAGTTCCAAATTTTATTACGAATCCGATTTTTCTGTATTACTTCTGTGTTGTAACCAGAGACAGCTAACTGCAGACTGTATTATGGCTGTAATTCCACCGAGGGTTTCTAGTGAGACCATAAACCAGAACAGTTAAGATCATACGATTTAATGGGATTTCTGACAAACTGATGTAGAATTACAGGCCTCTCGTGTGTACGTATATATTTATTTAATGGCATCTTTCTTTAACCTGTTACTTTCTATTTCACAATAACATAAACTGCCACTAACTCAGCCGAGCTTTCTGAAGATGAATGTGCTTCTATTTTTTAAATTGTAAGTTTATTAATCTGTGAATACTTTCAAAAGTTAAATCTGATTTGGGGGGAGTGGGGGTGGTGAGGTGTGTGTGTGTGTCTTTGTTTTTCTCCTCCTCCTCCTCCTCCTCCTCCCCCCCCGCCTCCGGGCTGCTCGCCGGTGACAGCCGGAGTCCGGGGGAGGCAGAGGGGGCCCGGGCAGGGGCAGGGGCAGGCGGCGGGGTCGAGGGTGCTGCCCGGAGTCTCTCCAAAACCGACCCTGTAGCTCCGGTTCTGGCTTAAAGATTTGGCTGTTCCTGCGCCCCAGACACGGTCCCTCTTCCTCGAAAGAGTTTCTACCGCTATTTTCTCGAAGGGACCGAAACGCCGCTCCCGGAGGGCGCGGGGGTCCGGCGCTCGCCGGGCCGGCGGGCAAGGCGTGGCCGCGGCGGCCCGCGGGAGTGGGGCAGCAGGATGGGGGGAGGGCACCGTACCTTTCCATGGGCGGCCCGCGTCGCCACGAAGCCCCAGGCGTTGCGGCGGGCGAGGGAGCGGGCGGTCCC
>Ga0065711_1048911_pt1 | contig 11563 bp, 5 predicted proteins | sample Hoacrofraction12_FD_59098 | JGI IMG/M metagenome (GOLD analysis project Ga0065711, IMG submission 59098) | Hoatzin crop microbial communities from Cojedes, Venezuela - Epithelial fraction 12 v2 (version 2) | ecosystem: Host-associated > Birds > Digestive system > Esophagus > Crop | place... | reverse complement strand
AGTATGATAATGAATTCCTAGAAATAATTACAATAGTCCAGCCTACTTAGATAAGCTTTGTAATAAATAGGTGCATGCTTCGTGACTCGGTGTGCAAGTTAGGAGGAGCGATCCCCCTTGCACCCGGCGCTGCAATAAACATACCTGCTTTATAACTCTCTGAGTTGTGAAGTTTGATTCTGCACATCACTTGCATTACATATTCATAATTCCGCCTTATCAAGCTGCCACTAGTCAGTTTCCAAACTAACTCTCCATAATGAGAACATCACTCCGTCTTCAACACCCATCCAAAAGACCTTTTACTACCTATCTTAACATCTCATTTCTCAAAACGTCTTTCTCATTCAAAATGAGGTGGAGTAAACCTTAGTAACAACTAAATTGTTTCTGAAATGCAGGAAATGTACCCTTAGTAATTTGCTAAAAAGATCAGAAGCACAGTTCAATGTTGGCTCTTATAACTTAAATGTTTGCTAGTCCTATACCTTCAGGCTGTTTTATGCTAATATTTTAATTCAGTACAATTCATATATTTCTAAGACTATGCTGGCACATCATGAACATGAACCCCATGACACTAAAGGATTTCTATCAAGAGGTTTAGCTGAACTTTCTATGACCATTATTTTTCCAGAGTTTTTAAGACTTAGTATTTCCATTTTTTACTAGCCAGATGATTTGTACATCTTGTGCTTTCATATTTACCCTTTCAAGATTGCCAAACAGATACCAAGCATGGATGATCTGTGAATGTAATACTTCTTTGTGCTCTTGCTTTTGAGATAAGCAGCTGAAGAAGGCTGGAAACTGTAGTGCTACATTTTATAAACAAGATATAAATACAATTTGTAAAACTGGATGCAGAGATTTCTCTATTTCAGTCACTGAAGCATCACAAAGGAAAGATGAATTGGCAATACAACTTTATGTCTCTGCTTGGTCACGGCCTTTAAAGACCTAATCAATACACAAATTGAGCTCAGTCAGCTTGCTCTCTTGCACTCTTCATAACAAGGCAAACATCTAACTTCAGCAGTTGCTGCAACACAGTTCCTTCACAGCAAATTCAGGACTTTCAGGGACAGAAATTATTCCATAGTGCTTGAATCACTAAAAGGCAAACTAACCTTGTCACTCAGTCCAGAACAGACAGTCACTCCAGTTAAGCAGGGAAGTCGAAAGAACTGTTCTGGTTAACGACATCAGTGTCTGAGCTTCCCTTTGCTTCCCTAGAGATGTGCCTTCTTGGCTTTCAGACCACAGGGATTAGCTACACGTTATCCAAAGTATAAAACACCAGCAGATGTTCAAATGCAATTATCCACCTCTTCCCCTCAAACCACCAGTGATCTTAACTGCTCAGTTTTCTCAATATAAAAATGAACCATGCACCTCAGGGTTCTTTAGTTCAAGGGGGGGGGGGAACAACAGTAACTAACACAAACAAGGTTCAGAAGGGCATAGACAGTGGAAACTGAGGGTGTATACTAAAAAATAGGGAGGGTGGGGGAATATGTTTAGTGACATGGAAGTAAACAGGGAGCAAACTTGTTTCCTTTCTTTTCCTCTTGTTTTCCCCAGAAACTACAGCAAAGTAAGCTAGAAATCCAAAGCCATGGCACCTGAACTCATGGGATCAGTCTAGTTTTAGAAGAAAGAGAAAAACAGAAAAGGAATGAAAAGAGCTGAACTCCTCAAATTCCAGAGAAACAAGGCTAGACTATGCTGAAGCACGGAGAGGTGAGGGTGAGGGGGACAGGGTCTCAAGGATGTGGAAGCAAAAGGAGGTAATGCAACAACGGAAATACAAACAGTGTTGTCATGAATTGAAGGAAACTGTACGATTACAGTTGAATCTACTTTGTGCCAGCACGGCTTTCAGGTCCTGCAGTGCTGAATGCAGGCAACTTTCCAAAATATAATCAGTAACCTCTGCAGACCCCTCCACGCAACACTCCTCAGCATCAGCAGCCATCCAACCTCAGTGCACTTTGGACCTTCAGTTTCTCCAGGGGCAGTCAAGCCCAGAGCGTATTGCAGCTCCCTGCTGTGAGCTGAAAGCCTTCAGCCCTGGAAGCCCTATTCTGTCTCTGAGTGTCTGATTGCTAATTTAGAACTTTTTTAGTAGTCATTTGTTGTTTAAGTCATAGACCTGTTGTCATAGTTTTTTCTTCCTATTCTAATTCAGTACACTTGCATAGGTTCCTACTGGAATAAAAGTATTTTCATTTGTACTTTTGGTTTAAATTTTATTTTAAAGAGTAATAATCTAACACAACTTCTGTAAAATCTGTTAAAAGTGCCATAAAAAAATCCACAAGAAGGAAAATACAATCCCATATTAAAGACTTTTCATTTTAAAATCATTTAAAGGTACATGAAATGTCCCTGGATTTTTTTCATCAAATATTCATGAGTAAAGCAAGAGAAATTATACAAAACATTCTAAAAATAGACAAAGTTTTAAGTAGGGAGATGAGCTCCTATCCCAAACTGTGCAACATCTCATTATCATATTTGGTCCTTTTTCAAGTCCTGTCAAGGGTAAAGAGAATAGTATGAATACAGCCATTAAGTGTCAGCTGTGCCAACTCTCATTCTATCATTGTGCTCTTACTTAAATATTTCAGTAACAACTGAACAATTTATGATATAGTCCATGAAGCACTCATGAACTCATCCCTGAAATTTTCAGTAAGCTGAACTATAAAGGAAAGAAATTTTACTTAATTTTTTTAAACCATCTTATTTCTTCAAAACAGGAAAACAAAATATCTCTGATGAGATATCCCTAGAGATTGTAATCTTGCATCAATATCTCACGGGTCACTTGTAAATCTTGGAAAGTCCCCAGATATTATTTCTCAAATTGCAGTAAGGCATTCTCTGCATTGCCACATATTTTGCAGCACACATCAGACAGCCATAATTCCAGGAATTATTTTTCAGCAAACCCTATCTTTGTGAAGAGATAGCACCATTTCCCTTACAGTCTCTCAAATGCACCATTGCTCAGGACCCTGGTAACAGTTAAACAACTCTCTTTCTCAGTCACCACCATGTAACAAAAGAGGCCAACTGAGTCTGCAGGACAGCAGCCATAATAACTTTAATGCCCACCAAGCAAAGAACTGAATTCCTTAAAAAAAAAAAAGAAGAAAAAAAAATCAGACCATTCAGTCTCCTACTGTGATCAGCTGGACCTTGCAGCTCAATGGAAAATTATTTCTTTCTGTTAACAAACTCAGATGTCTGGGGCAGAAGCAAAGAGAAATATGGATTTTCATCAGCAGCTACTGTAATTCTGGAATCCCATATTCCCAAATCTACAAATGCCTGAGTCAGTGCCTGAGTACTGGGTTCTCTATCAGTATATATACAGCCATTCCAGGAGCTTAAACAGTCTATCTGCCCATACTTTAACTGCTACCTACAGGCTAATGCGAATGGTAGCAATTCTGGACAGTGTTACCACATGCTAGTAAACAGTCTAAGAGCTCTCGTAGTGGTATATGGCTTCCACAAATATCAAATAAATAGCCTTTGTTACTCCCAAGTTTGGAAGCCACTGCTAGTCATTCCAGATCTGCACCATTATTGTCACCCACCAGTCCACGCTTGCCTCCAGGCCTGTATTTTGCCTTGAATAAAACTCATCTAAGACACAGATTTTCAGATACAGTTGTTCTGTGTGCTCCTCTTCCACATGCTGTCCCTGCTCTCCATCACTCTATTGCTGCTTCAGCTGCTACAAGCAGCTGCCAAAACTACCGGAAAAGCTGTTTGATAGTGGTAGTAAACATTGTGCTTAAGCCCTCTGCAGATAAACAACAAATATATCACACAGACAGCTCCATAGATGCAATAAACATTTGTCCATGCTGACCAGATACAAGGTGAAAGTAATATTTGCCAGCAAAAATGTACACTTGGAATAGCAGGAAGTCAATGAAAACTGTGTCATTTGGCCCCACATTGCTGAGTTCCTATTGATTCTTGCAGATTTCCAGTTTTGCCAAACCTCTACCACAGCAGCACATCCACCAGGAGGGTAAAGAAACTGAGATAACTTGATCTGTTATCTTGCTTTCAGTATACAAATTTATGTAATTATGGAAATTTTATAACCAATTACGAATAATCTATAGAATGAAAATTGCTCACCTAAAAGCCTTGTACAACACACAATGAATGCATTTAGGGAAATAAATTATTCTAAGTCATAAGTTATTTGCCAAATAAATTATTCACTGTGAATTGTTCACCCCCTAGTAATCAAGGGCTAATCTGCTGTTCCTCCAAAGACTGAGCCAGTGGAAGAATGCAAATTAATCTGGAAATTGTAATAACCATTGATTCATCTCTCTGGCATATATAACAATGCAAATTGATACTGTTTCCTATTTCTTTATAAAGGCTATATTAATTCATTTGTTGAAGATCAAATCTAAAAAGTGGAAATACTCAAAATAAAAACCAGAAAAAAGAAAAAGTTCTTCTCTTGCAACAAACAGTAATATTCTGCCTAAGCAGAATTCATTCTAAACATTATGTGCCCTTAAACTTCTGCTGTGATATTATAATCTTCTTTGCTCTCTCAGTTATTCACTCAGATCACCTACATAGCTTAAATTCTCTAGGTATTATATTCAACAAGTATTCTTTCTCAAGGTTTTTACTGAAGGAATTTGGTATCCATTTGTCTTAATTTTGCTTTCACTTGGAGAGATAATTTTGGAGGCTGCTGCAAGACAAGCAAAAAACAGTGTCTTAAGGTAGTTATCTTGTGCCTCTCCAAGGAGAAAGACCCCTGAGGCAATACAGTACTTGTTAAAATAATGCTGAATGCTTCTCATTAAATCATACCAGAAATACAGTCCCATAAATGATTTAAGTATGCATGATTAGGTAGTAACCTTGCACTGAAGCAGGAGTTTGGATTAGTAGACTTCTTTTGGTTCTTGTTTTCTATTATTCTGTACTTAACTGTGTAGGCCTAGAGAGTTCTACCTTAGCTGTAGTGCCTGCATTTCTCATCTCTCTTCCCTGCTAGTGTCCCCACCTTCTTTATGTTCCTTACTTTTTCTATATTGCAATATGTTTGTCTCCTGGCATGTCCTCTAGTGTCCCCCACTGCGAGATTTCTAACTTTCTACATTTCTCTTTGTCCCTTTCTGTCTCCCAAACTTCACTGATTCATCGTAAGTTCCTACACTGCTTTCCCCTCTACTGGGAGAGTACTTGTAATTCCCTAGGAGGGCCAGCCTCTGCTCAGACCTCTTCCCATGGCATGCCAGGACATCACCTGGCAAATCCCCTGGAGGCGGTGGGCACAGACATGCTGTTTGTGGAGCATTTCACAGACTCCTGATTTGTGTACCTTCACTGGCAAAAGGGAGACCCTGGCACACATGTACCACAAGAGCTCCAGGTCATTGTCCCTCTTCCAGCTCCTACAGATCCACTTGCTGATACTCTGGATGCATGGATATCCTCAGTTCTTCCTCTTCTGTTCTCTTTGAGACCCCACAAATTCATTCCACCTCACTGCCCACCTTCTCCTCCATCAACAGCAACAGGAGGAAGAAAATAATGGCACGGATCCTTCACCGGCTCACCTCTGAGCAAATCACCACCAGATGTCTTCTGGAAGCAGTGGGCTCTCTCAAACATGTTCTGTTCCATGCCATCTTACTGAGCCCACTCAATCCATTTTGGAGCCCTTGACCCTCAAACCATTTTTTTTTCCATTACAGAATCACAGAATGGTAGGAGTTGGAAGGGACCTCTGTGGATCATCCAGTCCAAACACCCTGCCGAAGCAGGGTCACCTAGAGCAGGTTGCACAGGACCTCATCCAGAGGTTTTGAATATCTCCAGAGAAAGAGACTCCACAACCCCTCTGGGCAGCCTGTTGCAGTGCTCCGTCACCATCAGAGTGAAGAAGTTCTTCCTCATGTTCAGCTGGAACTTCCTGTGGTTGAGTTTGTGCCCATTGCTCCTTGTCCTGTCACTGGGCACCACTGAAAAGAGCTTGGTCCCATTCTCTTGACACTCATCCTTAAGATATTTATAGGCATTTATAAGGTTATTAGTTGTTTCCCATGATCAGTTGCCTATTCTCCTTACATTTGCTCAAGAGATATCTAGACACACTGTACAGGGAAGCATCAAGCAGTTTGTGAAGGCCATCACCTCTCCTGACCACATATGGCTCAAGCTTCACTCATATTAATGCACCCAGTGGATTCCCCAGTGTAGCTCCGTACTATCTCTTTTCATGTACTGTAACAGATCTCAGTGGGAAGCTACTTTCCTACCACACAAAAATACTCATGATTCCAACAGCTTTCTTTTCCCATACAAAGGAAAATAAAGCAAAAATTTCAAACCTTTTGCAACTTGAAAAAGCCAACAGAAGACATACTTTGGCAAGCCAAAATATTTCATTTTTAAAATTCTCATTCCATTGCTGATATTACTATATAACAACTACACATTTCAAAATAATTATTTCTATTAAAAAAGACTGAAGTCTTCATTTCAAAAATGGCAAAATGGATGTTTCCACAATTTTGAAACTTTTTCAAAACAATTTTAAACAAGGAAACTAATCAAAAAAGATATTTCCTACTAGCAGTTTAAGTTCTGTCCCATCTATGTTTTCCAACTAAGAATATTTTCACAGAATCACAGAATCATAGAATGATTTCAGTTGGAAGAGACCTTAAAGATCATCTAGTTCCAACCCACCTGCCACGGGCAGGGACACCGTCCACTAGACTTGGTTGCTCAAAGCTCCATCCAATCTGGCCTTGAACACTTCCAGGAAGGGGGCAGCCACAGCTTCTCTGGGCAACCTGTTCCTGTGCCTCACCACCCTCACACTGAAGAATTTCTTTCTTATATCTAATCTAAATCTACCCTCTTTCAGTTTAAAACCTTTACCCCTTGCCCTATCACTACGTGCCCATGTAAAAAGTACCTCTCCAGCTTTCTTGTAGGCCCCCTTCAGGTACTGGAAGGCTGCTACAAGGTCTCCCTGGAGCCTTCTCTTCTCCAGGCTGAATAGCCCCAACTCTCTCAGCCTTTCCTCACAGCAGAGGTGTCCAGCCCTTGGATCATTTTTGTGGCCCTCCTCTGGACCCAGTCCAACAGGTCCATGTCCTTCCTGTGCTGAGGGCTCCAGAGCTGGACACAGGACTCCAGGTGGGGTCTCACCAGAGCAGAGCAGAGGAGCAGAATCACCTCCTGCTGGCCACACTTCTCTTCATGCAGCCCACGATACTCTGCCCAGCCTGTATTTGTGCTTGGGATTTCCCTGACCCATGTGCAGGACCTTCTACTTTGCCTTGCTGAACTTCATGAGGTTTGCGCTGGCCCTCTTCTCAAGCCTCTCAAGGTCCTTCTGGATGGCATCCCTTCCCTCCAGCATTGTCAACCGCATCACAGAGCTTGGTGTCGTCGGCAAACTTGCTAAGGGTGCACTCAATCCCACTGTCCATGTCGCCAACACAGATGATAAACAGCGACCCCTGAGGAACGCCACTCAACACTGGTCTCCACTTTGGCATCGAGCCATTGACCGCAACTCTTTCAGTGCAACCATCCAGTCAACTCCTTATCCACAGAGTGGTCCATTTGTCAAATCCATGTCTCCCCAATTCAGAAACAAAATTTTCATCAAAAATTATTCTGATCTACTCTATCTTGTACATTATTGCTGATGTTTTGATATGTAAGTCTTCTTATGTGAATTTTTCCCATTTGCTTGTTCTAAAAATTTTATATTAATTCAAGTGAAGTATTTATTTTACTGATTAAAAGGTGAATACTTCTTTTTTCATCACATGCACAATCCATAGGCTAGAGTACAGTCATAACTGAGTTTCATATGCAGGATCATTGCCTTTCAGATAATTAATTCTTATTTTGATGTGTATAACAAGCAACTATTGGTATTTCTTGCTATGCATTAGAACAAAATTTGAATCTTATATTAGTCTTCTAATTGCATAATTTCTCCAACACAAGGTGACATTCAAAGAGTTCAACATTTTCAAACCTTACCTCTAACACTAAAGGCAGTGACCTCTATACTTCACAGAATACTGAGAAACAGTAAAAGATTCATTCTTTGTTACACTTCACATCCTATGTTTGCTGAAAGCTTAGCAGGTAGCACTAGTGCTTTGGAGAACTGAGCCACAAATCAATGCTTGGAACTATAACAAATGTTTTCCTGAAAATCAGATCCTACAAAGGGCTCAACTCTAAATACAGACAATTCAGGAAGTTAGCACCATCCAATATCAGCTGTTTAGACTGTAAACTCTTGCTAATAAAGTCTGGAAAAAATATATGAAGTGTGTGCATGAGTGTGTGTATGTGAATACATGGCAACAGAAGAATAATAAGTAACAGCAGAAAATCATTCTGATTAAGCAGGTGGCAATTCCAACAGTCTCTTTCATTGTTGAAATTTAATTTTTATAAAACCAGAATTTTTGTTGAGATAAGAGTCTCTCATTTCTGGTTTATATAATGAATCGTAGTTTTTATCAAAATCAAGAAACAGACTGGTTTGTCTTTAATTGACAGGAGAGATTAAAAATTCACCTACATACCTATCTACAGCATTTTGCTCCCTTTCATATGCATAAAATTAATTTCATTTAAAGAAAAAATGTTGTGTGCAGTGCCACTTGCATTTAACATGATGTGTATTGATAAAACCTATTTCAAATGAAGTTGATTTCAAAAACAGTATGAAAGCAAGCTGAAGGAAACACTACTATGGTTCATAGCTGGGTATCTCTGACTGTTCATTAGTTAATATGGTCAACTGATCACTGAAAAATTGCATCAGTGTCTACACTAGGTTCAATGAAGCCTGAGATGCAAGCGTACAATTGTAACTTTTCTTGTTTTTTCCCTCTGCTCTGTATGTAGATTGTCAAAGTTAGAGAAAGTTATTTACAAGCTAGGCTTTTGGAACATGAGGAAATAAACTCTGTATCCTCTAGTGCAAATCCATGGGATGGCATAACCTTTTTCCTAGAATTGCTGAAAAACATTCCTAGATTAAAATCCCCCAAAATAAATCTAACCTATTACTTTGTTTTCTGAATTTCAGGACAGCATTCTACAATCGATGAGCTCTTCTTTTACCAAAACCAAAATGCTCTGAGCAGAGAGATTTTATGTAACAAAAAATAAGGCCATCTCCGTTCCTAGACTCTTGTTTTTTCATCCTGGCCTTTAGCGATAGCAGCTGAGGTTTCACAAGGATACAGGTGCCAAAGCCTTGTGCTCACATTTCCCTGCAAAAAGAGCTGCAGTTCTTCACATAGTCCGTAACACCTGTGACACAGCTGCAAGGCGCTCTCCCACTCCCAACGCTTGCTCCACGTGCCTTGCTGATTTCTTTCAGCAGCAAAAACCAGTGCCCACTGCGCTATATTGTTTTGCTTCTTTTATGACAGTGATAAGTGAGGCCTTGCAGCGGGAGGACCATTCATTCTGCACTATTAGAGACAGCTCTTATTTGGTGCCTCATGTTCCATGATCCATGAGCATTAAAGGAACGGCTAAGAAGTATTTGATCAGGTAAAAGGTGTATTTTTGAGCCACAGGCATGCAAAAGAACATACTGGAGAACAAAAATGTTTCATATAATGAATAGAACACAGCACAGTCAGGTAATAAAACAACAGAACAAAAGCATAGCCTGACTTAGAAGCAAATTCTTGCACAGAAAAACCACCACCCTTTGTGGTTTTTCATAAGCACAGTGAATCCCAGGCATGAGAACAGCCGGCCTCTCCTGGAAACGCCACCTGACCTGAAGGTTGCAACGCTAATGCAGGATACAAGTAAGAAAAATCATGTCATGTTTTGTATTAGTCCATTAGTGCCTGATTTCCTCTGGATTGTCAATTATCCTCTGAGAAACAGACTTTCACAGAACCAGCTGCAGGGTTAATCCCTTGTGAATCCATCGATCTGACAGACCAGCAGAACAGACCAAGTCACAGGCAATGGCAATACTGTGTCAAACCATATCAGGTGGCCTAGGGAAAAAAAAAGGGATGCACAGGCACAGTTTCTCTCTTCATCTTCCTTCATCCACTTCCTTTCCAGACAGCAAAGGAAAGGTTATTTTAATTAGGCAAGGCTGTAAGGGACATCAGGAGGCAGGAGGTCTCTAGTGCAGGCCCCTGCTCAAAGCAGCTTCATCTCGGAGCTCAGACCAGGTTGCCCAGGAGACTTTATCCAGTCAGCCCTCGAAAAAACCCAAGGACAGAGAGCACAGCTGCCCTGGGCAGCCTCGTGGTGAAAAAAAACATTTTCCTTATATCCAGTCTGTACCTCTCCTCTTTCAGCTTATGCCCATTATCTCTCAGACTCCCAAAAAGCCTGGCTCCATCTTCTCATTAACCTCCAGGTACCAGTAAGCTGTTTCAAGTTCCCTCCAAAGCCACCTTTACACCAGGCAGTGAATAAGCTCTGGTCCCTCAGGCTCTCCTAGCATGGTAAATGCTCAAGCCTTGACCATTGTGGGGACCCTCTGCTGAGGGTCCACTTTGTGTCTTTCTTTGAAGGGCCCAAAACCGGACACAGTGAGACAAGGTCTAACGAGTGCTGAGTAAGGGAGGATGGTCCATTCCCTCAATCTACTGCTTGTGACTTTGTGCAGCCCAGGAGGTTGCTGGCCATCCTTGCTGCCAGGGCACATGGCTGACCCATGCTCAGCTGCCCACCAGGGCCCCAGAGAGCTGCTCCCCATCCAGCTCTCCCCAGCCAGGGCTGCTGCAGGGGTGCTTCCTTCCCTGGGGCAGCACTGGGCATTTCTCCTCACTGAAGTAACATGGATCTAAACATTTGCTGAAATGGATAACTGAGACCACCACCACCAGCTCCAACTGCCATCCCTGCACCTGCTGGCCCAGGCAAACCAAAGATGGGCACAGACAGCAACTCAAAGGCTTGCTTAAGCCTATCAAACAAAGTGGCAATGACGGTCTCAATAAGCGGAGTCCAATGAGTAGCTCAGGGAGAAAGCAATCATCTTGTTAGCCCTTAATCTGACAAAAGCAGCACAGAGCCCGTCCTGAGAGCAGAACGTGATTAACAGTTACTCTAAGGTACCTCTGTGTAATCAGGAAATGCTCTGACAACAACCCCAGGAGGAGATTAAGGTCTTTTCTCTGCCTGCAAACTAGGTAAGTCCTCCTTCAGTTAGCTTGGTAAGGGAAATACCTATTTTGCAAGCAGGCAAGGGCTGGTCCTGTTCATGCTCTACGCAGGGTCTCCAGCCAGAAGCTGTGAACTGAGTTTTCCTAGTGAGAAATCTTCCTTAACCAGCCCTATGGAGAAATTGGACTTGTTGGTTCAGACATAGTGTTATACCCTTGTCCTGGGTTTGGCCAGGACAGGGTTAATTTTCACTAGACTCCAGGAAGGGGCACAGCCGGGGGGTGGGGGCTGACCTCACCTGGCCATACAGAGCCCGGTATTCCATACCATGTGACGTCACGCTGGGTTCCGGTGGGGGGGG
>Ga0065711_1048916_pt1 | contig 11564 bp, 6 predicted proteins | sample Hoacrofraction12_FD_59098 | JGI IMG/M metagenome (GOLD analysis project Ga0065711, IMG submission 59098) | Hoatzin crop microbial communities from Cojedes, Venezuela - Epithelial fraction 12 v2 (version 2) | ecosystem: Host-associated > Birds > Digestive system > Esophagus > Crop | place... | reverse complement strand
AGATGTTCCAGTCCCCTCACCATCCTCGTAGCCCTCCGCTGGACTCTCTCCAGTAGCTCCTCATCTTTCTTGAACTGGGGAGCCCAGAACTGGACAGAGTACTCCAGATGAGGCCTCCCTAGGGCCTCATCAGTGTAGAGGGGAAGGAGAACCTCCCTCGACCTGCTGGCCACACTCCTCTTGATGCATCCAAGAATGCCATTGGCCTTCTTGGCAGCCAGGGCACACTGCTGGCTCATGGTTAACCTGTCGTCCACCAGGACACCCGGGTCCCTCTCCACACAGCTGCTCTCCAGCATGTCCGCCCCAAGCCTGTACTGATGCCTGGGGTTGTTCCTCCCCAGGTGCAGGACCCTGCATTTGCCTTTGTTGAACCTCATCAGGTTCCTTTCTGCCCAACTTTCCAGCCTGTCCAGGTCTCGCTGAATGACAGCACAGCCTTCCGGTGTATCTACCACTCTTCCCAGTTTGGTGTCGTCAGCAAACTTGCTGATGGTACATTCTTACTCTTCATCCAGGTCGTTGATGAAGAAGTTGAGCAAGGCTGAGCCCAGTACTGACCCTTGGGGGACACCACTAGTTATCGGCCTCCAACTAGAGAGCACCGCTGATGACAACCCTCTGAGTTCTGCCATTCAGCCAGTTCTCAATCCACCTCAATTTCCTTAACAGAATGAAACATCCATTGAAATATTGGAGACATATTCTGCAAGAATGATTTTGAGTGTCTTTTTAGTTCAGAAAATCATAATAATAAAAAGTATATATGTACATATACATAAATTCTCTATGTTTTTGGGGCAACCTCTTCATCCGCTGAGCTGGAGGTAGGATGATCAACATTAAACCTTTTGATTATCTTCTTTCAGGCATGTTTATTTTTTAATATATAATTTTTTTATTGTTTCTAATAGGTAGTATGTTTTCCTCACAAATATAAATGTAGTATAAATCTTTTCTCTGTTTGCATAGATCAACCATTTCAAGTTAGATCTACAAAGTACTAACTTCATGGCATAATAAATTATTTTATTTATTCTTGTGTATACACCTAAGTGTCAGATCTAGGGAGACAACCCAATGGGACTACATGCTGAAAAATAAAAAAAGCTTTAATTTCTGTTCTGCATATCATTTCTGGGTCAGTGGAAAAGAAAGGTGCCTAGGGAATCTGTTCTGCACAGGCTCATTTTTATTGGGTGAAATGTTATGCTAACTTTACAATACACTTTTTCATTTAATGTTTTGGTTAATGCAATTGCAATACTTGTACTTGGAACTTACGAGCATTCTGCAGATCTTAAGGCCATATCTGTGGCCATTTGTGAGTAAATTTAAATTAACCTGTCTAACCCTATTTTTTATGTTAATAGGCTTATAAATCCTGATTACATCCAGGATATCTACTCAGACACTCTAGGCACTTTGCATTCTTTGCAACAGACATCTGATGCTGCAGTTCATTTCCTCGATCAGATTAGTAAAGCTAGAACTACCTAGCCTTTTTCTGCGCTGCCTAGCCCAGCCTAGAGTAAGTGAGTATGACGTGATTACAAGTTCAAATAGTGTTTAATGGCTTCCCATATGCTTGTGTTGCTAGTAGGGTGTAGGAATGAATGTTATTAGATTGCACTGTTGTTGTCTTGTGTTGAAGAGAGACGGTAGAATTTTACCTAGTTATCCTCACACAAAGTTTCCAAATATGACTAAAGGTATCTTCTGGAAAAAAATAATGAGTTGTAAAGGGAAGCAATAACAAAAAGTAAAAATCTATTTATTTTCTTGATAGTTTATCTCAGACATAAACTTACTTAGAGGTTAGAGGGTTCCGATTAACCCTAGTCTCATCTGTACAGTCTCAGTTAGGGAGTTTTGCGTACCTGCAGGCTTTACAGCATTCACAACAGGTTTCTGTGGCTCTGCTTTTTTTCAATAGCTAACCACTCTTTTAATTAAAAAGAAATAACTGTGTCATTACAGTTAATAACAGTGTGACAAGTTTAACTTCTAAACTTTTACAGTGGTCAAGACTTACAGTGTTGTTGCCACTGCATGAACTTCTTCCATCATGAGTATGACGAGGAAGGGAGATTCTGTAAGAAAATTAAGCAGGCAACAACGTTCTGCAGACAGGATTGCTAGTGTGCAGCTTTGCATTTATTTTGCAAAGTAGCCTGCAGTCACAAAGCAGGTAAATGAAGCATGATGCCTTTATTCTTGCTTTTAACTTGATACAACACAATACCCAATTACTTCAAGTCATAGAAACTGAGATTAGCCAGGAAGAAAAATTTTGTAACAGACCTGTTTTAGTAAAATTTATTGATTCAGAATGGAGCCAGTAATATTCTTTTTTTTACCCTCCTATTAAACATTTCTTATGAGTGCAAGAAAATACAGATAATTGATCTGAATTGTGATACAAAGATTTTTCTGTTTTTGTCTGGGTTGATGCGTTCCCTATGGATTGCTGCTCCTGTGTAAAACAAACGTAAGTGACACTTTGGGTAAAGATAAATGTTATTTAAGCATAATATCTAATAAGTTTCCTGTGAACAGTTGTCAGACAAAATAGAGAAACAAAGTTATAAAGCAAAAATTATCCTTTCAAATGAAGAATACATATGTATATAATGTCTATTTAGAGATGGTTATTTCAAATGTTACATCATACGGCTGTCATTTTGTGATTGAAAACTGTTAAAGCTGAACTTTCATTTATGTATATTTATAAATATCAGCTAGGGAAATAGAGATGGTGTTGACGGGAGTGTTTAGAAGTCTGACAAATCAAGACAGTTTTAAACTTTAAAATTAACTTTACTAATTTAGTTCAATAATATCATATATTGTAGAAATGGTTAGTTCTTTCTAGTCACTAATCATCACTACCACACCTACAAAACTATTAGTCTTTAATACATGTGTTTTAAAATACCGCAGAGCTGATGCTGTGCAGGTTAGCACTGACAGCTGCAGTTGGTGGTGGTACTTAGTCATTGAGGTCAAGGAGATCAGTCAAGAGCATTTTTAGGAAAGAAGTGGGTACAAAGGTGTCTTCTTTTTTCTTTGATTTTACTTGCCTTTACCCAGCGTTTTTGTGCGACTTGCCTTCCTCCCAAAGGTGGGAAGTTTGCTCCCAATACTCCTTGTCTTTTTTTGTTTATTCTACTCATCGCTCTCCTCTATTTGGCAGGATGCCCTATCCATTTACTGTCCTTTGTGCTTGTCTTGAGACTTCATGTTACTTGGATGTCTCTTATGCAAAACTACATGTGTCTTTTCACCTTCCATGGTCACATTGACCACATAGTTATGCAAAACTTCTTATTTTGTATCTGGCCATATATTTTTTATTACACTGTTAATACACTGTCTCTAGTCAAAGCATCAAGAAGAACAGAGACTTCTTAAGTGATCAGATCGATAGAGACTAATTTTGGAGTGCAGTTTATCAGGCTTGAGGAAACTTTCAAGTGGCTGGGCTAGGTAGTCATCTGAATGTTGATGCTACAAAGTTGATGTGTTTGCATTAGAGACAGGTGGAAAAGTATTTCCTCTGTTTCGGTGCCCAGAACAGATGGATGAAGGTGAATTTTCTGAAGATTGATCCAGATACAATTTGAATATATATTAAAAGAAGAATTGACACCAACTTTAGAGAAGTTGTTTCTTTTTTAACAATGCTGGCATGAAGAAATGATTTTAAGTAAATCATTTTTCTGTGTGTAGACTGCAGTGGTAGTGAAAATGGCATTTCTTTCTCTAAAAGATATGATGTTCAGACATTCTTACATTAAATTTAAGCTTTCTTGTTTTGACCTGCATCTTCCTTGCTTACAAATTAGACTATTCTATTTTACATAAAGATTGGAAACAACTCAATATCTATAGTTTCTCTAGTTAATTCCAGCTGTATCATGCTTATCTACTAACAACTATGTTAGCTTTCTTAGCATTTTCAGTAGTTATTCATGTAGGCTTGTAAGCCATAAAATGAAAAAAAAAGAGTTTTAATTATTATGTGGCAATGATGTTTGACAGAGTTAAATGAGCTTGGAGTTCTCCAAATGTCAGTTGCCTGATGCTCCTACACTGTGATTGGGATGAAAGTATTTAGGGAAAATGAGTGTCACTCCTGACCATGTTAAAAGAAAAATTCATGCTTTGACTTCAGATTGCTCAAAGATGACCATAGTTGATTTTGTTCAAATTATTTTTTTTAAAGATGCACCCTTTTATAAAGTTAGGTTATACAAGTGTATCTTCTGAGAGGAAATGGTGCATAGAAGACTTAAACTCTGCTGTTATTAAGAGAAAATTATTAAGAACATGCTGCATTTCTGATCGGCTAATTTGGAAAGTCTGTTGCACTAATGGGTAATGACTTTTCAACTATGAAATATTTCTTCTTTAATTTTTACTAAATAAAGAAGTCTCACATAGAGTAATTTAAGAATGTTTGTTATTGCTCACCCTGTACAATAAGTGTAGAAGAATTAGGTTTTATATGAACAACTGAAAGTTATCGTTTAATTAGTTATCAAAATTAGAATTTTACACTTGTATTGCTATGGAAATGAAGTATCAACATAAATTCTCACGTGCAATATGTTGATGATGATCAGTATTTTTTACAGGACTATAACAGTTTTAACATTTGAACTTCTACTACATTTTGTTTTATGTTTTTATTGTTATAGTTCAGATATGGCAAAGCTGCTGCTAACTGATTATACCAGATCTAAATTTCTGATTTTAATTTTTATCGAGACAGACTGATGGACTGTTTAATTTTAATATTTAATTATCTTAATATGCAATAAAATATTATGAATAGTTATATGACATAAATTTTCAGAATCTGAAAGCTGATTAACATATATCAAAATAAATTCCCATTTATGGAACATCTGTGCTAACAAAATCATGATTCCTTAACTCCCTCAGCTCATCATAAATCCAGAGAACGTGCCCAACTGTCACAGCCAGATATAAAATGCATTGCTTGGGTAAAACATTTCCAATTAAAAATGCATTGGAGATTTAAATTTTTAAATTATTTTTCAACATTATGTTTTTAATCATGTATAGATCACTGGACTTTTTCCAGTTCTGAAATACTTTTTAATCATCAAGAAAACCCTGATCATGTTATTAATGCAGATATAAACCAAACTGGACAGAGTACTGCACAGTTTTGTTAATGCATATCAGACGAATATTCAGCACTGCTGACTTCTTAAGTATTTTTGAGTATTGTATAAATTAGGGAAATGTATTCAATCTGTATGAATTCAGTTAAGCATTTGCTATAATATGGCAAAGAAAACGTGAAGTCCTTACCATTAGAACGTTGATTGAAGAACTAGTTAAAGTAAGATAATTATAGATTTTACTGAGACATTTCAGTTAAATGGTATTTTCTAGTGGTGGAGTACCTCAATTATAGGATTTCAGAATTAGGTGCTGTGTTCATTGTCGTGGTTTTGTTTATTTTTTCCACTAACCATAGGTTAGCGAGTTAAACCAAAAAGTAAGGTGGCATTGATGACACTAATCAAGAAGATGGAAGGACTCATAACTGCAGAAGGGGCTGAAACAACTAAAAGGCTAGAAATGCAAAATAGAGACAAAACGTAATAACAAAAGTTTTACAGTGCTTTTAGGGATGAATTCTAAAAGTTTTTTAAAAAAGACCAGCTAAAACGAGGAGTAAAAGAAAGAATCAAAGCAATTTCACGATATGACTTAATCAGATCAGTTAACCACAGTTGTGCATTTCTGACGAAACAGATATACAACTTTAGGGGAAATATATTTTATTTTTTTTGTTTAGACATATTACATCTGTATGGATACTACTAAGACCTTGTCTAGAACACTGTATACCAGTTCTGGTTACCTTGGCCACAGAAGACAGGTTAAAGTTGGAATAGGCAGAGATAAGAACTCTTAACAGAGGTCAGTGAGTCAGGTTTGTGAGAGAGGATTAAAAGAATTGGACTTCTGCAACCAGCAAAATGAAGAATGAGAGGAGATCAGATTGTTTCCCATGAATATGTCACAGAAGCAAACAGGAGGTAGGGGTAACAGTTACTTAAGCAGAAGGACAATGTTAGCGCAGGGGTGATGGCTATAAATTGGCCATAAACCAAAGAGACTTTGAATTTAAAAGAAAGGTTTCTAATCATTCAAGATAAGTGAGAAAGGAAAAATAACTGCCTGCTTTTAAGATAAACCTTGACCACATTTGATTTAAAACAAACAAACAAACAAAAAAAAAACTATTGAGTTTGTTGTTTTGACTTCCAAACAAATGCTCTGTGAAATTAAATTATCTTTAAAATTTATGTACAGAATTATTTTCTTTATATTCCTGTGCTGGTGAGAATTAAATTGAGACATTGGATAAGTAATGGATCCACAGTGGTTCAAACTTGATGAGCATTTTGTCCTGCTAAAAAGTTCAAGTGCTTACTAGGGTCTTTTAGGAAGCAAGAGCCAGTTCTTTAGACTTATTGAAAGAGCTGATCACTATCTGGATTTAGTCTTGATTTCCTGGCAGAGTTCCTGCTCGATTTATTTCGGCGACAATTCCACTTTCAGTACTTTCAGTGTGTTTAGAGCCTTGACTATATCTTTTTCCTTTTTTCAGTCTTAACAAAACTATACCTAAGTAAGCATTTTAAAAATCTATACTTACGTGTGATGTTTCTTGTGCTGTTTTACAGAGTGTTTTAAGATTGTTTTCTTATTAAAGGGACTTGCAATCAAACTGATGAGCTAATTTGGCACCATTTTGAGGTCTGTCTTAATTCTTCTCTTCAACAGTTACTGCAATTAAACTTCAGAGCCAAACTATATGTATTTCTTCTTTTATAAGATAATATTAATAAAGACCACATTTTTCAAAGTTTTTTGTCTGAATTGACAGCTTCCCCACACTCTTGGGCAAAGGTAATTTCTGAAAAAAGCCCTAAATTTTTATACTTTAAGGCTGACACAGTTTCAGGTCCAAGCTACCCTGTAGGATTACTTTTTCCTTTTTTCATTTTTCTTTTAACTTATAGTTCATTTTTCATCTTGAACTGTATCACATATTATGAGTATATTTAAATAGTGTGTACATAGAACATTGAAAAAATCTTTTTCCCATTCTTAGCTAAAATCTTCCTAGGTTGCAATTTCCAATGCTTGTAAGCTGTCTGTTGGAAAGTATTTGAACTGAAACCTGTGTGCTCTTTAAAACTGAACAAAAACATGCCGTTCAAAATCTTGTAGAAAAGATCCTACCAACTTTTTTATTCTGTCTGCAGAAGCTAATGGATTATAATAATGTATCAATATAAAAGGGCTTGAATTTAGCTGCCCCTTTAAGAAAGTATTATTGATATATCTAAATTTTTCTATTAATTTCTTTGGCAGGGTATCTGGGACCAATATAGTCTTCAATAAGCATTTAACTTATGTGGTCTGAACAGCTAACGGATGGGCACACAAGAATATGTTCACAGGCTTTTTTGGAGGCTTTCAAACACTATCTAGACTCGAAGGCTGCCAAGTACGGTAACGTGGCATATGTAATTTGTAAACGACTGTGGATACATATTGGAAAATGGTGATTTTCAGGCAATTATAACAGAATCGACCTCATTTCTTTTGAGTACTTGCTGTGATTCATCATTCTTATTCAAAGTGGCTCTAGAATTTGTACCACAGATATGCTCAGAGGTGGATGACTCCACCAGATAGGGCCCCATTGTGCTATGTAGTCTCTGAATTTACAAAAAATAAGAACCTATCAATAAAAAAGCTTACTGTTTACACTTAAAAATACAGTATGTGAGTAAGGTAAACAATTCTGAGTAAAGAAAAAATAAATCGGTCACAAAATAGTACACATGGAAAAAGCAGGTAATCATTAGTCTTTCAGGCTACCAGTGTGTGAGCCTGGATGAGCACAGTGCAGAGTTGCCAGTTTACTGGAAGCTTTGAACCCAGACACCTACATAGCCCAAACCAATGCTTTGCTATGTTATTTGAGATGCATCTAACTCATTAGCTGAATATCTTGGCAGGAATTATCTTGGATGCACATTAATACTGCATCAGGACTGAGGTCTGAAAGGTTCAACATTGACATTAAATTGATTTGTGTTTTTGCTTCCACCACTTTGTGCTTTCACTTGCACAAAGTGCTCTAAGATCAATCTATACCTGTCAGTGTAAGCACATCTTTCAAACTTTTATGAAATAGTTGTTGTCTGAGTTATTAGAAGGGAGCTTTTAAGTAGTAAGTTAAAGAGTAAAAGAAGTCATAATATTGTTTTCTAAAAAATGGATTACAGTGGTGGAAAGCAGCTGCAGATTTCTCGGTTATTAATGAATCTTGAAGTGGGTGGCTGACACATCTTGTTCATCACGTAGGACTGTCAGCTCTTGGAAAATAACCCTCAGCTTTCATTTCAGAGTTCTCATTTCTAGTCGTCAGTGCTGCAGAGTAAACCTCAAAAATTTAAAGTCCATTTTTTCTTTAGACACAGAAGCCAGAAAGCAAAATCCTGAAATTTATTGTTTAAAAGAAAAAAGGACAAAGAGAAAGAAATTGTACTTCACTTTATTTTTTTCTTTTGTTTCTGAAGTTGGCTTCGATGTTGTGATCATGGATTGTTTTTATTTGTGAAAAGTGAAATTCACTCATTATGCACTTCATAACTTACGATGGAATTAATCATAACTGCCCACAATGCTCATCTGTCTTACAGTAAGCATCTACAACTGAATCTGTTTGTCTATGCTGTCATACTTAATACGGATATAGTAAAGAGTGTAATTCATCTCAATAAATGTAAGGATTATAGAGCAAATGCCTTGAATAGTGCAATGAATTGCATCATAACCTCTATCAACTCGCTTGCAATATGTGGTAAAGAAAGCCAAAGTGTCTTGCTCAGATCTAGATGACTATTCGGATGAATTTTTTCATAGGAACCTTTTAATTTACCTTCACAGAGCACTAGCTACTGTTCCATTTGCAGAGGACCAGCCTGGTCTTGCAGAAGTCAATGGCAGAGATTCCCTTGGGCACTTCCCTTTCATGCACTTGCGTGAAATGGATGAAACTTTTTTTAGGGTTAACTTATACAGGTAGAACTCTGAAGATTTTTCCCCCCCACATATTTTACTACCAGCATTATACAAACTACTAATTATCATATCTTTTTGTTAATGTGTTCAGACCTCGTTTTCATCTGATGTTTGCTTCACCTCAAAAAATAGAACTCTTTATTCCTTTCTATTTCCTGTATTTACTTTTAGTATGACTCCTACCACATAAGCATCACCACAAGTAATAGCTGGTACTCATTCACAGAGAACATAGTTTCGGGAGAGCAATGCAGTTTCCAAGTAATTATTGAACTAAAGACTGCGGGGCTTAATTTTCTCATTTGTGTGATAACATGAATGCTACAGAAATCTCAGTCCTCAGTTGGATATGGTCTGTCCTCTGGTCTCACTTGGCTTCCAGTTCGTCCCCTTCATGAAGCAGCCCTGTTCTTGCTGCTCTTTAATGACTGATTTACTATAAATTGAGGAAGAAATTATCTCATACACCAAGGGTTTCTTTTACAGTGTTCTGATGTCATCTATGGAAACATCAGTTTTGCTTAGCTATTATTATCCAGAGACAAATGAATATCACTGAAGAAAAATTCTTCATTTCTTTCTCTGTCTGTCATGCACAGCTGAGAGGCCTTTTTTGGGTAAGAAATGTCTTAAGGTTTGATCTTTGAGGCTTGATCATATGGGATCAAAAACAGCATAGAGTGTATGTTTACTTCTCTTGGAATTGAAATAAGCTTATGCATACACAGAGCACTTGCCACATTCTTTTTCTCCTGAATGTTATTAAATGTCATAAAGCTTCTTTTCTCCTGTGTTCTTATTTCTCAAGTTTTATGATAGATTCATTAAGTTAACAGGATCTAGCATAAGATGCTCTCTTTGTGTAGAAGATAAATATTTTATGGTGGTTGTGATAATGGAAACTCTTTATAGAACTGCAATACCTAGTCCCCTTCAGGTATTAACTAGGTGACAAGTTCAGACAATTCTACTCACTTTTTCCTTAAGAAAATCTTAACTAAGCTAGCTGAAGGAAAATCCTGATTGTTTTCTAAATTTGAGCATTGTTTAATCTAAGTTGCTTGTCTTCTGTTCATACAAATCATTCATCACAAGACATAAAATTGTTTAATAATATGAAGTCGTTCCACTTTAAAAGTTTCCCTCTGTACTGTCTCGTCCTATGACAAAAGGATCCTTCAAGCTATGTTAGAAGTTTAAAATTCCCATTTTCTTCATTTTTTGTTTTAGAATGTCTTCTGGTTGGAAATTTAAACCAGTATTTAAAAAAATCTAAAAGGAAGTGTTTAAAATTTTGTATATGTCTACAGGGCATTCTTCCTGTAATACTGAAACCATGTGAGTATGGAGAATGTTTATAAGTTTATAGGATAAAGCAGCTTTTCATTTACTACATAAATGATTTATCAGAAGATTGGCAAATTAAAGATGCTCTTCCTTCAAGTTATCTGTACAATTTAGACAATTTCTGCACTGAAGTGCTATGATCATCATCCAAAAGTGAGTCATCTGGGTTCTTTGGGAGTTTCTTTATCCCCCTGATTGAACCTACCTCAGTTTGCAGACTCTTCATTCTTAATTCTTATTTGTCCTTGGAACACTCATGAGAGTTTATCTCAGCAGAAATTAAGCCTCAGTGGAGCTATGACATGTAATGTACAAGTTGTATCACCATGTGATGCTTCTAGGGTTTGGGACTCATGTTTTTTCACCTCAGAGCTAGTAACTAGCCATAGTGGCGAACAGCATACTTGATTTTTTTTTAATTAAAAATTCAAAAACTGCATAGGAATATGCATTTATAAATAGCCATAATCATCCATGTATGTTTAATGTCTTACGTTTTACTCTATTGGAAGCTCTGTTAAACAAGGTTTTCTTGACTTGTGAAAACGGAACGAGCTTATATTCCTTTAACTCAGACTCAGACAATGCAGTGACCCCCACCAGATCAGTATATCCCACGGTGTTTTGTTTTCTTTTCTGCTGTCTGTCTGTTTTCCTCACTCTTGCAGGAAAGCTGTACTTACGGCTATGCTTAAACTACATGATAAAATTTTGCATTTCATTTTAAATCTCAAATCTATCCAGCCAAACAAGCAGGATACAGTGCTTGGCCTGACAGGGAGCTGTACAACAGTACTGAAGCAATGTGGCTGCTGGAGGTAATCTATGCACGAGACACTAAGCAGGTAGATACACAATTACTTTGAGACAGCTCTAGAAATTCTCGTTAGGTTGATATAATGTAGTGTTCTTGTCTTAAAGCTCCAAATACTCCCACAGATATTTTGGTCATGCCATTCTCTTAGTTTTCTAAAGTCAACAAGTGGATCTCTCGGGCTTTGTTTTCACAAATAATTACTGAAGGGGAGGAAGTGGCATTTTTCTTTTTTTTTTTTTTTTTTTTTTTT
>Ga0065711_1048914_pt1 | contig 11564 bp, 7 predicted proteins | sample Hoacrofraction12_FD_59098 | JGI IMG/M metagenome (GOLD analysis project Ga0065711, IMG submission 59098) | Hoatzin crop microbial communities from Cojedes, Venezuela - Epithelial fraction 12 v2 (version 2) | ecosystem: Host-associated > Birds > Digestive system > Esophagus > Crop | place... | reverse complement strand
CCCCCCCTTCTGTTTTACTATATTTGCAAGAACCAGTGAACACAGAAATGTGCAGCCAGCCTGGGCCCTCAGGCCGGTGGATCAAGATGGCAGGCTGGCCTGGGCTCCCCCGGGGACAGCAGAGCCAGAAGGGTGATTGGACACAGTGACCTGTCTGCATGAGATGAGACAAAAACAGGAGGGCTGTAATGCTGATGAACTAACCTGTCACTCACAAGCTCAGGTCTGAAAAAAAAAGAAAGAAAGAAAAAAAGAATAAAGAACAAAAAAGGGGGGAAAAAAAGAAAAAAAAGAAGAGAAAGATACAGTACAGATTTTAGAAAGTATAGAAGGTAGAGAAAATACACCATAATTGGAATAATGAGATGACACATTTATTTACCTGTTCATTTAGATGGGCTCAGGATATATAAGGAATATGGCATAAAAATCTAGATAATAACTTCTATGAGAGCAAAACACATTTGAAGAAATAACGGGTATTATGGTTCAGTGTGCAAGGAAGGATGCTACAGACTATTGCTGACAGGGACTGGGGTTTCATTCCAAACACTCCAGTTATGAATCAAAATCACAATGAGCAATGAGCTTCTAGATCTTGACACGCTAGGCAAGGAGGTTGTTCTTCAGAGTACTTGGCTGTTTAATTGCTTGCTTGGGGGAGGAAAAATCCAGAGGGAAAGTATACAAGCAATTCTGCACCTTGGAGCCTGTACACCCAGGTGCTAGGTAATAGGATTGTAGCACTCTGCCTACCATAGCCATCACCAGTGGGAGCCACTGTGGACACTGGTGCTTGGAGATAGATGAAATCAAGAATATGAAAAAAAGTGGAAAATGTATTTAATGATGAACAAGTACTTGGTTTTCAAAACGCCTTTAAATCAGCATGCTCCTGCTCTTACTTTCGTGTCATACACAGACTAGTGTTTGAACTACAAATAACTGCTAGTGTTTCTGATCTCCACTGGAGCAGAGATGCACATGTATAGTTTGGATTTTTAATTAGGCAAGTTCACACTCCCTTAGCAGCAAACAAGACTGAATTTAAAGCTAATCGGCAGAATTAGTCAAAACAAAATTTAGTTCTCACAGCTGGAAAAAAACAAAATTCTGAAACAAAAAGGCCAAATGATGAAGATTTATTTAAAGTTTTTGCTTTCGGAGGTTTAAAAGTTAACAAGGACCCTTAAGAACTTTTTCTAAAACAATAGTGTCAGGAAAGAAATGTCTCTTCTAAAAATATGCACATACTGAATATGCAAATCTGTATTATTTATCAATATTAAATATAGACTTATAGTGTGGAAAGATTTTATGGTATAGGGTTTGTCTTTTGATAGTTATTTTCTCTTGCCAGGTGAGTATTAAAGTCCATCAAGAAAGTGTATTTCTATTTTCAGCAGCATATGGTAATTACACTGACTGGTCTGTGCTTACCAAGTTTTAAGTAACTCTTATTATACAACCAGAAAATACATAATCTTTACCTGAAAAAAAAAATGAACAATTTGTTCTATCTTCACATGTAGCTAATAACAACCAAACACTGGACAATTAAAACAAAAACATGCTTAACCATTTTGTGGATTTAGAAACACATTTGGATGTGCACACCTACGCATATGCCATGTAAATATCCACACATACAGATCTAAAGAACATATTAAGTTGCACGATAATAATATCCATAAATTCTGACATAAAAACCCCACAGTTAGTCACCTAAAACAGCAAAATGTATTTTTCTTTGAAGTGCATGCCCTTGTTATTGATTTTTAGGAAATGAAATATACTAACACACGATATAAACATTTTTCCAGACATTCACTGAACTTTTGTTTAATTGATGAAATATGGAATGTTACACACAGAAAATACATGCTCCTACCCTTTCCAGCCTCAAAACCACTTTCCGAGAGCTAGAAAGCTCTAAACATAAAATAGCTAACTTACACTTTCTTATATGCCAAAGCAAAAGTTACATTAAAGAGATATTACAAGCTTTGAGATTTATCAAGGTTTCAGCGTACATTTTCCATCAAGTGTACTTGCTCAAAACCTTGCCATTTTATCTGCCTTCCAATTATGAAATATATTTCTTGAAGACTGAACAAGTTTACACAAAAAGGTAATTAACCCGCTCTAAAATACATATTTTCACACAATGTAATACTGGCAAACACACCCCACTTTTCAGGTATAAGCCAGCCTAATAGAAAGCTGCTAATGTTTGGGGGGGATTTTTAATGAAAAATGTATTTTCTATTTTTAAAATATTTAAAGCAATAAAAGTCTGTGGTAAACATGGTATTACATATTTGACATTTTCCATCCAGAAATGCATTACTGAGTACGATGGTATTAATAAACCATGTGCTTTGAGGGACTTCTGTGCTTTGCCATAATTTAGTTGAAAACAGTGTGTAGGATGTGTATTTTTCCACCATTGTATCAACATATAGGAAACACAAATACTATGTCATCACCTCAGCAGCATGCGTTCACTACACTGGAAACATATGCAAAAAACCACAAACTTTTGAGAGTTCAAAAAATACCCTTTGCCAGAGACTGATTTACAAGTCAGTGGTTAATGAGAAAGTGTTGAGCACTTAAAATTTTGTTAGAAAAAGAAAAACAGACACCCTCATCCGACTCTGGCTGCATTCATAGGAAAACACCCCTCCCTGCACAACAGGACAAAATAATTTAATTTCTTTCCCTACTTCAGGTTATTATCTGAAGCAAATGAAAAGACAATGATTCTTCTCTCTTCTGGCTTAAGCTAGAAACAGCACGGTTAAAACACACAGATAAAAACTACAGACTTATCAGAAATCACAAAACAGAAAGAGAAGGACTCACTGACCCATTTGGAAGACAAAGACGACAAAACGGAAAAGCTCTAAAAATCAGCTCGTGAGGCCTTTGAGAGATATTCTTCTGGCATTTCATCACAGCAGCCCCAGACCAGTTCACTTCCCTGGATACAGGGAGGGAGAACTAAATAGAGCTGTTTATTAAAGCTGTTGTGCTGGATTGCATTAGGAAGCACGAGCAGACCACCTGGACCTTTCAGATTGTGGCAGTGTTTAATTTGCAGGCTGCCCCTCTGCAGCAGCAAAGACTACTACATTTACCAAGCTCAATCACACATTATCTGGGTTAGGAGTAAAAGAAGAAAAAAGAAAAAGAAAAAAAAACAACCCACAGCCTGTAGTACAGGAATACAGTCAATATAGAAATAATGAACAGCATTAGAAATAGAAAGCAACTCCCCAGCAAACATAACACTTTCACTCCTCAGTTCTTCTACTTCAGCACATTTAAACAAAATACAACAGTAAATTAATAAATAGATTGATCTGGCAAAGCTCAGACTAAATTATAAACCGGGTTTATTAGAAGAAAAGCATGGTATTTTAGGTTTAACTAGTGATTCCCTCGCCAGATTATTGTGGTTCTTTTGCCTTTTTCACTTTCAGTACTACACTCACTGGTAGCTGAAGATACAGATAGAAAGATGGTACTGTAAATATGAATTATGTGAATCATATGGTTAGACCCTTGTGAAAAAAAAAAAAATAAAAGGGGAGTTGAGAAATGGCTGACTCCATACCTGACCAATTACAGCTTGCATGGTCCCTGTGTCCTGCTGAGCTGAAAGATCGCAATCCATCATATGTAGTCTTTGAAAAGGAGAATGGGGGTTTCTGGCATGCATCTGTCAATCAACTTCTGCACTCACAACCATCACCAAAAGCAAGGGAAAAAAAGTCAAGCTGCTCCACCAAATAGGATGAAACAGTCATGTGACCTTCAGCACACTCACACACATTCATACTTCCATACAACGTATGAATTTTCTGCAGATATGAAATGACATTGACAAATACCCAATACCAAGTAAATAAAGTGAGACAAACAGCTACTCACCAAAGACAAAACACTTGCTGTAATCTTCAGCTTAAAGATTTAATAAACCTAAAAGGTATTTTAAACTGAGGCTTTTCTTTTGAGCCTAAACTTTTCAGATAAGGTGATATAATTTTATATATGCAGACAGTGGTCAGAACTTTAACCCCTCGCGTCCTCTCGCAGCCTCTATTTTTTATTCCCCCCTTTGTACTTCTACTTTATGGCTGTTTGAGTTCCTGATTTTTTTTTCTTCAAGTTTGTTTTGTGTGAAAGTGAAGAAGCTTGCTTTGCCTTCTTTGGATGTGCACAAATTATGAGAACTTGATAGAAGAAAATTGCTAACAGGAAAAAAAAGAGCAGGGGCTGAGAAACCTGCGTTTGTACTCACAAGCCAAAACGTGTCTCACTGCTTTACTCCACCAGAAATCAAGTGTTTTCTTTATTGGAAATATATATTTAAGTATTAGTTTATGCGAGCTGTGATGAGCACTCAAAATATAAAATATTCAGACTATGTAAATCCTACTTACAGAATCCTTTCCATTTTGAAGGTTAGCAGAGTTTTGGTTCATTCACTGCTCCACTGAACTGACATAAAATGTTGTTACTTATGAAGGGAAACATTACCATTTTTTCTAATGGAAGCCGTTTGTTTCATATATCTTCCCCTCTGAGTTAAGATTTGCAAGAATTTCCGAGACTATTTTTTCTCCTTGTCAAAATATATCAGCCACTCGTCTCCAAAAACTGAGTATCGTGAACAACACGCTGCAGCATTGATTGCTGGTATGTTATTGGCCACTGATTGCTGAAGGGTGACATTAATGTAACCCGGTAGCACTTTAACCCTTCGAAGATCAATACAGTCCTCTGGCAATATAGTAGAATAACAGCCCGTATAATTTTTGCTGTATTACAGCTTCATATAAATACTAGCCCATCTTTCTGCCCTCCTAAAATTATATTTCTGTTACTAGTGCAAACAACCTGCTTTTTAAAGACTGTCAGAAGCAAAGATGTAGAAAAAAGCAGTCTACTCTCTAAGCTTCATATAATGCACAGTTTCCATTTTAAGTAAGTTTCTGGCTATATTTTGAAGTGATTATCTCATTTTTAAAGGTATTGACAATATTGATCTTAGCATGTGATAGGCAAAGAAATGTGAGCATATCAACAATACTCCAACTGTAGGCACAGCACTTGCCAGTCTAATATTTCCTACAATGTAATTTTAAGATCCAGCATCTAGAAGTGTTTGGAATGTGATGGAGCGCATGTGTCTGTGTATGTGTATGTGTATGTGTATAAGCACGCATGTACAGGAGAGAGAGAATCCAGGTTGAGGGGAATGCAACGGGCAGGGAATATCAAGTTTGCATTTGTTGAGTTTCTATAGTACAATTTTTTTTTAATTGCTAAGAAAAGAGTTAAGAAAGGAAGTTTTGGAACATATATCAAAAATCAGAAACAAAAAAAGAATTCACACATAGATGCACAGGGACCTAGGACTGCTCTTAGGCCAACACAATATTTCAGCCTAAAAAGTTTTTCAAATCAAGCATTTTTGGAGACATATACAATATCAACACTGAAACTCTGCCTCTGGGATGAGAAAAGAGTACTTGAAATGATGCTTCCAACATCTGTTCTCCATTTCACTTATAAACATAATTAAAATGCACCATTTGTGCTGAAATCTTATCTGCTTCTTACTCATGAAATAAAATACATTGAACTAATACCCTGGGCTGCCTTTTGGTCAGCTGAGAATTTGCTGTGGTCTCATCCCTCAGGACGATTCTATGGAAAAACCAGGCAGTGTTGTGAAGGCCATAATCAACATCCATATCATCGCAAGCAATCCAAAATACAACTGGTAAATGGGGGAGTGAATAGAGGAGATTGCCTCAGCTGTCTCCAGGAAAGCAGACACGCTGAAGGCAAATACTGTATATGAATCTGAAAGGAAAGTTAAGGATGTTTATTTTATAGTTTCTCTTCAGGAGGAGCCTTTTTGCAGTGGATATGGACAAACACCTTTCAAATTCCCTTAACTTACCTAAGCAACTAAACCTGACAATTACTACTGCGGGGGTTTTATTAGCAAAGACACCGACCCGGAGGTAACGTTGCAGCACACAAACAAGCACAGCGCTATACGCACACAAATCCATTGCACCCTCACGCACCAACAAACCAACGAGATGCCCGTGCACACTAAGGCAGAGACGCAAGAGCTCCTTCCTCCCACTGTGAGATATATGCTGCCTCTGATCTTTTTACGACGACTAACCTACTCTTCCAGGGAATGCCAATCTACTCCATAACATGTAAAACATCCTCCCTGCAGCTAATGCCTCTGCATCAGTCACGGCATCACTGCTAACCCAAACAGCTGTAAGAGCCCCTCTGCTACCCCTGGAGCTGCCCTTACCTCTGTGGAGCTGGAGATCTTTTCCCTCAGTCACATCAACTTGGTCCTGTAGGGGCTGCACAGCCAGTCCCTGGGCACTGTCCCAGCTTCGCTGCTCATCCTTTGGGCCTTCCACTGGCCACCCCCCAACAGGTGTCAGTCCAATATTTCTTTTTACTTGCTGCAAGGAATTGTCTCCCTGTCCCCCCTCCAAACACCTCCTTGCTTTGCTGCTTGAAAGGTGACTTAGCTCTCCTGTCAGCAGTGAAAAAGGTGAGAGAGCAAGGCAGCTCCTAATCTGCCACAGGGTAGGCTTGGGTGGGGAGCGGGGTGCGAAGGGGAACTCGGCAGGCCAGGTTTGCTCTAATGCTGCCAACTTGACGAAAATTGTTGAAGGGCAGAATGACAAATATTGCTTTCCAACCAGCTGCGCGGTATCCCTAGCAGCGACCTCCTGGTCTCCTTTGAAACTTTTTATCCATGGCTCTTCCTCAGTAAACCCGAGAGGAAAATGGTTGTGGAGCCACAGCAGCACATGGCAGCTATGCCTTCCTATACGCCACTACAGCACCTGGCACAAAGGGCCAGGTTTGTATTGTTGTACCTGAAATTACTGAGAGGGGGGCTACGATCAAGGCAAAGCCATGGAGGAGGCTCTGTTAGCACTTAATCTGTGAGAGTGCAAATTCAAAGTGGTACAAAGCCTGTGTTTTGAGTGACACGCTGGATTTCTGGCATCCAGGAGAAGTGGTGGTTCCCAGTGACACTGAATACTTTCTCCCTTTCAGACTCTGCTTTTTTCTCTGACCAGTTATCTGCAGTATACTTCCCCTGTTTAATTGAAACAATAAAAAACTAAAGCGGCACTTTTGAATAATGTACTTGAATTTACCTCTCAGCTACAAAGCTAAGAACTTGTCAAAATAGTATTACTGTACATAATACTGTCTCTTCTTGCTTCCAGGAGAATATATATTTCCTTGGTGAGAAAAACAAGATTTAGAATTACACAGCAATGCAAAACCCAATTATTTCATTGTTAAAATGCGTTAAAAGAAACATTTATTTTTTAATGCTCATTCTTATGATTGCTTATGGTTCCTTGCCTCAAAAACTACAAGCCTTGCGATCAACAGAGCCCAGGGTTTTACTGCAATACCTTTATGCAGTTGCTCACATGCCATAACAGAACTTGCAGTGGATTCAGTGAATCGAGCAAGAGATTCTTCTACTTCTTACAGCATCGGTGCACTAGGGGGACTATTTTTCCTCTTTTCTGGAGTGATGGATGCACGGCACTGTCAGAGCAAGCTGTTGTACCTCACACTACAGGCCCTTTACTCATTGGTGCTGAACAGGTTAAATACGCAAGGCTCGGTCTTGCACTCTTTGAAGATAAACAAGCCTAATTCTAAGCTGTCAATGGCTTTTCCTCCCTCTCTCCCTCTCTCTATCCATCTCTGCCATCCAGACACTATATTGCATTTTGTATCTTGATTTTCATAGATATGTGAGTGGGTTTTCCGTATGAGCAAAATTTTGCTCTCATTTATGCTAGTTCCAAAAGAATCGTTCTTTATTAAGAGGCACTAATAGATTACAGTCTGTTTCTGTGCAAGTCCATTCTGGTCAATAACTTTGCTTTTCAAAGGGAATTTTGCTATTAAAAAAAACACAAAAAAACACCATCCTGCTGCCCCTAATTTCTGCTCGTCTACATTTTATTCATGCATAATTTCTGGGTCCCCTCCACTCCCTCAGAGCTCCACCTTTCAAAAACTGAACTACTAGGACATACTCACTCACTTCAAGGACGCACTTCCTTCCCTTCATAAGCACTTGGCTCTGTCATGGAAAGGAAATTCAGGAAAAGAAGATGATTCTGTGCCTAAATTACTGGAGCAAAGCCTAAGCATAATCTAAATTTTACTCATTCCTGTGCAGCCAGTGGGACAGCTCCCTTTCCCACAGCACTATTCTGCACTACCTAAAGAAAATTTCTGCAAAAGAACTTTCTTTCTCTTTGTTATTTTAGAGAAAAGAGGCTTGCTGTCATGCTTTGCATCTTTGGGAAGGTGGGAATAAATTCTTCCCCTTTCCTGCTAGATCTAACAAGCTGTTTTGGTTGCAAACTTATTTTTGTGTCTCAAGGAGGACACTTATTCAGTAAGTCTTCCAGAGTATACCTGAATTTATATAAGACGGAGGGCACTCCCTAAAAAAAAAAATCTAGGAAATGGGACTGTGGTTCCTCCTATCTACACAGTGAAGAGGCAGCGTCTTCCTCCTCTACTCTTATGTAAAGTGATGGGAGGTGATTACAGCAATGATGCTGGAACCTAGTTAGTCAGATGACAAGCTAATGTCACACGTCTCCCAGGTGAAACAGAATTGTGGAGGAAAAACATGCCAAGAGGCAAGATGGATTAGCAAAAACTGTGATATTGACTGGGTATGGTTTAAGAATATACTTCCCAGATCTGTTACCAACTACAGCAGTCTAATAAAACCCCATTCCTCACATCTCATCGTCTATTCTGCAGTATCTGGCATAACAGGCTTTTTAAGCCTTCTCCTCATTGGATATGGCATGGACAATAATGGAAATTGAGATCATGTGAAGAACAGACTATATTTGGGTGAACTAACATCATGCAAGCAAGGTAGCCAAGAAATATGAATGAGCAAGAAGATGATTCTTACAGTGAAGGGAACTGACTTTTTCCAAAATTTTTGCAAAATCTGTGGCAGGATTTAGAACAGGGCATTGATAAGGATAGCAGAAGCATCAAAAATAAGGCATATTTGTCTGTTCATTGAATAATAAAAATTCATTGAGTCGCAGCATTAACTGTTTAACTCTTTAGAGCAGTAATGCTCTTACCACACCAACAGGAAAAAGCAGGTAGTTGCACAGTGTGTGTGATGATCGTAGAATCATAGAATAGAAGTTTGTGTTAGAAAGGACCTTTAAAGGTCAACAAGGCGAGGTGGTGGAGTTGCTCTATATGTGAGGGAGCAACTGGAACGTATTGAGCTCTGCCTGGGGGCGGATGAAGAATGAGTCGAGTGCTTATGGGTTAGAATTAAGGGACATGCTCATATGGGCAACACTGTTGTTGGTGCATACTACAGGCCACCTCACCAGGAGGAGGAAATTGATGAGGCCTTCTACAGGCAGCTGAAAGTAGCCTCACAGTCACAGGCCCTGGTTCTTGTGGGGGACTTCAACCACCCTGACATCAGCTGGGAAGACCACACAGCCAGGCACACGCAGTCCAGGAGGTTCCTACAGAGCACTGATGGTAACTTCCTGATGTAAATGGTGGAGGAGCTGACGAGGAGAGACACTCTGCTGGACCTTGTACTAACGAACAAAGAGGGACTGGTTGAGGATGTGAAGGTTGGAGGTAGCCTCAGCTGCAGTGACCATGAAATGGTGAACTTCAGGATCCTACGTGCAGGAAGCAGGGCGATAAGTAGGATCAAAACCTTGGACTTCAGGAGAGCTAACTTTAGCCTCTTCAAGGAGCCTCTTGGAGGAATCCTGTGGGTCAGGGCTCTAGAAGGCAGGGGGGTCCAAGAGAGCTGGTCGCTGTTTGAAGATCACTTCCTCCATTCTCAGGATCAGTGCATCCCCTTGAGAAATCTAGCAAAAGAGGCAGGAGACCCGCATGGATGAGCAAGAAGCTTCTAGTGGAACTCAGACAGAAGAGAAAGGTCTATGGAATGTGGAAAGAGGGACAGGCCACTTGGGAAGACTACAGGAATGTTGTCAAAGCATGCAGGGATGCAACAAGGAAGGCTAAGGTCCACCTGGAATTGAATCTGGCAAGGGATGTCAAAAACAACAAGAAGGGCTTCTTCAACTACATCAGCAGAAAACGGAAGACTAGGGACAATGTGGGGCTGCTGCTGAACGAGGTGGGTGTCCTGGTGATGGAGGATGCAGAGAAGGCAGAGTTACTGAGTGCCTTCTTTGCCTCAGTCTTCAGTGCTAAGGCCAGCCCTCGGGAATCCCAGGCCCTGGAGGTAAGAGAGGAAGCCTGCAGAAGGGATGACCCTCCCTTGGTCGACGACGACTGCGTGAGAGATCACTTAAGCAATCTGAACACCCACAAATCCATGGGCCCCGATGGAATGCACCCACGAGTGCTGAGGCAGCTGGCGGATGTCATTGCTGAGCCACTCTCCATCATCTTTGAAAGGTCCTGGAGGACAAGAGAGGTGCCTGAGGACTGGAGGAAAGCCAGTGTCACTCCAGTCTTCAAAAAGGGCAAGAAGGAGGACCCAGGAAACTACAGGCCGGTCAGCCTCACCTCCATCCCGGGAAAGATGGTGGAAAAACTCATTCTGGATGTCATCTCTAAGCAAGTGGAGGCAAAGAAGGTTATCAGGAGTATTCAACATGGTTTCACCAAGGGGAAATCATGCTTGACCAATCTGATAGCTTTCTACGATGGCATGACTGGCTGGGTAGATGAGGGGAGGGCCGTGGATGTTGTCTACCTCGACTTCAGCAAGGCTTTCGACGCTGTCTCCCATAACATCCTCCTAAGGAAGCTCAGGAAGTGCGGGCTGGATGAGTGGCCAGTAAGGTGAACTGAGAACTGGCTGAATGGCAGAGCTCAGAGCGTTGTCATCAGCGGCGCTGAGTCTAGTTGGAGGCCTGTAGCTAGTGCTGTTCCCCAGGGGTCACTACTTGGCCCAGTCTTGTTCAACTTCTTCATCAATGACCTGGATGAAGAGTTAGAATGTACCCTCAGCAAGTTTGCTAATGACACAAAACTGGGAGGAGTGGTGGATACCAGGAGGCTGTGCTGCCATTAAGTAAGACCTGGACAGGCTGGAGAATTGGGTGCAGAGGAACCTGATGAAGTTCAACAAGGGCAAGTGCCGGGTCCTGCATCTGGCGAGGAACAACCCCATGCACCAGTACAGGCTTGGGGTGGACCTGCTGGAGAGCAGCTCTGTGGAGAGGGACCTGGGAGTGCTGGTGGATGACAAGTTGACCACAAGCTGGCAGTGTGCCCTTGTTGACAAGAAGCCCAGTGGTATCCTGGGGTGCATTAAGAGGATTGTGGCCAGCAGGTCGAGGGAGGTTCTCCTGCCCCTCTACTCTGCCCTGGTGAGGCCCCATCTGGAGTACTCTGTCCAGTTCTGGGCTCCCCAGTTCAAGAAAGATGAGGAGCTACTGGAGAGAGTCCAGTGGAGGACTACGAGGATGATG
>Ga0065711_1011684_pt1 | contig 11564 bp, 3 predicted proteins | sample Hoacrofraction12_FD_59098 | JGI IMG/M metagenome (GOLD analysis project Ga0065711, IMG submission 59098) | Hoatzin crop microbial communities from Cojedes, Venezuela - Epithelial fraction 12 v2 (version 2) | ecosystem: Host-associated > Birds > Digestive system > Esophagus > Crop | place... | reverse complement strand
CATGCAATGAATCAAGGTCATAATATTTAACAAAGACTTTACAAAATTACTATAAAAAAGAAATCTCCCATAAAATATGGAAAATACATACAGATCTACTAGTTATGTCACATACCAAAATTATTCTATTCTCATTACTACAGTATAAAGCATAATAATAAACTGGAAGTATGCTATATTATAGCTTTCTTAGTTTTAAGATTGATTAAACAAATCCCAGTTCTGATCTGGGGAAAAACACATCCCTTCAACGCAATTCACCTCTGCCCTGCTTTCCTCTCTTTTGTGCCAAACTGTTACACAAAACAGTTTTGTCAGTCTGGTTCTTTTTTCCTGAGGTAACACACGTCTACTGCACACAGTAGCAACAGAAAATTCTGACTTGACCCAAAAACACACAACTTAAACAAAAATTAGAGGACTAAGGAGCTTTGCATCAAGCTCTTCATGCTGGCGTAAGCTGCACTGACACGAAGTTGTGCTAGCAAATAGAAATACCGATGGGGAGCTGCATCATGGTCAAAGTAGCTTTCAATTTTTAATTTTACTTCACTAAAGCAAGTGCCACACTCCCTGCTTAGGGTTAGCTTTGAGTCTCTGCAGCAGTGGCCTTGACCCTGTCCACAGACCTCCAAGAAATTATTTTTCAGCAGGAAAAAAATTTGTACCCTGCTGCCTCCATAAAAAGCAAACCTGTAAGAATGCGTTTCCTTCCAGGAAAGAAGTAAAATGAAGGTGACAGTCTGGAATACGAGTGAACTGGCAGTTATTTGACATTGAGTCTTTGTCAAATGACTGACAACAGATTTCAGAAATGTGTGAGCAGTAGCAAACACATACAAGCCTTTGGAGAGCCCTAGAATTTATCTGTAGGTATTTTATACCAAGGATATCAAATAAATACATCCAGAAAATTATTTAGAATGCCAGATGCACATGCAGCACTCTGGCATCTCAATAATGCCTAGGAAACACACAGGTTTCTTTGCTTGATTTTTATCTATGGATTCTGCCTCATATTAGTAATAAGCTATTCCATTCCACCCAGTGAATCTCAAGGTCGCACAGCACTGCTTCAATGATTAGTGTCGCAACTGGAGTTTCATACTTTAAAATGACATCTAAACTATGCAGCAGTTACCTGATTTAGTATCTTGTATGGACTATATATATGTTTGTGTACACTGTGTGTGTGTATGCTGCTTAGATTCTTTTGCCTTTTGTACTAATACATAGCAAATCCAAATTATTTGTAATGTCACAATTTTAAGGAATTGCTAAATACGTATGTCACAAAAAACTAAAATTTTTTTAATGTTATTATCTGTAGGTAAGAATGCTAATATAGAATCAGTGGGATCCTGATACCACAACATGTTGAAATGCAAAGAATACATTCAGCTTTGTTCAGCTAATATCAATTGGAGCAAGAAAACTCAGCACAATTTTAAAATGTGGCCTACAAATGTCAGAGACCTCTCGTATGCTGTATATATGAAAATGTCTGTGATGGCCATACCATCTCTACAGTATCAGTTCTGCCAAAAGATGCTGTCTAGAAGCCAGAGTCACAGCCTGTTCTCTAATAAAAACAGAAGAGAGATAAGAGAAGCCACAATCAACACCAAACATACTGGCTTAAACCTTTACAAATGCAATGCAGGTGCCTTAGACTTGTTCATTCTGTTTACTTTAAGGTTTTTCGCGTAAGCCTCCTTGAATCCACCAATTTCACACAGGCTTCCGACACATCTGGAACTACTATATTACATATTAAAAAAAAAGCGGAGCTCACCAAAGTACTACTGATCCCTTTACATTTCCTAGAAAACTAAATGAAGACATGAAATGCCTTACAGAATATATGACATAATGCACTTCAGTTACAGCCAGATCCTTGAAGGTAGATGAGGCTACTCTCTTTTCCTGTTGTTCTCTTGTTATCACATTCTCAGCTGGGACTTTTCACCCGCACACAATCAACCAGTTGTAACTAGGAACACTCTGCCTTCTCCTCCCAACAGACTATGAACATTTAGCCAGCTTGCCTGTATCAAGCTATTCAGAACACCACAATGCTCGTTCAAAGATACAAAGCAAAGATGAACTTATAATATAAATTATTTATGTCATGTTTAATTCTATGTTAAATTTGCATCTGTCATATCACTTCAATGCTCCTTTGAGTGTTTCAAGCTTACCTATAATTCAGGAAACATAGATAAACAAGTTCTTCTATGTCTTCATGATCTCAGCATTAATATGGTGTATTTACAAATGTTTGGGTGATTAATTCTTCCATCTGAAGAGAAAACCTGGGAGAGATGACAATGAAACAACCTGTAAATTTATCCTTAAAATACTTACAAAGACAGTACTGTATTTAATCGTATACAGCAAACCAAAAGTGATTGTCGTGTTTTTAGTAAGACCAAATATATAACAAGCTTAAAGGAAATCTTTCTAAATCAGACTCTACAAAAGACTATGTCAGCACAAATGTAAAGGATTTGGGGTTTGGAGATGAACCAGCCTTGAACAATAATCTTCCGATAAACCTCAAATTCCAGATGGAATTTGTGGGTTTCAGACAACAGCTGTATGCATTCAGCATCACGATGAGGTATCTGGCTTATTTTTAACAGTAAATGTAGATAGTGGTACTGTTTTCATATTACTAGAAATATTAATGCTGCATATTATTTTAAAGAGAACAACTTGAGATGTCCTGTGAGGACATATCACAATATTCTCACATAGCTCTGAATATTTTTATATGGGCATTTGTTGAGCAATACAACGATTTAAAAGCAATTTTGTAAGTTACTTAGTCTTTCACAAATGAACAAAACACAGTCGTCCACCTTACAACCTCTGTGATAATGATCATGGCTGAACAGTTTTTAGTCTAAAAGCAAGTCTCCAAATGTCCTCACACTAGCACTATTTTTTTTTTGACACAAGTTCTTAATTAATTGAGCTTCTTGATACTATAAGCTATAGAAGATCAACTACATAAAAATGAGATGTCAAATCTTCCCCATACATCAGGCATAATGCTCTTTTGATCGTATCTTTACAAGACGTCAGATATGTTAATATTTATGGAGTATACACGGAGGAATACTGCTAGAATTAATAAATAATAAAGCTAATATTTTTTGCAAAAATAAATCATCAGATATCTCATTATAAACTGGTTGTCTTCAGTTGTAGATAATTTAGTACAGTAATAAATAACAGGGAACACAGTGCTGATGGAATTACATCCCATTATTTAAAATATCTTGCTAGTCATATAAGAATGTATTCTTTTGTATTCGAAATCATGGAAAAAGACAGAACTGGTTTAGAATTGAGGGTACTTTCAAACAAATAAATATGAGGTTGCCTCTAACATGCCAGCTAGCCATTACTGAATAGGTGTATATAACACATACCGTTTCTCAAACGTACTTCAAAACCATCCTGGCATGTGTCTTTGGCAAGATGTAGCGCTCAGAAGTCTACCCCATTATTCCTATTGTCTCAACAATAATAGACTTCTCCATCGTGAACAAGGTGTTATCCTACAGATTCTAACGTTGCCACTTTGAGTCTTACCTGTAGAAAGGAAATTAAAAAAATAAATAAAGGATGAGGGTTTGGGGGTTTTTTGTGTAACTATTAATTAACAAAAATTATTGGGTAAGGTCTCATACAGATCTCGCATAAAAGTTTGTTGCACCTAATGCTACAAGAAAAGCATAGCAAGGACTTTGGTGTATGTTGATACCTGCATTCAATCTTGTCAATAAGTTTGTCTCATTTCTGAAGTATCTAGTCTTATGGTTCAGTTTTGTAAAATCACTACCATATTTGTGCAGTGTGGTCTTTTGATCCCATGCAGTCTTTTGTGACTACAGGCAAAGTTCAGTATTCTGGGAAGAGCCGTAGGCCCGGCCCCTCCGCTCTATAGCTGGTATTTTCAAATCGTGCAGGAGAAAGCAGGTATAGAGTTCCCACTTGAAGTCAAAGAAAATTGATGCTGAACTCCATTAGGCCTCTCCATTTGCAAAATCCCAGCCTGTTCTCCTTGACATGGGACATGCCTTCATTCTCTCTCTAATCTATGCCTGGTATGCATTGTACAAGTGCTAATTAACTGATAGTAACGTAATTAAGAAAATGTTGCTATGGATCACTGTAACTCAGTTTCAGACACTGACAGTGAAATAGAAATACAATTCTAAAACAGCAACTTGCTGCCAAGCACAAGGGAAATAGGAATATCAACATGAGGTTATGATTAAAACTCCAGAACCATCAAAAGCAACTCATGGCTCTAACAACTTCATTTTCTTACAGTTCTCCCCCTTTCTGTACAGAGTTCCTAATCTATACACAGCATATGACTATGAGATTTACATATGATTTTAGTAAATCACTAATCCCATTCTGCTATTGAATTTCACAGTATGTGACTTAGTGAACTGGTTTTATGTCAAAAGCACATTAAAAAAGAGAAGCCTAGACAGCATTTTCAGTGTACAACAGATAAGTTACCATTGTATTGTTTAGTTCTCTGAGTCTGCACCTAAATGTTGAAGTGATAATTTGTTTAAACATTAGGAGTTTTAAACACATACTGATCAAATATTATTTAAGAACAGTTTAAAGGGAAGTGGTACATAACATTTATGTTTCATTGATTACTTCAGAAGTCAAGGACTTATGAGACTAGAAGCTAATACAAGAAGTGGAAGGCATAAACTAAATTTTCCACCAGCTAATACAAGAAGTGGAAGGCATAAACTAAATTTTCCACCAGGTGGATTCCATTATATTTCTATGTCCCCAAAATTAAAATCCTGATAACAGAACAATAATGTTACAACAGACAGTAAAACACCGCCTAACCAGTAGGAAAGCAAGAGAATGCTGTTTACTTACATTGCCACTGTTCTCAACTGCGCTGTGACAATCTACACACAGTGAGGATGTGATTCTCCAAAGTCTACAAAATACCTCCCTTTACATTTTCATCATCGTTTACTAGGTTCAGGTTTGTTCTTCTTAGCCTATTGTAGTAACACTGTTGAGAAGACAACAAACAAACAAATAACATTGAATTTTAATTATATTATAATGTATATGAGCCAAACTTCTACATCCAAGTAACAAACTTCTAAGCCAAGTTTACATTTAGCATGAAAAGAACAAATCCTCATAGGTATTCAGTTCCAAGCTCCTAGAGATGCCCAACACTACTATTAGTGTCCTATATCACCCTCTTCTCAGGAGTTCTCCTGGTACAGCAGCTGTATGGTAAGTGGGGTGAGAAAGACAGTGAGAAGATCAGGGAAGCAGAAGAGAAACAGAGTAATAATGAAAATAAGCATTTTGCTTACTCTGTTTATGCTATAAACTGCAAACAATGGGATTACAGGAACATCCACAGCTACTTTCAGCACCTGGTAAGGTGACAAAAGTGGTCCATAAACATGGCTCAGAGCCACTTCCTATTTTCATCTTTCCTTTATTCGCCATTGGACTCAACCCAGCAGAGAGTGATGATGCAAAATATTCATCCCCACATTCAGAAGCTGGATCTGGATTTTGGGATCTCTAGTTTCTGTATGTTTCCACATTTGAGGCTCAATGTTCTTTATACTGCAGTATAAAGTCCATAGCAGAAACCATGATTCCTCATTTTGAGGGGTACATGCCTGTCCTATGAGTCGCACAAAGCGTTTGAACCCCATCCTGCAAACAACTGTGCATGTAACTACGCACACAAAGAGCCCCACTGATATCAACAGAGCAGGCAAAACACAAAGTTACATGAGTAAGTGCTGTGGGACTGGGACTTGGAGTATTATATATCTGCTTCTCCCCAAAAGATTAGATGAAGTGCATCATCTTTTCCACCTGTACATTGTATGAAAATAGAGCTCAGGGGAACAAGCACCCTAAAGAGAAGTGACATCAACGAGATGCCATGCCCTAGAAAAATATTCTAAAGTTACTCATAAGTTTCCCTATGACCGCATGGCTAATATGTACAGATGACCAATATGGAATACAGAGAGAAATTATACTAAAAAAATGTGGGTTTTTTATACAAGATTTTTAAAGACATTACAGGAAAGATGACAAATTTATTTTGATTTTGTTATCAAAAACAGGCTATTTTGTGCATTTTTTTTTAATGTAGGAATTCTGTGTGTTTATCCAAGGTAAATATGCAAGCATTAATAACATAAGAACACGGACATTGTTTGGGATTAAATTAAAACCATTTGCCTTATGCATGCTCATTTCCTTTTTTACTACTCAATTCCCCTATGATGCCATCTGATCACTTCTTGAATGTCCCCTGTGCTTTTGCCTTAACAATCTTGCCTGGTAAGCCATTCCACACGTTTGTGATTCTCGGCATGAAAAAAATGCTTCCTGACATCTGTTCTGAATTTGTTTCTCTTTAATTTCCATTTATGCTTCCTTATCCTAACATCTGTGTCATTCTGAAAACAGTAATTCAGACTGACGTTATCTGTGCCATTTAAGATTTTACATGCCCTAGCTAAAAGCTACTCATAACCATGTAGTGTTTTTGTAGTTCTTCTTGATAGTTAGTTTAGAAACATTTCCTAATCATAATTCATATGTTTTAGGTTATAGTTTGGCTTTGTTGTTGGTCTTTTCATTCTCTTTTCAGGCACGTCTTTCAAATTAACATCTAGGACTGTACTCAGCGAGCCAGTTTCAGCCCATAGGTCTTTCCCATAGCTGTTGTATAAGAAGAAACGAAGTAGAATTTGGCCCAATAAGCTCAATGGGGGTATCAAGAGGACTGTATATTATGCTAATTCCTGCTCTGGGTTAATAGTGTGCCTTTGGTAGCTCTACAGATCTGGCACTTGGGAAACTTCTCAATTGTTTCTCTCAACAGCTTAAATATAGGGGTTGGGGGACCAAAAATTAAATATAATGTTTTGACAATTTCATCCCATTTTGCCTAGACAGCCAGAGAGGCAAAAATATTATGAAATCACTCTTACAGATCTCTCAAGTCTACAAAAGAATCTTGGACTATTTTTCTATTCCTTTAAATCCCTAAAACTGGGACTCCAGAATCTTCTTTTACCTGCCCTTAATGAAACAGATTAATTCCAAGAGATTAATGCCTAGACTCCCAACGAAGAAAGCAATTAACAGCATGTTTAACAGCAATTAGCAAACAGTCCCATTTCCTATGGTTGGTAACTATGATTCAGAGTTTAAAATGTACACTTTCTAATACTAGAAAAAAAAAATGGAAGTAAAGCAATATGGTAGGTGATCATGGAGTCTGGACTAAGGGTTCATGCTGGAGAAGGTAAAACATCAACTCTTGATCCCTTTTTCATGTTAGGAAAGAAGTATAATTCAGAGACCTGTGTCTCAAGTAAGTTTTTGCTTCCAAAATATACAAATCAGATTATTTTAAGTTATCAAAGAATTAACACTACTTCGGGTGGTGGGTTTTTTTTACCTTACACTTGATTGTTGAACTAGTATCTCTAGCACATGTTCCCAGGGCGCTACTGAACCATGAAACTGGTACTGCCTAGAAAGGCTCAAACAATAACCACTAGCACTTAATTTCCCTACGTAAATTCCTCCCAAAGTATAACCTTTTACAACAAATATTCCTGAAAAGATTGAAAAAACATTCTATTTTATTCCACCAAGCTAGTAGACTGCTAGATACCAAGAAGATTTTGACACATAAGTTTCAGTTTTTCTCAAGTTCATAATTTTCTGAATATGAGCAGATAATACACTTAAAAGTATTATTATTCCATTTAGTTCTTAGAGTAAGAAAACGAGAACAGTCTGTTTCTCTATACTTAAAAAGAGTGCATGTTCAGTCTCACTAGGTTACCTAGGTTTTTGTAATGGAAAACTCCATATCCATCATTCAAAAACTGTTTTTTTCTACACGGTAAAAAAGAAGCTAAAGGCAACATTAATCTTCTTTTATAAAGGCTTATGTTGATTCATTCATCTAGATGAAGCAGTGGGTTTTGAAATACCCAGATATGATCCAGCTTATGTCTCTAGAATATGTCCAATGAAAGTAAAAAACAAACCCACAGGATACTGTGCAAGTAAACATGGTGGAGGCGTGCGTGAATATGTGTAGGAGGGGAGACCAATTTAAAAAATGAGGTATTCAAGAAGTAATGTGTCACCTAAAACGTGTTTCACATCAAAGTAAAAATCCTACTCATCACAACCAGCAGAGAACTGCATATTGAGCACACTAGCAGGGGAAAAGTGGAAGAGAAAAGAACCGATATCAATATCCGTTTTAATTCAAGGTGAGGGGGGGAGAATTTTTACACATTATTTACAGTTAGTGCAGTAGTCTGATCCCTTTCCTTTAAACCGGGACTGGAAACAGCAAAAATGGCATTCTAATTACTTCTGCTGAAGAGTGGAAAGTTCTTTCACCAGTACCCCCTTAATATTTTCTCAAGTAAAATGAGACAATTATTATACATCATGTCTATTCAGTTGCTTAAATTAGGGAAAAAAAAAGTATTTTCCCCAAAACATTTGATATTCTGGAACACAATAGAAATTCCTGTACTTCCAAGCAATGCCTCCTGTCTCACAAAGCAGCCCTGGGTTACTGACCCTTCTCTAACTAAGCTTCTTCTCTGATTAAAAGGTAAGTTTCTTTCATGGTAATATCATTTTAGAACCTATTCAGATGTGATAACATTTTTGCTCCTGTATCTTGGCAACATGATTTATTCCGTTAACACTAAGTGTTACACAGTCTGAAAAAGCTGTACCATCTGGGTTGAATTAATAGCCTACCCAGAGAAATAAATGAGAATGGTCTGCTATAATTAACATGTAGGTGAAGTACATTTAATAGATTATTATAATTAATATGTCAGTTACCAGTTTCATGCTAAAAAGAGTTGTGAACACAAGATATTAAGATTAGTTACCCTCTCTGTATGTGCCTAGTAAAAATGCAATGGAAGAACAGATCCAAAGAATCAATAATATTGACCTTAACATTAAGAACATGAGATATGAAATCTCAAGCAAAGAGAGGCAATGTAGGGTGTTCTGGAACAGCAGCAGAAAATTACTACTTTAATTAATTCAGAATTAACACCAATAAAACTCAAATGTGACCTTAAAAGAAACAACAAAACAAAAGAAGCCCCACCAAAATGCACAAGTGATGAATTTAAACACTGCTGAAGGCATCCATCTATGCAGAGGGACAGGGCAGATCTGTTTCTTAAAGCTGTCTTGTCAGGTTTCTACTCTATCTTAACGTTTTCTATCATGCAAACCAAGAGAGATGTGGATTTGATCAAAACTGCATAGCCCCTTGTCGTTCACACAACAAAAGCACAGGGTTTTGGAGGTAGGCTTTTCATAAGACACAAATGTTGCTTAGGTTTTCACAGGTTACTAGAAACCCATTCGTTGCTTAGTGGCTTCCTCCAGCTCTGTGTCCCAAGAATAGAAATTTCAATTTCTTCAGCTGCCCCACAAAATATATTTACCTTTATTCTGGGTCTTGGATGTCTTTTCAGCTGAACTGATATGCCATTGCCACGCCAAGAGATATCAGAGAAACAACTCCAGCTTCACAATTAATATTTGTGCATCTTTTTCTTACTGTGTAGTAACAAACCCAGAAACTCCTATACAATTGAAGATTAATATCTGAAGCTAATGCTACTCATGTTTTGCACACAAATTAAATGTTTTTTGAAGGAACAGAGAGAGAGAGAGAGAGAGAGAGAGGTTTCCAACTGCCCAGCCCCCCCCTTGCATAATTAAGGCTTTTGTGTTTCCAGATTATCTTTAAACTCATGTTATTATAAATCTTGTTTATTACTGAAAAGACTAAGGGTGATTTGACAATGGTTTTAGACACATTACAAACGAAGTACATAGGAGAATCCATTCCAAAAGGCTTGCAATTTAAATAGAGAAGACAAAGAAGAGATGAAAGGGGCAAATTAAATTCAAATGCAATTAGAGAGCCAAGGGAATTCCCTGCTTTTTCTCCTGACTTTCACTTTATGCACAGACACAAAAAAGTTAAATGCAATACAACAGCAATATTTTTAAACACATTTGGGATTAAAAAATCATGAAACACAAACAAGGCTATAGGATAGCACAAAGAAACCTAAACCAGACATTCAGCATGTAGGTGTCATAGAACAAGAAGTAAAACCGTACTGAATGCAATAAAGTTAAAATTATTTTTCAAACCCAAATAGCATTTTTGGTGAAAAAAAGCTCCAAAACATTAACTGGCACAACTTTATGCTAGTGGAATTCCTCTTGGATATCAATAGGCTGCAGAAAACACTGAACACATGACTGGCACACTGATCACAGAGAACATTTGGTGCTTACAGGATTTCACAATTACATAGCTGAAAAAGAACGCTACAGTATTCTACAGTAATTGTCACAATTTAAATAATTACTTTAGCTGATTACTGTAGAATAGGAAATAAAATCACCCAAGAGATAATTACAGGCATGGCAGAAAAAGTCTGAGAAGTTTCCATGTAGAAATTCAGATATAGGACAATACTTCTGCATTCCTTTCCACAGTCATGTCAACTGCAACGCTGCTGTTAACATTCTCCAAGACTTTAATTTCCGACTCCAAGACATACTCCAAAGCAATTATATTCCTAGCTCAATCAAGTTTGCATTCTAATGTAAAATGTTAATAGTATTGTCACATGTTATCGCATCTAAGTTTTGCAAAATAATTTTACCTCAACATTACTGAAGCAACTATTAGAAATCTGGAAAAATCAAATATATCATAGAATTTGTGTCCTACTCTGGAACATCTGACATTAGTCTCTGACACAACTCTGTACAAGGCGGATCTGCAATCTGCTCCAAACTTGTAAGTCCACGTTTCTGTAACCCAGCCAGACTCTCCCAGATTAGTAAAAAATAACATACAGTGCCACCTAAGTGAAATGTAATCTGAATCATTCAAAATTGTTCTCGTACATTCCAGAAATATATCCAAGTTGCTAACTAGCATTGGATTTCTCCCTTTCTGTACATTTACCTGCTATTGGTGAAGATTAAAAATAAATATTTTAGAAACTTTTTTTAGTATAAGTTTTTACAAGATCATTTTTGCCCAAAATGGAAGGGAAAAGTTGGTACAAATACCATAAATTATTATTTTTTAAATTGTCTTTATATAGAAATGCTACCAGAAAGTTGTTACAAGAACACCAACACCAACACTGTCTCCCATAACATCCTCCTAGGGAAGCCCAGGAAGTGTGGGCTGGATGAGTGGTCGGTGAGGTGGATTGAGAACTGGCTGAATGGCAGAACTCAGAGGGTTGTCAATCAGAGGCACTGAGTCTAGTTGGAGGCTGGTAACTAGTGGTGTCCCCCAGGGGTCAGTACTGGGCCCACTCTTGTTTAACTTCTTCATCAACGACCTGGATGAAGAGATAGAATGTACCCTCAGCAAGTTTGCTGATGACACCAAACTGGGAGGTGTG
>Ga0065711_1048913_pt1 | contig 11566 bp, 8 predicted proteins | sample Hoacrofraction12_FD_59098 | JGI IMG/M metagenome (GOLD analysis project Ga0065711, IMG submission 59098) | Hoatzin crop microbial communities from Cojedes, Venezuela - Epithelial fraction 12 v2 (version 2) | ecosystem: Host-associated > Birds > Digestive system > Esophagus > Crop | place... | reverse complement strand
GAAGAACTTCTTCCCTCTGAGGGTGACGGAGCACTGGAACAGGCTGCCCAGAGGGGTTGTGGAGTCTCCTTCTCTGGAGATATTCAAGACCCGCCTGGACAAGGTCCTGTGCGGCCTGCTGTAGGTGACCCTGCTTTGGCGTGGGGGTTGGACTATGACCCACAGAGGTGCCTTCCAACCCCTACCATTCTGTGATTCTGTGATTCTGTGTAATATCCTTCAGTGGTCAGAAAGGGAACAGGCTAGATTTGTAGCTCAAGGATCAAGGCTCTTTAAGGAAGGCTGAGATCTTTTAGAAGCAAGAAAATAAAAAACTGAGATAGAGATGGCCTAACTATTTGTATAGGAAGACCAGATCCATGCTACAGAGGAAAATGTTCAGAATGTGTGTATTATCCCACTTCTGCTGTGGTGGAATAATGGTTAAACATAAGAATGCCTGGTCCAGGCCAGGGTGGATGTCTGCTTTATTCAGTACTATGTCTCTGATGATGACTAGGAAAGAATGCATGGGGTGAAGCATAAGGAAGAGACAAAACCACACTGCAAAGCTTCTTCAGTCTGCGACTCAGACTTGTTTTGTTTGATAATCCTTGAAGGACCTTTTTTGTATGAATGTGTCTGAATTTCTTTTTGAACCCCTGAGAAAGCTTGTGGCACTCACAGCCTCCAGCAGTGAGGGATTCCACCTGAGCTATGGATTGTATAAGAAGGTGACTCCTTTTGTTTGCTTTGAGCCTGTTGCTTTTATGATTCATTTGATTGTCCTTATACTGGGAAGCAGTGAGTTATCATCCTTTATTTACCTCTGCATTATCATGACTTTATAGATATCACAAAGGTGATTTATCTTCCAGGCTGAATTCTTCTAGTCTGCTTAATTTCTTTGTGTATGGAAGCCCCACACCTCAACTATCTGTTGCACCTTTTGCTGCACCTTTTCTAATAGTACTTTGCTCTCTCGAGATGGGGGGATGAAGGTTATGCATCCTACTGAGAATGCAGCTGCAGTCTAGATCTATACAACAGCCTAGTGATGTTTGTTCTTTTGTCTCTGTTCTATTTGCTTTTTTGACCGCTGCCAAGCTTTGAGCTGACATTTTAACAGAACTATTTATTATAATTCCAAGATCTCTTTTCTGAATTGTAATTGCTAGTTCAGAGCCCATCATTCTATATGCAAAGTGAGGGTTGTTTTCCCTCTTGTGAATCATCTCACAAAAGTGAAATTCATATGACATTTTATTCACCTGTCATTCTTCTATGAACATTCTGCAGCCTGTCACAGTTGACTTTTCTCTTTTCTTTTGACCATTGCCCCGAAAAATTTAGTGTCATCTGCAAATTGACACTGCACTCTCTACTCATTTTTAGGTCATTTAGGGATATGTTAGACAGCATAGGTCCTAGTACCAATTTCTGCAACCTCTCCCCTTTTGCAAAAAATGTAATTTGTTCCTACCTTTTGTTTTCTGCCTTTTAGTAAAGTACTAATCCTTGAGAGGACTTTCTCCTTTTAGTCTGTAGCGACTGTGTCTCTTGAAGAGCTTTCTGCTTGAGGAGGAGGAGGAAATTTTGCTGAAAGCTGCCTGGAGATGAAGTAGACCATGAGCCTGTGATATTTGTCTGTGTTCTTATTCCACCCAATTCATTTTAAAGGACTCATGCGAATTTGTGAGGCATGACTTGTCTCTACAAAAAAATAATGTGATCTTCCCCAATGTCATATTTGTCTGTGCATTTATGGCTTTGGTTCTTTAGTGCAGCTTCTGTCAGTTTGCCCTACGCTGATATCAGGCCTACAGGTCTTCATTTTCCAGTATAAGAAGAAGAAACAACAAAAATGATGCTGCTAAAAGCTGTTGGGGAAAGGAAGTGGCCATGTTTTGTTTGCTGCTCTGACTCACCTCTGGTAAGTTCTCTGTCCCAGTAGATATACTCCCTGCTATAGTGTATGACAGGGTCCTACAACAGCTGTTCTCCCCTTCCAATGATAATCTGAGATGCAGTGAATGAGAAGAATGAGGAAGCTCCTCATGCAAGTACATGGCTGACCTTGGAGTCCTCATGCGGATCCTAAACAACACTGTCATGAATGAAAGTTTTGCACATGCAAAGACTGATTAAAAAAATCCCACCAGTAAAGACCTCAGATATGTTCTGGTTATTTGTGGACACAGATATGTATTGATGTTTACTGAAGCACACCTTAATATTTCTTTTCATCTGTCCTTCAGTATTTTAAAAAGGTAAATAGTAGTTTCATAGGGTACTTGGAGATTTTATGCGTGCCATATGACAATAAGGTTGCCATGGAGACTTCTCATCCTTGAATACTGATGTAATTAATGTAGAAGAATTCAGCTCCTTTTATCTGCATGAGAGTTACAAGACAGTCTCTTCTTTTTTGTCGACTTGTTTTCCTAGTGAATATGCATGCTTCGTGTAACAGAGCAAGGCATGCAAATCTGCAGTCTCCTGACCTCCGAAATAATGCAGAAAATACAGAAATACAATGTTTGCTGCTGCAAGCAAAGACCAAGATTACAGCCTGTGTGAAAAATGCATCAGTAACAACACAATAGCAGCTACTTGCGGTAAGCTGCATACAAAGCAGGAGGAAAGTTGGAAACATGATGAATCACAAAATGGCAGCTCCCCTCTGACACTTCTTTTCCTTGTAGTAGCAGTAATAATTTGTCATGTATGATGTGGAAATGTCTCTTTAATTAATTCATTGATAGCTTAGTAGTCACCCAACATACAAAAATCTGACCTGGGAAATTTCTTTTACCTGACGCCACAGAAGTAAATGTGTTATTGTTTGGAGATTATCACCAAAAGCAACTCATTGCATTGACAGTGTAATGCTTTGAAAAAAGATAAAGCTGAATTTTTAAGAGCTATTGGATGAAGAAAGAGGTGCTGGCTTTAAGTCAGAGGAAAGACTCTCTTGAAGTGCTGTATAATTCTTTATTTACATTTGGGATGCTCTCCAAGGCTGGACCAAAGTTAGGCTGCCTTACATATTAAGGCCGCTTAGTGTTTTCCTTCCATTCTGTCTGTCATTACAGATTCAGATCCTGCCTGGACTGAATGATTCTTTTCACTGCAGAACTAATGAAACCATGACTGCACAGGAGACAAGCAAATGAACTATTACAGTGAAATAGGGTTTCATCACAGTTGTTTAAAAGTAATCTTTGTTTTGCTTTTGTTAACACCTATGTAATTTCAGCACCTCATGTTCTGTATAAATCAGGAAGGTTCTGCTAAAATTTCTACAGTCTTAGCATTTTACTTAAGAATTTGAAATAAACAGCCATTAGACTGTCTCCCAACAAAAAAACCCAGGTTATTTCTTTTTTTATGTATTCCAGGGTATGCTGTCAGTAGAAAGTAATGTATGTTCTCAATTCATGTTAATTAGCTGAGCTCAAATGCTGAAAGATAATCTCTCATGCTGAACTTACTTACTTAATGTTCTTTTTTTTCTCACGGAGAGATAAACTAAAGTACAATCAGTCAGAATTTAAGGACAACTGTAAAAAACATCAAAAACATCACCTTTCAAACTCTTTGATATTCCATCTGATATTCAGTAGAGCTTCCAGCAGTCACAAGATTTCTTTTTTCACTTGTGTACTTCCATCCTCTCTGCTATTTTTGAAGTGGAAATACAGGAGAAATAGCTACTGATAAAAGCCATGCAACTTGGTCCTTCTAACTTTATTTTTGTGAGACTAATTGAGGCAAGCAAACCTCAGCTTTCCCTCCAACACATGGTCCAGTTTTACATCTACAATGAAGTTGTCAAGTAGACTTAAAAAGAAACAGACTTCAGGAGTGGCAATCACTTCTAGCGTACAGGTAAGAAAGACCAGACCAAGCCACAGCACTGCAGGCTATTGCTAAAAATGTACTTGCAGAGGATGTACCACTTCTGCTCCCTGCAACAACTGGTCCTTATCCGGAAGCCTTTTGAGCAAGGCCTGGACTGGAAAACAGAGGACGTGATCTCCATTTCTGGCTCCTTCACAAGCTTCTTGGGACCCATCTACTCAAAGGGTTTTCAAGGACCTGACACCAAGTGAACAGAGGTGCCCAAAGGCCTTGAGGATGCTGGGCTGGAGTTCCCTGCCCATCAGCGAGTCTCTTCTCATGCTCCTCCTTTCAACCTCTTGTTCGTCCTGTCTGTTAAGACGGAAAGAGTAACCCTCTATTCCGCACTTTATAGAGCACCTTATTTAACTGGAAACCTGTTCTTGTGTTCTGGGTAAATTAGTAGATGAGCTGTGCCCACACCTGATGTGGCTGGAGCACTGCTCCTTGTCTTCATAGCCATCTTATGAGCCAGGTGGCCATGGAGGGGTCCCTCATGCCGTCTGAGTGGGACCCTATGTTGGCTGCCGCAGCGGAAAGGGAAAAGCACAAGGAGGCTGGAAACAAAACTTTCTGGGAGATGGGAGCTGTCAGACCTCTCCACGCAGGGCTGCGTTAAGTGTGTTGGACCCTAATATTACAGCTACGTTCTCTGTGGAAACATTGGTGGCAAGCAAGAGAAAGACAGAGAGAGAGGGAGAGGAGGCGTGTCTCTGCATCCACAACTGTGTCTCCGTGACTGGTGTGTTGTTGAGGTGACCATAGTTTGACACCAGACATACAGCTTGTGTCTGGTCTTAATGTTTTTCTGGTGTAGTCATTAAGAAACTTAAAACATCAGATTTAAGTTTCTGGAACCTGTCATAAACCAGCTCTCACAGAAAATGTACATACCCTTTATTTTCATTTCACTTTTCGCCTAATTTCTAAGGGTCTTTCTGTCTTAATTTGCAGAATTATCTTGAAAGCGATTAAAAAATGGTCCAGTAAACAACCAGAGCCAGCCACAGAGTGCCTGGCACCTCTAGTGAGATGAGTTACAATGGCCTGTACAGAATAAGAGATAGCACAGACTTTTCCTATCTGAGTGTATTTTACTGACAAGAGTTTTAATATTTCATTTTCACTTAGAGAAAAATGTTGTCAATAGAAGCAGATCTTGTCACACATTTAGACAGAAAGGTTATTAACAGCATTTGTTGTCCAAACATTGTAGGCGGTGAGCTCAATTTGGGGCGCAGGGATTATTATGTGGTATAATTAATTCTGTGCTCTTTCTGGATCACAGAAGTTGAGTGGAAGGGAGAAGTAAGAGTCTGTGCCTACCATTGCTGCGTGGAAGGCACATTACTGTGCTAGTGCCCGAATAGCCTGTTGGCAATTACACCACAAGTGCCCAGGTAACGCTACTGCACTTTAAAAGCAAGCCCATGTCAGCAGCCAAATTTTATTTAATGAGCAAGGAACTGGAACTGCCATACAGGCTGCTGTGAAAAGTCAGTGTCAGGTGTGCTGCAAGAAGACCACAGCTTGCCTGAGGCACGGTTTTGTTCCTTATGTGTTTTATGTTCAGTGTGTGACACCTAACTCCACTCTGCTGTTGATCTGATCCTGAGTGAGGTTCTCCTGCGCAATTCCCTGTGGCGGCACACCGTATGTTTCGGAAAGAAAGCCGGGTATGTTGCTAGCCATTGTAAATGCCCTGCAGTGGGAAAAACCTGCCTACGTGTGCTGTCAGCATTTGTCAGTTCTGCCCCTGGGGACACTGGAGTCCCAGCCGGGCTGGGCTGGCCCTGATGGGGCCTGTGGGACAGGACCTGGCTGGGGAAGGAGGGCACCAAGCTGCCCTGATGGCCCTGCATCCTTCCTACTTCCCCACGCAGGAACTGACTGAGGGGGGTTGAGTTACCCATTGCTTTTTCTTTTTTAAATCTAAAAAAATCCCAAGGTAAATCTAAAAAAATCCCAAGGTAAATCTAAAAAATCCAAGGCTGTTTTATTTCTAATCAGGAAAAAGCACCTCAGATTTGCAGACATCATTGATACCAAAACTGGGCGTTGAAGAAAATCCCCCCAAAACAGATGTATCTCCTGCTGCTCTCTACCTGCCATGACGCAGTGAAAGGTTGTGTTGGCTACCTCAGTGGTGTGACTGCACGTTCAGCTGGCCATCTGCTACCATGGCCTTCCACTGTGCTGTGACCTCCAGCCCCACTCCCAGATGGGTGGCTGCACTGTGCCGTATCGAGAGGAAGGTGGTTTGCCAACTTGCGTCCCACTTACCAGGGCAACTCTGAACCAGTCGCTTCATCCTTTCTGCTGTTGACTCCTGTCCTGCACTTGTGTTCACTGCAAACTTTGCTAGCAATGATGTTACAGAGACTTACAGGTCACACTTCTAATGTTAAATAGCACAAAACCAAAGACAGAGATGGAGACGTCTTCAGCTTGAGCCAGCAACCCCATGGCTTGTCCTTTTTTACAAACATATTCTGAGATAATGTCACTTAATCCAGCTTAGATCCCTTTAGTGAATACCAAGTTAATTTTCAGTTGTTCTAATTTCTTGACCAAAATACAGAATAATGTCTACTCAGGCAAACTTCATGAGCCTAAATACATTACCTCTGCATGTTTGTTTTTTAAAGATATTTATAATGTTCTAAAAAGTTTTTTTTTTAAGAAATAGGTGTGTATAAGCTGGTGTGCTACGTCACAACTTCAAAGAGACATAACAGGTATACCATATTTTTTTGGTATGGGTTAAAGAGTGTTCCTGCTTATGGATTTGTATCTGTGTTTTGTCCAGTATCGCTTTGTGGTATATAGCTGTAATAAGCTCCCAAGCACCTGGTAGTTATCTGAAAGATGTGGGATATTTTGGTTTTGCTTTTCAGAAAGTATAATCCAAATTCTGTTACCTTCATTCACACTCAAGACTTTGTTCCTCAAGCATTTCTGGAATTCATGGGGAATTCACGGAGTAAGAGCAGACTCAATGCAAGAAAAAATATCAGTATCTGGTGCTAAATAGTAGAAGTGTATGAATGTGTATGGTATTTGAATGATTGTTTTGAAAGCATGTGACAATAATAACCCATTACCTCCCCAACAAAAGGTAGAAGTGACCAGTATTATCACATGTATAACATTTTTGCTTTCTCGATGGATCAGTTTTCAAGAAACCATCAAGCTTCCCTCTGAATTTTTCTGGGCCTGCCCCTGCCCCCGAATTTAAATAACTGAGGAACACTTCTGAAATGATCTGCTGAAGCTTATATGCCATGTGCTGTAGAATCAGAGTGTCAGTTTCCTAATGCTGCTTGATTTCTTTTACGGTATCAAAATATTTTCAAAAGGCAGAAGTAGAGCACTCACCATGGTGGGAACAACTATTATGATAAAAAATATAATGATAAAATCAGTTTCTAATAGCTAACAACTGCTGGCAGGTAGACACAAATGCAATACAGATCTCATGTTTTCCCAAAGCTGTGCACCGCATCTTATGGTTTTAAAATGAAGACCTTCCACAATGAGAAATGAGATGAGTTTCCTCCTGATGTTTGCTCTTCTCACCATGAATTTCCCTATTAGGTACTGCTTTCTTTGGCAATCAGATATTTTTATTTTCTAGGAAGTAAGTTGTCATTTTAGTAGAACAAAATGGACTGTTCACAGAGTAAACATCTTAGAAGCATGTTGAGAAAGGTGTCAGCCCCAACAGGGCTCTGCTCTTCAGCTCCCTGCTCTGGTAAATACTCTCACAGAAAAGAACAGGATTGCTTTCACTGCAGGGGTTTTCAGAAATATGTGTAATTGATCCCATTGCTTGGATCCAGTTGTGCAGTCTCTGATGCAGAGATGAAGGTGAGTGCTGGGTCTGATAAATAGCACAGGCAAGTGCCTGTGGCATGGGAAGGTCTTATTCCAAGATTCAAGGAAGGTGTTGTTTTTAGCAGCCAGAGGGTAGTGCAAAACACTGACAATGACAAAGCAATAACAGAATAACGTTGCTAATTGAGTTTCAGTATATTTCATTTGATTGGCTTAATAGCAATGAAAACACACGCTGCTAAATACACTTGTGGCTGTTCCAAGTCATCCACAGAGCCCAGAAGGATTAGAGTTGAATTTCTGATGTTCCCAGAGAAGTCTTTTTTAAGCTCTCTTCTCCCCTTATTTCTATTAATCATAAAGGTTGTACAATGCTTATTTCAAAATTACTTTCAACAGCCATTTCAATCCTGATGGCATGCTGTTATCCTTTTCTAATGCATTCTCTTTTTGTATTTTATGGGTTGCAGACTAGGATATATGAAAAATTTCCCTCATGCTGACAGCACAGGACAGCCAGACACAAATCCCGGTATCTATCTAAATTAGGCTCTCAGACCACAAAGTTTCTGCTTTGTTTTATTACAGCTGCTCAGCACCCTGGCATAATTCAGAAGCCATCCCAATCATTTTCTTCACTTGATTCTCCCATAATTCTGAAACAGGAGGTTGAGAAGAAGAAATCACAGTCTTTACTCTAACAACATGCCTCTGGGTGCTTGAAACACTAGTCTTGGATGCAGATTTGCATTTCCTATCTGATTTTCCCTGGCTCTGGAGGCTTTGCTGACCTCAGTGAAACTTCGTGTGCCTTAGTTTCCCAGCTGTGCAAGTAAGACACAAATATTGCCTCTCTCTTTTTTGGCACAGTGCTAAGCAGAGAGAACTCCAGTTGTAATATCAAAAACCAAATTAAGAACCCCCCCCCAAGGATATCTTATTTGTAAGACCTGGTTCCGAATAGGTCTGTAAGCCTTTCAGCACCTTTCTTTAATAATAGGATGGTCAGGAAGCATATTCATAAAAGACCGTAAGTCGGTACCAGCAGAGATGAATAGGACATCAATGTGTTTCTACAGAGGAAGAGAGCCAAGGGATTTTTTTTCCCATTTTTTCTAAAACTCGAGAATTGAGCTTTTGGTTTGAGTTAATTGCCAGTCGGAGGAGCTACAACAACTTCCTCCAGCTGAGAGGTCTGCCCACTACGGCTTTAGCGTGGTTCCCGAGCCGTGCGATACACTGCTGAAGAAATGCAATTTTAGGACTAATATTAAGTTCTTTTATCACAAAGCTGTTGTCATATCAAATACAGTATCAGCATGTGTCAAAGGAGAATCGTGAGAATAACAACAGTGAAAAAGCCCCATAATTCTGTTTTTAGTGGGAGTAAAATCTCTTCAAAACAATTCCAAAGGACATGAAATGCAGAAAACTGAATCATACTGCAATGATTAGAAAGAGATTGCTCATCTGATGAAAGCTGAGAAGCGACCGGGATTGCCGTGATCTTGTCTGTGCATTTAATGTAGGTTGGTTACAATAGTCTTTTGGATTAGTTTACTTAATGATTCAGAATCTTGCCTGCTGCACGTAGAAGCCGTTAGCCTTCCCACTCACAATTCTGCCGTTTAAAACCACGCCAGCTCAAATCCAGCAGAGGTGCTGGATAAGCCATGTTGGTGGTCGCCAAGTGCACGTCAGGTCCTGAGGGCACTGTTAGCCCTGACTGTCCCTCCCCCGTCCCCTGGGGCTGCCCCAACCCTGCCTGTGGCCCAGGACCCCATCTCAGACCCCAGGGCTGCCAGCCCCTGCCCCAGCAATGCCGCAGCAGGGCCGGTCTCCACCTCCCCACAGCCATGTCCTGCCTGGCCACGGGTCCCCAGGGCAGGATCACCCACAGGCCCACACCTTGGCCCAGCCTCGACCCATCCCCAGGAAGGTGCCCGATGCCCACGGCTGGGGCAGCCCTATGCCCCCCGGCTGCCCTGCTGCTGGCTGGGGTGGTGGGATGGCCCTGCCATCCCAGGGGACCCCTCACCATTCCCCGCACCCTGTTCCCCAGGGAGCCAACAGCCCAGGCAGGGCCCTGACAATGTAGGCCCAGCATCAACTTTCAGAATAAAACCTCTATCTTAAAAGCAATTCTTGGTCTGAGTCTCAGATTTCAAAGTTAAGGCAGATTTGCAGAAATTTTTTGTTGCCACCAAACTGTTGAAACCATAAATATGGAAAGAGAAGCAGTCTCTCTAAGTCTGACTTCAAACCATCTAGGGAAACTCCAGCTAGGCTGTTTTTCAGTGTGTTTAATAAGTGTGCTTATTCTGGATAGATCACGCAAACACTGCCTATGTTAGGAGAAATGAAATTTCTGGCTATGAAACACGCAAACAGAAGTTGGTGCCTCATCATGGAGATGTGTGTGCTCACACGCATGTGGTGACAGCACGATGGAGCCTGGGGTCGCTGCTGCAGAGAGATGCGAGGGGGATCCCCTTTCCCCCAGCTGAAACCAACAGCAAAAAGTATTCCTTAATAAAATTCTTCGACAGTAAGGCAGAGACACGTAAAGAAAGGAAAATCTCCTGTGGAAGAGTTGTAAGTGTGTAGACAATGGTCTCCCATTAGAATATTACTCTTCATAAGGGCTAAGCCCTGTTTGGAATAACAGGGCTTCCCCTCAGATTTACAGTTCCTTGGAGAGAAGGAAGAGGTTTTCATAGGGCACATTTCAATAGCTCAGCAATTTCTAACTTTATGTATCAATCTTGCCATGAATCAAATAAGTGTGTAACGGTTTAAAGTGAAGTTTTTGTGTGGACAGAATATTGTCTGGAAGCTGATACTGCAATGAGTTTGTTAATGAAGTGACAAGCATCCATGTAGCAAAAGACCTAATAGCAAACTTGCAGCCAATGATGTGTAACTTCAGCTGGATGAAAAACACAGTGGAGCTTAGATGTTTGAGTTAGGAAAGCAGACACAAATGTTATAATCAAGAATATCATTAAGCAAAGCCTAAACATGTAAACGGAAAGAGAATATTTGCTACACTGTGCTACATTTCTTCATACAGGTCATTCCTATAACGTAGGGAAATTCACTTAAGGCAACATTGCATGATTTTATTGCGGAGTCACACTCATGCTTTGTTTGTTTACTCACTGTGTGCTTGGCACAGAACATGCTACTTCGAAGAGGGAAATGCCTAACAGAGCTTCCACCTTGCAAACACATATGCTGCCCTATTTTTCTGAGAGCTCAGCGTGGTGCCCTTTTCCCTGTGGTGGATTTCCTCTGTTAGATAGGAAACATCCACATATTACCAGGCTTCTTCACCCCCTGCATCTTTCGGGGTGGCTCCAGGGAGGAAATAGATAGCAACTTTTCCAATCCACATTAGTAAGTTTCTTATTCTCTTCCTAACATACTGTGTTTCACGGAACAAGGAATCGATTCCTTACTGATTAAGAAAAAAACTATGAAGCTGTTAACTAAATTTCCGTAGTTATAACAAGGAATCAGATTCTATTATGCCTACAAAAGGCTTTTATGAAGAACGTCAGCAAGGATGGCCAAGGATGGAAGAAGGTATGTAGGAAAAGAGAGAAAAAGCACAAGCATGCAGGGCTATTCAGGTATGAAAGGGAAACTGAGGTTAAATTGTCAATGGGAAGAAGTTGTTATGTCTGAACAGGGAGGTGGAGGCACAAGCTGATTTGAAGCAGTTGGGGTAAGGAATTGGTTGGATGGTCGCAGCCAAAGGGTAGTGGTCAACGGCTCAATGTCCGGATGGAGACCAGTGACGAGTGGAGTCCCTCAGGGGTCCGTACTGGGACCGGTGCTGTTC
>Ga0065711_1048912_pt1 | contig 11567 bp, 8 predicted proteins | sample Hoacrofraction12_FD_59098 | JGI IMG/M metagenome (GOLD analysis project Ga0065711, IMG submission 59098) | Hoatzin crop microbial communities from Cojedes, Venezuela - Epithelial fraction 12 v2 (version 2) | ecosystem: Host-associated > Birds > Digestive system > Esophagus > Crop | place... | reverse complement strand
CTCTCCCAGCCTTTCCTCCCAGCAGAGGGGTTCCAGCCCTCGCATCATGGCTGGGGCCTCCTCTGGCCCCGCTCCCACAGCTCCAGCTCTGTCCTGTGCTGAGGGCTCCACAGCTGGACACAGGACTCCCGGGGGGTCTCAGCAGAGTGGGGCAGAGGGGCAGAATCCCCTCCCTGTCCCTGTGCCCACGCTGCTGGGGATGCAGCCCAGGGCACGGCTGTCCTTCGGGGCTGCCAGCGCACCATTGCTGGCCCACGTTCAGGTTTTCATCCACCAATACCTCCAGATGCTTCTGCACAGGGCGGCTTTGAGCAACCTGATCTCGGGGAAGGTGTCCCTGCCTACGGCAAGGGGGTCGGACTAGATGACCCTTAAAAGCCCCTTCCCGCCCAAACCATCCCGCGACTTTGCAGCAGTCAGGGCGCTACCCGGCACCACGCCCGCACGAACCGGACCGCACCCACACTCCCAGCCAACTTTTCGCTACACCCCAAATACTATCAGAAAGCCTCGTCTGATTGGTTGCTTCCTTGCTATTGGGCGGGTCCCCAAACCCTATTCGGGATTGGTGATTTTGTGCCATGTTGCAGGATAACCATGGCGCCGAGGCGGCTGCTTCACCGTAAATAGCTGATGATCACGTCTATCTTCATGTCTCCGTAGCTGATTGGCTACTCGTCGGCGGGGAGGCGGAGCCGCGCTGGAGGCGGAAGCCGCTGCGGCGTGTTCCGGTGCTGAGGTGGCCTGGAGTGGGGTTGGTTTTACAGCCGCGGAGCTGTCGCTGGCGTCGGCGGGTGTGGGTCGGCGGCAGGTCAGTGCCTCCCCTCTGCCTCTCGGTGCTGTCGTTGCGCTGTGTGCGGGGTCGGCGCTGTCGCCCGGCTCTCGGGGGTGGTTTCGAACCGGCTTCCTTCCGGGGTGCAGCACTGGGACACCGTTGCCAGCCCCGCTGGGAGCTGCCCATCTGGCCTGCAGGGCCCGGGGCGGGTTCGCAGCTTCTCGGGGTCCAGGGCGGTGAGGAGCAGCGGGGCGGGCTGCACCGGGCCCGCAGCGGTCCTCTCTCTCCCGGGCTCCGCGGGCCGGCTTGGCCCGGCCCCACCACGCTGTGGCCGTGCTGCCTTTCTCCGGCGGTTTGACCGCAGTGCCCAGATGTAACGGCAGCGCAGCCCGTCCTGGAAAGGTTTCTGCCCGGTGAGGCCCGCCGGAGGCATTGCGGTGCGCGAACCTGTCATCGATATATCTGCGGGACTGGCGGGGCAGCCGTGCGTTCCTGTAGCTGCGTCGGCGGTGGCTTCCCGTTCCCGCGGTGGAAGGTTGTTGCTAGCTGCTGAGGCCTGGGGTTGCGGGTGACTGTGGTGGTCCGCATCCGTTGCCCTTCTCTGATCCTTGTCCCTTTCAGAGCCCCTCTGCACAGTGTGAGAGGTTTGATCCAGGGCTTGTGTACAGCAGGAATGCCTTCAATGCCTGTTTAGCTTCAAAAGAAGGGAAATGCAAAGATTTAAACTTATGTATAATAAACTTAAAATAAATTAGGGAAAGAACCCTGTTGAGTCTTTCTTCCCTATGGCTGATACCTAGAGACAGAAATGCATGGATTTATGCACTGCTTATTACTTGTACGTAGGCTGTCCTATGACTAGTAATGGCCTTAAGCGGTTTGGGTCAGTAAGGGCAGTATATTTCAGAGTAAAGGAGCCTCTTCTAGAGCACCGCTGGTAGTCCCAGTGTTCAAAGTAAAGTTTCATGAGCAAAAGTTCAGTAGTCATAGGAACGCTGAGCAAAACATCATTTTCAACTACAGCCAGAACACAAAGTACACTGGCTTACATCATGAAAACAGCGCAGGTCTTTTGTCTTCTAGTAACTGCAAAAATGGAAATCCATACCAAAGTCAGTATGACCCTGGAAGAGCAATAGTTTTGTCTCTGAGAGCTACGCTGTTTACTTTCTTTGGGTGAGGCAGTGGAAAGTAGAATAACCTCTGTCCTTTTGTGTTTGTATTTCTGTTTATGAGGAAATTGGCAAGCATTGTGTAATGCTTTCCTGCTGTAAGCTCAGAAGTAAATACGAAGTGCAAGCATCAGGGTATTCCTGCCACAATCCCTGAGGCTAATGTATAAGACAGCTACCACCTTGTGTGTGGACTGTTTGCTTTAGGACAGTATTTAAAGCTATGTTATGCTTGTTCCCGGATTTATTCTCAGGGAGGATTCAAAAAAGATTGAGCCAGGCTCCTTACAGTGGTGTCCAGTGACAGGATGAGAGGCAACAAGCACAAACGCAGACACGGGAGGTTCCTTCTGAACATCAGGAAATGCTTTTTTACTGTGTGGGTTATGGAGCACTGGCACAGGTTACCCAGGGAGGTTGTGGAGCCTCTGACCTTGGAAATGTTCAAAATCTGTCTGGACACAGTCCTGGGCAGCTGGCTCTAGGTGGCCCTGTTTGAGCAGGGAAGTTGGACCGTGTGACTTCCAGAGGTTTCTTCTAACCTCACCCGTTCTGTGATAAGATCCCCCTGAGCCTTTTCTTTGTTGTCCACTGAATTTACTCCAACAAGTTCCCGCCTCTGTTGTTCTGGGGAGCCCAGAACTGGACACAGTACTCCAGATGTGGCCTCGCTAGTGCTGAGTAGAGAGAAAGGATCACCTTCCTCATGGCAGTGCTCTTGATGCAGGCCAGGATGCTGCTGCCCTTTGCCATGAGACTTGTGGTCAGCTTGTTGTCACTGTGATCCCCAGGTCCTTCTCTGCAGAGCTGCTTTCCAGCTGGTCTGTCTCCAGCATGTACTGGTGCAGGGGGTTATACTTCCGCAGGTGCAGGATTTGCATTTTGCTTTGTTGATCTTCATGAGGTTCCCATCGGCCTGTTTCCTGAGCCTGTCCAGGTCCCTCTGGATGGCAGCACACCCATCTGTGGACCATCAGCCACTCCTTTCAGGTCTGTGTAAGCTGCAAAGTTGCTGAGGGTGCACTCTGCAGCAATATCAGCCAGCTGCCCTCTGTACTTCTGGGTGCATCCTGTCAGGCCCCGTGGACTTGTGTATGACCAGTCTGTGCTCCCTAGCCTGGTCCTTTTCCACATAAGGTAAGTTGTCTTTGCTCCAGACCGTTCTTCAGGCGTCGGTGGTCTGGGATTCCTGAAGCCTTGGTTTTGCCACTAAAAACTGAGGGAAAGAAGACAGGGAGTACCTCAACCTTTTCTGTGATCAGGGCCACTGCCACATTTAGCAGTGGGCCTGTGTTTTCCCTGGGCTTCCTCCTGCTGTTTATATAGTGGTAGCATCACTTTTCATTCCCCTTCACATCCCTTGTCATATTTAGCTCATCTAAGGATATAATTTAAAATTGGGTTCAAAAGACAGGAATTTGTAAAACCTCAGGTTGTTAAAGCCCATGCCTGCGCAAATAGGTGCAGACAAGCCTCAGTTCCCCTGGGTGCATTTTGAGGAGGCCAGCTGTGAGCTAAGCCCAGCAAGGCATGTTAGCTTGAGTTCAATGTCAGGTTAATGTGGCCAGCCTGGACAAAGGCCAGGGAATCTTTACTCAACATAGTCCATGTACACATCCTTGAAACTGTAATGCCTGTAGCATGCAAATGTGTGCTGAGCACCATACATACTTCTGGTTACAATGGATGTCTGCAGATGCCTAGATTCTATTTTTTTCCATATTTCTAATACCACTTCTAATAATTCATCTGTTGGTTCTGTCAGTCCCAACTCGTGTTATGTTACATTACCTCATGTCACATCTCAACTACATATTGTGCATTTGTGCCTCTAAGAAGCTGTGGCCTAATGTGCAATGGGAAGATCGGATTAATCCTTTTAAAATATTTGTGATAGTCAGAAAGAGGCATTTTTATAATACTGTAAACACTTTATTAGTCTTGTAACGAACCAGGGATTTAAGGGAGTCTTTATATTACCAGCTTGGTAAACAGTTTATGTTGACAGAAGAAATTTTTCTAGTAGGAACCATAAAACTATATTGTGGTATTCCATGCCTCAGTCTCACCCAGGGCCAGCTGAAAAGTAAGCAAAGTACTAATACTTTTTCTCACTAGCTATTGTATTGATACAGAATGTGGACAATCCTGGCTTTCTGGGAGTGTGCTTCTTGAGTAGTTTCATCCCCTACAGCTCTTTGCAAGACACTGTCTGTGGCCTGGCTTCTTGCCTCACGTCTTTTTGCTTTGCTAACTGCTTTTTGATCATTTTATTCTGTAGGCTGAAGAGACTAAGCTCATGCCATACAGCATAAGAAACCAGGGCATGTCTTTGCAAGAACAGGTGAAATCCAGTTTCCAGAACATGGAAAACTTCACTTTTTATGCTTATTGCGAATGACTGACTGTAATAATTCCAAAGTGTACTGTGTCGGATGAAGAATGGCTTATTTCTTTGCTGTTGGGTAAATTATTTTCCTTTCTTTTTTCTATTTTTTTCTTCTCTCCATCAAGAGCCTTGGTTCGTGCAACCTGTCAGTACCCAAGAGATAAAACAGAATGGCATGAAGGACCAGGTAACTGCTCTGCCTTGGAAACCTCTTTACTGCTGAATAACCACACCTATGAGCTCCTCGGTGCATAAAAGAGGTTGGTGTTCAGATGCCCTTTTCTGCTATTGATACTCTAATATACATTGTGACATTTTCTAGTGCTTCAAAATCAGGTGGTTAGAAGGTGTGACTGCTACAGAAAAATAATACACTACTGTTCTCTCCGTTGTCAGTATTTCCACACTTTAAGTGGCAATCTAAGAGCAAATATTTGCTTACTAAGATGAAGGAGGCTCAAGAATAAGTGGATCATTGTAGCCAGCTTTGTAAGCCTGCTTCTAGCTAAACAGAGACATCTTGTCATACTGAAAGATTCCATTTGATGGAGAGAATTATTGTAATGTGAACTTGATCTTATGGCTAATGTGAGTTTGCCTAGTTTCAGTTTGCACTATTGGAGCTTCTTTTACATTTGTACAAATTATTTTGCCATTTACAGACATGGACTTACAGTTGGGACAGATCTCTAGCTTTTCCGTTAAGAGATGTGTCAAGTGTCATGTGTGACCTTTCTTCACAGAATACTAGAATGACTTAGGTCTTAAGGGACCTTGGGAGTTCACTTGGTCAAACCCTTTGCTCTTAGCATGGCAAACTTCAAAAATCAGGTTGCTATGAGCCTATTCCAGTATTTTTTATCATCTTCCCTGCAGATTTTTTTTTCTGATTGAAATTTCTTATGCTGCAACTTGTGTGCACTGCCTTATGTTCATCTGCTGTACACCTTGTAAGAAATGTCTGGCTCTGTCTTTAGCTACCTAATAGGCAATTATAGGGAATACAACAATTATATCCCCCTCCTTATCTGCCGTTCTCAAGGCGGAACAAGCCCAGCATTCTTAGCCTCTCTGTATGTCTTGTAATCCAACCCCCAGTCATCCTAGGGCCTTCCTGCTATACTTGCTTCAGTTTGTCCCTGTCATTTTTGTGTATCAGGGAGCTTGAAAGCAGATGCTGTACTTCGAAGGTGGTCTTACAGGTGCTGAATAGAAAGCAATAGTTGCTTCCCTCAACCTGCTGACTGCAGTCTTACTAATGCAACTCAGTATATAGTTGACCACCTCTGCTGTGAGAGCACACTGCTGACTCATGTTGAGCTTATCTGCCAGCATGCCTAGGTTGTCTTTTGCAACGTACTTTTACAGCCAGTTGGTCCCCAGCCCATAGTACTGCATATGTTTTTTTTTCCAAGCCAGGTGTAGGGCTCTGTATTTGCGTTTTCTGAACTTCGTGATATTTCTATCCATCTGTTTCTCTAGCCTGTTGCGATCCCTCTGGTTGGCAGCTCTGTACTTTGGCTTGTCAGCGGCTCATTAGAATTTGGTGAACTCATTGAGGTGGATTGTATCCCATTGTCTGGGTTAGTAATGGAGAACTTAATCTGCCACTCTCCCCAAAATGGCAAAATATGTATTGCTGGCTGGTACAGCTGCATTTTTGTGGTTCTTCACCTCCACTTGCTGGATCAGTTTGGCTCCTGAATTTCAAGGAGACGAAAGAAGGTATGCTAAGCAGCAGTCAGGGAATATATGCCCTCTCCAGACTATTCCCCCATGTCAAGGTCCTGTCCTGTCACATACGTGACGTGCAGAGGTCTCATCATCTCTCAAATGTGACACTTGCATCCACTTAGCAAACATCAGGGCTGAGTTCACCATTCCCACTACTTATTAACAGAAAGCTTCTTTTATGTATTTACAGGCCTTTTTTATGTTTGGCCTGTAAATAAGTGACTTCATTTAAGAATCACTTACTCTTCTTTTGAGTAAACTGAACAGATCATGGATCCGTAATATCATTATTAAGAAAGATCAAGAATGAACTATGAGGGTGATTTGAAATCTGGTAAAAGAGTGTATTTTTCAATCATACATATAGAGTGGTGAAGATATCTTCGTATGTCTTACCAGCACATTCTCTGCTTTTGTGTTCAGAGAGTCTTGCTGCTTTTGTTAACGTAATCTTTTCTTTGTCCCTGAGGTTTTACTTTGGCTTTTCTCTCTTGGCTGAGGAGACTTATTCCCTGTAAGCCTGATCACCTCTATAGTGCTAGACATCAGCATGAAAGGATGCTTATTCTTCTTAGCATTTTTGACTCTGTAACTGTATTCTGACTTTTTGTTTTAGGCTGAAGATGCTGAGCCGTTTGTCAGGTTTAGCAAGTACTGTTTTACAAGAGCTGTCAGGTGATGATGGAGATGCAGTTACTGAATCTTCTATTGCTGTAAGTACAGTGTTATCTAAAGTCTTTCAGATCTTACTGAGAGTTAGTTTGGGGAGTGTGAATCATTTGACTGCAGTGAGAACTGTTTCCTACTTCTTCACTGCTGAGCACTAGACTGAGCTGTCATTCCACTCTGCTTCTCCTATGTTCCTGACCTCTAAAGTCAGCACTTTTGTGGGACAGACCATAATCTCCTTAATTTCCACATCTCAAGGTGATCCTAGAAAACAAACTAGAATTAGCGTGAAGAAAGACTTTTAAGAGTACTAATGATTCTGTGTGGCACAAAGGGGAGCTCTACATGATTGGTTGACAGTGGAAGGCTTTATCTGTGTGTTGCCATTTGGTACTTGAGACAGTGGATAGTGTGTGAGTGGGTAGAGTCTCTCCACTGCCACTCATTTCATATTTGCTGATGTTGTGTTCAGCAAAGGTGCTCTTTTTTTTGTGTGTTGGCTCATGGGTATCCTGAGCTTTCCTTCTTGTTTCACCTGTGTATAGTTTTATAGGCTACGTGAAATGCTTGCGAGGAAAAGAGTGCAGCATTTAGGAGTGGAGCTGAAGGTATCATTTGGAAGCTGTGCTGCAGTCTGTTTAGACTTTTTTTCCTCCAGAGCACTTGTTTCACTGTTTCAGGTAGAAGCTATAGAGCCAGAAGCGGAGAGCATGGAGGAGGCACCTGAGGAGCTATTGGAACGCCTAGCCCAAACAGAAAAACTAGTTGTTCAGCTGAAGGACTTGATCCGGGAGAAGGATGCCCTGCTTCAGCAAAAAGAAATTGTACTCAAGGTATCTTTTTTCACTGGGGACCTGGGAGCAAGAGTAAAATGCTGCTTCAGCTTTCTGTGCAAGCCAGTCTCTGGTTTCTTTTGAACGTTTGAGACATCTGCACTACTAAATGCATCAATTCCAGAGAATTATTGGAATCCAAAGAATGGACACTAGCCAAGAGATGTAGATTAGCTTCTGTTCATTTTGCTTATGGGTAATTCCTCCCAGAGTAGATAACTTACATCCAAGTTATGTAGCTTTTTGTCTCGGAGCTCATCAAGGCCCATGCAGATTCCTGGTTGCTGTAATAGATACTAACATCTTTTGTGTGAGCTTTTTGCTTCCCCACTTCAGAATGTTAGAGACAAAGAGTAGGCTGTGCTGCAGTCACCCAGCAGTCCAGTGGTTTTATGGCATGTGACTGAAGATACATATTGCATACCCTGAGGCATGAGAAAAGGTGCAGTTACCTGAGATAGTGTTCAGGGACTGCGTGTAGTAGAGGAAGTCAAACTGAGTTTGTACTAACTGCTAGGAGAAGTCCCTTGAGTGATCTATCCCTTGAAGAGAAAGTACTAGAGCAGAAGCTAACTGTTTTGCTGTGTATAGTGTTTCAGAGCAAATTTGTTTCCTGGATGTGTTTTACGTAGCACTGTTACTGGGGAGGCAGGTTTGGACAAAGAATGGCAGACTGATAAATCATGTGACTTTTCCAAGTGATGCTTTCGGGGTGATAGCACTAGAATTTGGAGTACAGTCAGTGTGTATCCTTCTTTTACAGGAAGAGCGAGAGGCTGCAGATGCTAAGCTGATGAAGCTTAAACTTCAGGCCAAAGCCAAACTGGCCTCTCTGAACAAACGCATTGAAGAGCTGTCGGAGAAAGGATCACCGTTGCCTGCACAGACCTTAGCAGAAGAGCAAGTGTATCCGAAGGTTGGGAGAACAGGGCTGCTGAAAAGATGTTAGCCTCTACTGATAATCTCGTGCCACCCTACTTTTTAGGTCCCAGTGAGCTAGCAGGTCCTATTCTCTTGTTAGAAGGACATTCATAGTTCCAGCAAGGATGCCTATGCTATAGGAAGCCGGTCTGTCCAGCTTCTTTGTCTTGCAGATGCCCTTGGAGTGCACACCTTGATCTCCTCAAGGGTATGGGCCGGTTCTACTTTGCGTACCTTCTGGTGTAGCCAAGTTCTTTCCTGCAGAAATCACATGTCTGTCTGAGCTGTAAGTTTCAAAACGTTATCTGTCATGTGAGTACAGCAAAGTAGAGTGAAGGTTGGCTGAAATACAAGAACAAGGAGGTAAGGAGGTCATTAAAATTGAAAGGCAGGAACTTAAATGAAAAAAATTATATATATATGCTTTCCAGCCACGAGGCTTCCTGTGCCACCACAAAGTTTTATGGTTAACAAGCTGTAATTGTGTAAAGCTAAGTAAAAAATGAGGAGGATGTGTCCTGTACCAAGACATTGAAGAAGGTAGTAGTTACTAGCTAGAAAACCTCATTGGAGCTGTTAATTTTTGAAAATTTAAAATTGTTCTGCTGACCGCATAGTTTTCTTTAAAAAGTTGGTAATATCAGGCAAGGGAAATGTGATAGAAGTCCAGACAGATTGCAGGACATCAGATGATGTTCATTAAACCAGAGAAGGTAAGGGTTATTTGAAGCAATGAAACAAAAATAAATTAAAAAATTTTAGGAAACATTAAAGGGTGAATGTGAAAGCTGTCAGGTGAGAGGTGACTACTAATGCAGTAAAGATCAAAAACTTCTGGTATCCTGCCACTGTATACTGCAAGGCTGTGAGAAAAATTTCCTCGGCTGCAAAGGACAGTGAAGGTCCTGGAGGTTGTTTAGCTATGTCACTTCGCATTGCTGTCCTGCTGCTGAGGCTTTTTTTAACTTATTCATATGTACCATGTGTAGACCGGTGTGCTGTTACATTACTTTGTGTAGACTTACTTGTGTGGACTAATGAGTGTTCTTGCTTCAAAGTTCAAATTTCAGTTGAAGGCAAAATGAGAGAAAGCTTATCATCAGTTAATCGGCATGATGTAGATTTTAAAAAGAAGCCTGCTCTTTTTTTATGTAAGGCAAACAGTTATCCTTCCAGCTATTGTACCAAGAGTGACAAGGCCTCAAGTGGGATGTTGTCATGTTCTGTTCACTTGGAATTAGGAAAGATAAATTCTGAGAGCAGAAAAAAGACTTTACATTCTCCCATCACGTTAGTGGCTGCTTTTGCTAGGCACTCTGAATAGCTTGTCTATTTACTCAACGAAAGGGGGAAAGGAAACCTAATTTCTGTCTACAGTTGCATGAGGAATTTAAGCACCAAGAAAGTGGGAGATAAGGTCCTGTGCAGCCTGCTGTAGGTGACCCTGCTTCAGCAGGAGGGTTGGACTAGATGACCCGCAGAGGTCCCTTCCAACCCCTACTATTCTGTGATTCTGTGATTCTGTGAGAACTGTTAAAGTGAAAGGACAGTACTGAAAGCTGGATGGATGGGTCTAAATTAGCCATGTCCTTCTAATTAGAGGATAGAGGTCTTGATACAATCTCCAGTGGAAATGATATGGATCAGAGCCTTATTGGTTTTGGGTTAGAACATCATTTAAGAGAAATGATGTTAGGGCAGTTGCCTGCAATATTATGTATTTGACCTGGAAAGCACTTTCTAGATACTTTCTTGTAAGGTTAGACCTACTGAGAAGCTACAGATTGCTTTATTTATTTATAATTATTTCCCCAAGTAGATGATGTCTTGACTAATGGTGATATTTTCCAGACAGGTACCCTGTCATCTGAAGATGAAAAATTTAGGTTAGGATTGTAAGTTGTGCAAAGGTACTGAACATTAGTGGTTCCTTTTGGAAATCACGAGGAATAAATGTAGCTATGGGCTTTTTTTTCCTCTCCATGATGGGGGCACCATGGGAAGGCTGTATTTTAAATATCTAATTGGTACTATTATTTTCTGGGCTTTTAATTTAACAAGGTGCCTCATTTTCAGGAGAATCGAAATACCAGCTTATAACTTTCTATTAAGTAGTTGGTATTTGCATACAGAACAATTGAAGTTCCTCTTAAACCTTTGAAGTGGGTAAATGCAAATTATGTTCAGATATAAGAGTTTATGCATTTTGGAAAAACATGATGTTTGAAAGCTTGAGCTCTGGGAACTTTGTGGCTGTGCTGCTGTCCTTAGTTGCAGTACTCCAGATAGTGGCCATTGTGCAAGGACTTTGAGAAGCTTTTCCAAATCCGACTGTAAATATCAGTCCTGAAAGCTAATTCCAAGTAAGCAAAGTGATCCACCCATCTTTCACCACTAGCAATTGCTTTGCCCCAGCTTTATATATTATGTATATCCATGGCTTCTTAAAGCTTCCCGCACTTGTTGTTTCTTTTTTTATTTCCCCTGTTCTACTTCTAAGCTTAAGTGCAATTAAAGCTTTCCTTGTCTGTCTATTCTACCTGCTTCTAAAGACCTTCTCTGTAGGTGACATCTTTTGAGGGACAGTGGCTTCTTATCACACTGACTTATACGTCGTTCTAAAAGCCTTCATAAATTTTTCGGAATGGATTTAAGGAATATAAATACTCTGTAGACTCCATACGTTATTGGTGATCTTTGATCCAATACCTGCAACAAGGAAAAGGAGAGAGAGATACATTTTGTATATATTCAGTCAAAAATCCCCAGCACTAATCACAGAATCACAGAATGGTCAGGGTTGGAAGGGATCTCTGTGGGTCATCTAGTCCAACCCTCCTGCCCAAGCAGGGTCACCTACAGCAGGCTGTAGAGGATCTTGTCCAGGCGGGTCTTGAATATCTCCAGAGAAGGAGACTCCGCAACCTCCCTGGGCAGCCTGTTCCAGTGCTCTGTCACCCTCAGAGGGAAGAAGTTCTTCCTCATGTTCAGACGGAACTTCCTGTGCCTCAGTTTGTGCCCATTGCCCCTTGTCCTGTCACTGGGCACTACTGAAAAGAGCTTGGCCCCATCCT
>Ga0065711_1048910_pt1 | contig 11568 bp, 9 predicted proteins | sample Hoacrofraction12_FD_59098 | JGI IMG/M metagenome (GOLD analysis project Ga0065711, IMG submission 59098) | Hoatzin crop microbial communities from Cojedes, Venezuela - Epithelial fraction 12 v2 (version 2) | ecosystem: Host-associated > Birds > Digestive system > Esophagus > Crop | place... | reverse complement strand
CCGGGGGGGGGGTGATGTCGGGTGCCGTGGCCGCCGTGGAGGCTCGGCGGTGTTCCCAGGAGGTGACTCTTTAGGAAGTGGGTGCGTCTCGCCGGTGCCAGCCACGGGAGGCCCAGCGGGAACTGTGTGGGAGCGAGGAGAGCCACGGAGCGGGCTGGGCTCTGGCCTGACCCCCCAGTCATGAGGGAGAAGGCAGCTCTGACGTGAGTCAGCAGCAGAGCTGGGCGCAGGGAAGCAGGGCCTGGAGAGCGGAGGAGCAGGGAGGTGCCAGTCAGCATCGTGACACGTCCTGATTACTTTAGCTTCCGAATCCATGTTGCGCTATTAAATTTCCTTGCTTGCATGAGGAACAAAAGCAAGACGCATTCACCAAAACTCCCTCCAGGCAGCGGGCTCCAGCGCCCAACCCAGACATTGGCAGACGCTGCCTGTGCAAGGCAGAGGAGGAGGGAGTCCTGGTCACGCATCCTCCTGCCAAAAATTCCCAAACCGGCAAGCCCAAGGCTTGCTGCCCTGCCTGGGACCAGGCACCGGAGCATCGCTGACGAAGCCACCACCCAGGAGGGCCAGGCGCAGAGGAGCTGCAGCCCCACGGCCAAGAAGCCCTGCAGAATGCCTCCCCTCCCCGTCGTTGGGAAATAGCTATTGCGTGGAGGCCGGGCGCTGCGGTCAGCTAGCATGGGACAGGATCACCACCGGCCGCTTGCCGCATCACGCCTTACGCGCTGGAGGTCAGCCCAAGGAGCAGCCCCTGGTATTTCACAGGGGCTCGGCCACAGTGTCAGACCGCAGCACCCCAGAGCACCAGGAAGCACAGACAGTGAGGGCAGGAGCTACCCACATTCCCTCCACCCATGGACGCTGCCCAGCTCCCAGCACTGGGTGCTGGGCTGGCCCCGCCAGGCTCCGTGGTGGCCTCCTGCACACCTTGGAGGTCCCATGGGGAGACCAGCCTCCTGCTGCTCCTGCTCCTGATCCTGCCGCTGTGGCTGCTGCTCCTGCTCCTGCGGCCACTGCTGTGGCTGCTGCCACCTAACGGGGCTGCTCCTCTGGTCCGGGTGAGATGAAAGCACCAGTGCTCTGCACCGCCAGGCCAAAGCTTGCACACCCCGGGCACTCTGCTGCCCAGCCGTGCCCGTGCCTGCGCTGGCAGGGAGCACGTGTGACCTGGAGGTCCTGGAACGGGTGAAACCCTTGAGCGCATGTCGCCCCACACGGCAAGGAGGAGATGCGGTCTCCCGCTGTAGATGGTCGTCCCCGAATCTTGCTGACAGGCTCTCTCTCCGTAGCTCGCTCTCCGTACGCACGCACGTACGGCACACCTGGCCCACGCAGTGCCGCGCGCACGGAGGTCTCGGCTGCCGGGAGCGAGCATCCGAGCCCCGGGTTCGTGGCAGCTGAGGCAGGGAAAGAGAAGCAGCTCCAGAGTGATGCAGGTCATGGCAGGATGCTTTATATAACCCACAGCCACAGAGAAAACCAAAATAGCTGCCTCCCTGCTGCTCAGTTCGTCTCTTCCATCAAACACGGATAAAATTAGAGCAGGCGGTGACGTGCACCTACGTCTGCGCAGGGACTCCAGGGAGACGGAGGGAGCCGGCTCAAGGCTCTGCCATTAGCGGCACAGCCTGCCAGAGCTTTCAAGTAAAATCCGTCAGCCAGGCTGGTGTGCGGCCGCAGGGGATAGATGTGAGGAAGAGGAGGAGGCGGTGAGGGGGCATGGCTACCGAAGGAGCGCGGGGACCACTCCACGCCTCGTCACTGCCTTTCGGGAATGCCAGCTGAGCGCTCACGCACCAGCTGTGCTTTGGCGCTGGGCTGACCCTCGCCTTCCCAGCATGGACACCGCGGGGGCCGGGGCAGGGCTGCTCCGAAGGCTAAGCTCTGGACTGACGCGTCTCGGAGGTCCAAGCTCCCGAGCAGGGGAGTGCCGGAGCAGGAATACTTCTGCCAGAGCTTTCGAGCAAACGTGCCTGCGTTGGCTAGGACCTCGAGCTGCCGCTGTCCCCTGGGAGGTGACCTGCAGAGCTGGCCAGCCCCGCTCCGTCTCTGCTGACTTTGCAGCCTGGCGGGGCCCCGGGCTGTGTGCTACTGGAGGGTGGTGAAAAGCTGTTTCAGACAACACTGCATGGAGACTCAGACCCCCTTCAGAAAAAAATGAACAGGAAAAAAAAGCCGGGACAAAAGCCTAGGCTAGAAGCTGGAAAACAGTCACCTACAGCCCTGTGTAGACACCCAGATAAGGTCTGAGCCTTTCACTGATGACATGAGAAACTGCAATTGCTCAAAGCCTCTGAATACCAGGTAAAAAAAATAGTGTCATTGTCTGAGGCACACGCGGATGGCGGTGCCTAATGTCAGCTCTCTCTTTCGGGCGTGCTGGCTTTGATTTTTATTGTCTATTTACTGGTCTGAACAGAGGTGAGGGAGCCAGGGATGTGGTTGTCTGCTATGCTGTGACATTGCCTCACTCTGTGACCTTGGGCACATCTTCCCCTGACATCCACGTGTCTGCATGGGTGCTTTGGTGTCCCATCCTCTTCTCTGGGCTAACATTCTCCACCCTCCTTCAGCTGACAGGGTAAGGATTTGGGAAGGTGAACGAGTTAACATTTGTCAAACACTGAAGATGCAAGGGCCCTGGAGAAAATCTCTATATTAATCCTTATTTACGGAAAAGCAACTAAAAAAAAGAAAAAAAAGGAGAAAAAGTTTAAAATTGCTTTCCTGGCCTGAAGGACTTGTGCCCACCCGTGAAGGTAATTTATGTCCCGTTCCCTGGAGCTCTGCCACCTTCCACCTCCACCTCTGTCACACCACAGTGCTGGATACCTCCGCTCTTGGAGAGGTGGCGCAGATCCCAGCCAGATCCTGGAGGCAGGAATCGCAGATATATATAGCAGCACGGCAAGAGCCACAGCAGCAGCTCCTCACGCTGGGCTCGAAAAAAACCTGAAACCACACAGAGCAAAAGAAATCTGTTCATCTCCCCGACGAGTTCCTGGAGTTGAACAGCTCGACAGGGGAGAAGTGGCCAGACGAGAGGAGGGATACGTGTGTCACGCCGCAGCGTCCCTCCTCACTCAGTCCTGCCCTCAGCCTGCCAAGGCCACCTGGAAGTCACTCGCATTTCCTTGGGGACATTGTTTGCTGAGTATCCGTCTATGCCTGTTATCTTATCTCACCTATTTCTGAGGAGCTGCCCTGCAATCGAAACGTCAACCTTACAGTGCAGAACAACCAGCGTGTCCCTGTGTCCTCTGTTATCTTCTTCTCCTTTGGCCCATGACAAGGCTGCGGGACGTGTGTGCACGCGTAGCGCACTGCAGTGCCTGAAGTGGCACAGGCTGGTTTTGCATATTCAGTGAGGCAGTTCAGAAAGGGTATTTGGGAATCAAAGGGCTTCCTGTGACTGTACAGCAAAATCCAGCTTCTCTGGTTGGTACTGGAGTCCGTGAGACTCCTCCAGGCCACAGAAATCACTGATTTATTAGTAGCAGAAAGCCTCTGAGAGCAGAGAAGACAGAGGTGGATGGGACCAGCAAGGACAGGATGGGCCAGAACGTCCCACAAAACATGTCCTTTCCCCACAAGCTGCAAATCACCCCTCCTCAGACCGTGCTGGCTGTTGCTGAAGAGCTGTGAGACACCAAAGGCAGGTGAGGCAGCCGTGGGCCAGCCGCTGGGAAAGCAGAAAGAGGGTCGCACAGTTCAGCGGCATGGAATATGGGAAGCCTTTGGTGCTTCCACTGCCCTCACACCTCGTCTGTGCTCTCTTCTGCACACCAGCTCTTGAGGGATGGAAGAAGTAACATATGAACATCAAATATCGGGGATATTTGTTGCAGGCGAGGGCAGGAGAGCACTATGATACTGTCTGGAATACCCCTGGGGCGTCGGAGGACTGGTTTTTACTAGCAGGATCTCTGCTAGGATGAGATGAATGGGGAGCAGGATTAATTTACAATCCCTTTTACGTCACTTGACGGAAGACTTAATGACTGGGATTTCCCTCCGGTTATCCTGGGGGAATTGGAGCTCATTTTACAAGTTCTCACCCGACGTCAGGCAAGGAGCCATTCTCAGGCTGTTTGAGTCTCTTTAGAACACGTCAGGAATAAAAATTGTTTCCCATGGGCAGTAGCAAGGAGCTACTGCTGGCACCACTGCGGTCTGAAAAGGATACTTACAACAAGGAGCATCTTTTTCCTCAGACCCTCAGCACATTGCTCTTTCATAACTGTTCTGCAGCCCAAAATAACCTGTCCTGGCAGCTGGTGTTGCTTGTATAAAGAGGAAGCTGAGGCCCTCAATGAGGTCAAAGGGAAGAGCACCCTGTCTAGACTGACATCCCTGGGGATTTCAGCCCCAGCCTCCTGGAAACCCCCTGGGTCCAGAATCGCCCTGGTGAGTCAGAGCCACTTGCACAAAGCCAGCACCAAGACAAACTCCAGAGCTACTCCACCACTCTGACGCCTCTCCTGTGACCTGTTTCTCTTGGGAGCGCTTCTGCAGGGCAAAGGAAATTTCCACGTTGCTCTTACCAGTTTATTCTTATCAGCTTTTCCTAGCCATGCTGCGGGATGGATGAGAACCTGTGACTGCACATCCTGTCCTTCTTTGTTGCCTGTTTTTCCCTTCCCTCCAGCTAGAAGGCCTTTCTTTTGCTGCTCACCAAAAGGCCTCTCTACTAACACCCTCCATACCAGACGCTGCATGCGATGGTCAGCCATGTTTTCGGGACTCACTAAGCCCGGTGCACTGGCAAGGCTGGCAAGGCCCACAGGTCTTTGCTACGATGCTTAGGAGTGGCTTCTCACCCGTGGCCAGCAGTGAGAAAACCAGTGCCACCAAGGTACATCTTCCCTGGGTTTTGGGGTGTCTCCTGCACCCCCACCCAGCCCAGCAGCTCAGCTTGCCCTTGCAGAAGGAAATCTGCAATGCAGAAGTTGCCCATCTGCACCGAGTGGCCAGGGAGGCTGTGGTTTGGGTGAGCCATCCCGCTCCGCAGAAGTGTTGCTGTAGAGGAGTTATTAATATTCCTGTTGCCCACGTGCCATGCTGACTAGCTTCCAGGGATAAGTGCTCTCCTCATGTGCCTGTGGAGAGAGGGGACTTCCCAGCCCTAATTCGATGCTTCCCATTCCTGCTTTCTTACACTCCGATCTCTGCCGAGGCTATGAATATGTCCTGCTGAATCAGTGTTCATCCAGCCAACTTCCCCTTCTCACAAGGGGAAATATTTATAATCCAGCACTCAAGCCACCGCACAGTGCAGCTGGTGGAAGACATCCAATAAACATCCCATCTAACTGCTGCCTTTGCTGCCAAGCCTCCTCCCAAGAGCTGGCGACCTGAGTAACATTCAGCTGTGCTGCTGTTGATATTTACAAGGTAACGTTCACGAAGCCGTTAGTTAGATGCTGACCACTCTGACGAGTTACATGAAGGAATGTTCTTCATGTGAATCTTCAAATAATCAGCAAGGCTGTTCCAAGCTGAGAAAAATCACATCAGTCTGGAAGAGTTCATTAAGGGTTGTCTTCAGAGGAGAACCCTGACTGGTCCTTTCCGTTGCATCTCGCATGAAGATATCTTTGCAATACATAGTGTCGCTGTGCATAAATGTCCTCTGCTTATTATTACCAGGTGATATGGGGAAAACATCATCCAGAAATAGTGGCTCCACAGCTACGGCTGAGGTTAATTTTGTGTTTAAAATAGGGATTCGAGCTCTCTCCTGTCTTGGAGTTCCTTCCTCAGCGTTCTTGCACTTGCTTGCTACATGCGAGAGGAAAGATCTGCGAACAGACAGATACCAATGTTAAATAGCTGAGAAGTTAAAAATCATTAAAATTACCCTTGAAGAAATAAAGCCTCTAGTAACAAACCTTTTTGATGTTTAATCATCACTGTAGCAAATAATAAAAAGACTTCAGGCTTCCTACACAGTCAAAGCTTACTGCTATCATGTGCAAAGCCAACACAAGAATATTTATTTTTCAGTTGCTGGGTATTTTTCACATTGCTTTTGACATGTGAAAGTTTCTCTGGATGGTTACATTAAGCATTCAGTTCAGAATTTTTCTTTTAAAAATGCAGCTGAACTCACAACTCGTCTTAATGGGGTATCATTTGGAAGAATTGCTCTTAGACACACACACAAGCCTTTCCCCGTACCTGCTCATGTGTTGCTCTCAGTCAACGTCTCTCCTCCATCTTCCTTGAGAGCCAACTTGGCTATGTTCTCATCAGGTAAAATTGGAGGACGAGTCTTGTGACAGGTAGGCTTTCAGTTACGAAAAACTGAAATTAATGTAAGGAAATACCTTTACAGACATTGGACAGTGAGTCTGGAGGGCATTTAAGCCAAGAATTCAGCTATATTGAAAAGCATAGAAATTTGTATCGCTGGTAGGAACATTCAGGTTTTTTTAAAAGTTAGTGTATATTTTAAAAAGTATAGCTGAGTCGTCTTCTGAGGTCCTCTGGCTAGCTCTAACTAGTAAAGATTTGATGCTGGAGTACATACATCCTGTCCTGTGAGCTTCTCCGTTCTCCTACATCATGTCTATCACTAGCTGCCATCAGAGAGAGGACAGTGGAAGAGCTGGTCTGGGGGGTCTGGGAGCTGGTCTGAGGGTCCCCAGCATTTGGAAGGGATGAGGTGCATGCAGACTCCACCTAATCTGCAGGGTGGTGGACCTAGCATGGCTGACCACCTCTTCTTTAAGGTGCTGTTCGTTGTAAATTGGCTTTATCTCTCTGTTTCACTCATTTGGTTCGTGGGTGAGGAGACTGCTCAGACTTGTCCAGAGCAGGAATACATCATGTAACTGCTGACCAGACCTCATTTTCAGCATAAATTCAGTTTGGAGAAACCTGGGGTGGGATATATCTCACCAGATTCAGATGTCTGGTTCAGGACAAGATGACCTTCTCTCTGGAATTACCTCTTTCTCACCCACCTGGACAAGGTCCTGTGCAGCCTGCTCTAGGTGACCCTGCTTTGGCAGGGGGGTTGGACTAGATGACCCACAGAGGTCCCTTCCAACCCCAAACATTCTGTGATTCTGTGATTCTGTGATTCTGTGATTGCTTGGAAAGGTGATGCAGACCCCGCGCCCCACCAGATGCAGAGATGGGCGTTCGATCAGATGGATCTCAGCTCTAATATTTTAAGAAAAAATAACCGTGAAGCTGTGCCCCAAACTTTGAAATGTACTCTCTTCTCTGTTGTCCTGAGCCCACACTGTGTTTCATAACTGAAAGAAAAATAATGGTGTGACTGAACATTGGAGAGTTTGCCTGTTAGAACATGACAGTACCCCAAGCCTCTATTTTTCTTAGAGTTGTAGCTTAGGTAACAAAATTGCATGCAACGTTTTGCAGAGCTTCTTGAAAGCCTGTGTAAACAGCAATTTGTTACCCTCCCTAGGCAGAGGCATGTTTCTCGCAGAGGTCAGAGGAGGACAGCCCAGGGGCTGGGGCGTTGCGGGGAGATAACAAGCCAGCTGCTGCTCGCAGAGGGTGGAGGTTTCTAGGTGGACTCTTTATCGGTGTTTGCTGGGAAAGCTCATCCCGACGCAGCTGCCGGTGAGCGGGGGAGGCCAGCAGGCCTCTGCCAGGTGGGCAGCTGGTGTGGTGTATGCTGCCGGGGCCGGGGGAGAAGCAGGGCTTTGGCCGGAGCTGCCTGTCAGGAAAGCGAAGGGGAGCTGGCTCCCCTCGAGCCCCAGAAGGACGCTGGGTGACAGTCGCTGCAAAGTGAAGTAGATTTCCTCAAAAAGCTAGGAGGGAGCCTCACGAGCCTGCCAGGCTATTGCTTGAAAGCTGAAAACCTGCCTGGCAGCTGGCAAAGCGCTGAGGAGAGGCAAGACAAATATTGCCAGCGCTCGCTTCCTTGGCGTGGTTTGTGTGTGACTGAATCTGGGCAGTCTTTGATGAAGGATGTTTCATTTCCCTAAACAAACTCATGTTTTAGATCAAGCCCTGTGCACTCGATTTCAAGCAAAGCCAATCCACACTCATGGAGGATTTTTACATTACTTTAGGTAGAAATAACTTTGGTCGCTGGGTGGAATGCAAGTAAGTATGTATAAACATTTTGTCATGATAGTTTGTCTCCTCAAAGAAATTACCTTACCTGCTTCTTGATGTCTAAAGGTTATTTCGTCCCATGCCTCTTGCCCAAACACTTTATGTTTTAGTTATATGGCCAGCACACAGTACCTGGGGTCTCTGGGACGGGTTACAGGGGAGGCAGAGCAGCGTGATGCTGTTTTAGGGCTGTTCAGCCACTGGTTTATTTTTAGTTGATTGAATAACATCCCTATCTGGATTGTGATCACGATGGTGGCTGTGATGGTTATATCCCAGCAAGGAGTTCAAATATAGCCCCTTAAAAGAAGAGACCTTGCACTTTTCTGAAGAAGTGGATGAATAATTTTGCACGGTTAGTAAAAACAGTGATTAGCATCGTACAGCACGTGTAGTTTTTACAGAAGTTTCTCAGTAGCTTGCAGTGGACTGGCAGGTGCAAGGCAGATTGCAAAAGGATTAGAGCATAAAAGTAAATCTAGAATAGTTTTTAAGAAGAAAATTGTTTCAATGTTTTATTGTCTAAAAGAAGAAAATGCAGAAATGCCACAGCAGCTGACGCAGAAACAGAAAAAAATGTCTAATTACATCATTCACACACATTCATACACATTGTTTCACAAAGACAGCAAATTAGTGTTGTTTTCTGCCATTTACCACAGATAAAAGATACATTTGGGTATGGCAAAAACTGACTACTGCCAACCCTCCGTGAACTACTTTGTCAGCTGGGAAAAAATCAGAAATTTGGTGGGAAAGGGCGTATTTTCCTCAGTGGCCATTGCTGCCTCGAACTACAGAGCTACCCAAAGGTTTCTCGGTCTCTTTGGATAACACAGGGTTGCTGAAAGCTGAACCATTCATTGCTCTCTCCATTGTTTTCACAACCGCGATGGAACTGCGTTAGCGATATTTGGAAATATAAAAAGCGTAAAGGACCGAAATGGTTTAGATGTTGGCAATGCATGGTGCATGACTGGCAGACGGCAGGGTGGTACACACTTTGGGGGTACACCCGTCTGTCTGCGGATTAGCGGCAGTGAGAACAAATACCTGCTTCCAGCTAATCACCAGAGTCCCGCAACGCACAACGCGGCGGATCAGGCTGAAATAGGTCATCGCTTCATCTCGGCAGTTGTGTAACGAGTTATCAATCTCTTTGTCTCCTCTGCTAAGTGTTTCAGAATTGCAGGAAGCGTTGCATTTTGCCAGCCTCCACGATGTGGAAACGTTAAGGCATGTCCCTGCAAGACTGTTATTTCTAAACCTCCAGCTGAAGTGATCTCAGAATGCCTTCCCTCTGCTCGAAGGTACTTTGCACGCTCAAGGAAGATCGCCCCATTTCATGTTTAAGCACTTTAAAGAGTGAAAAGCTGGGGACTACGAAGAGACTGTGGCAGCCGCTCAGTACTGCTTTCTTTCTCAACGCGCCAAAGCACTAAGGCATCTCTGATGGGCTTTTATAATTAGATCTGAGCTTGCCTGCATGGCAGTTTCTAGCGTAATGCATCCACACGAGAGAAGGCTACAGCAGAAATTTGGGGATAAGTTTGTCGGTTGTAAACGTAACTCATCTAGAAATGTACCATGATAAAACAGCCCCGATAGGAAGAGATGGCAGTTGGTTATACATTTGCTCTCTGACGGTCGACTTCATGCTTTGATTTTAGAAAATGAGGCTGCCTTAACATGAATGAGCCCCTTTCTCTGACATTTGCCTCAGAAAATAAGGCATTATTGAACGTTTTAAACGTGATGGAAGGCTGGGTACGTATCATCGGTATGAGGAATGTTCTGCACAGTGAGATTTGTTGTGCTGTGCGTGTTTCATCAGGAGTTTTGTGGTACAACATTACAACATTTCATATCTCCAGATTCTAGGAATCTAGGTTTCTTAAAGCTTGTGAAATAATATCTATTTCTGCCTTAAGTGCTGCAATGGAAAGAATGTTTTCGTTGTGCAAATATACTTTGGCATATTGCAGAAAGAGCTAAATATCTATTTTGTCAAGGTTAAGCTTCCAGATAGTTTAATTGTCCAAGTAAGGAAAGGTTTGTGAACTGATTAGAAAAATAAAGATGTACTGAAATGTGCAACAAGTGACCATAAGTCCAATTTCAAGCAACAAACCGGAGCTTAAAGCAAAGCAACGGACTGAATACTTGAGCACGGTCAACCTTCACTTAAAAGATACATGCTCTGCTCAGGGAAACTGTGGTTCCCCAAAGAGCCATTTAAATGAAGGGCAAAGGTCTAGCGTTGGGAGGGTTTTTCTGTGAGGGTTCTCTGTATTTCCCCCCAAGCAAGGAGGTCACTCCACCACTGTACAGCTGGGCTTGGTTTCTGTTCCTGTGCACAGCAGGCTTCGCCGTGTCGTCTCAGTGAATACGAGCCCAAGGATGTGAGGGCACGGAGCTGTTCTGAGAAATGCTCTGGCCGTGGCGAGTCCTGTCTGGATCCCCACATGCACATCCAGGCATGAAGTTTGCTGGTTTAAACCTCTTAAGATTGAGCTTTGTACCAATTCCTGATTACTGCTTGTCACTAAAGACGTGTTTTGCCCAACGAGAGAGGACCGGTGATGTTTAAGAGATAAAAGTGAAACAACAATGTAATTTTTTTTATTTTTTCAACTCAAGCTAATAGAAATAAACGCCCTTTTCCACTTTCCAGTGATGTTACTGCCCATTCCTTTCTTCCTACCTTCATGGGGGAGCAAGTCGCCTCTCCCACGTGTGCCGAGAAGGGAGGGAGGCTGAGAAGCGAGGGAGGGAGGCCGAGAAGCGAGGGAGGGAGGCCGAGAAGGGAGGGAGGGAGGCCGAGAAGGGGGAGCGGGAGGCCGCAGGAGTGGTGCCAGGGCAAGCGGCGTCCCAGAGCTGTCTGGTGCGTCATCTAGTGCTGCGTTCCTAGAGAGTAAAACAGACTTAAGAAAAAGTAGATCTGAGCACATGCTGGAAAGAGAGAGAGAAAAAAAATCATCCTCGGAGTCTGTCTAAAAACCACCATCGTTTTCTCTGCGGTCGGAACCACCGGCGCACCTCCGCCGCGGCCGCACGGCGTTTGCAGGGTGCTGGCGCGCCGAAGCCAGGCCTCCGATGAAACCGAATCTTCCTGGCTGCAGCAGACAAGGGGCCAATCGCTGGGGAACCCCAAAACCCCACCCACCGCACAGCGGGCGCGCCGCCCGCCGAGGCCCTCCAGCCGCCCGAGGGCTCCCGCAGACTCGGGCCGCTCGCCCGTCCCCAGCGCGCTCCTCTGCCGCGGCCTGTTCCAATTTTCCGGTTCTTTAATGAAGTAAACGGTTATCAGCCATCGCCGCCCGCTGTTAACGAACGAACGCCGTTAACCGCCTGCTGACGCCCCAGCACCCGGGCGCGGCAGCCCGGCTCCCCGGGGAGGCGGCGCCCGGCACACCGAACCCACGCGCCGTCCCGCGGGTCCGTGGGACGAACCCCCGCGCGCGGCCGCCC
>Ga0065711_1048909_pt1 | contig 11568 bp, 5 predicted proteins | sample Hoacrofraction12_FD_59098 | JGI IMG/M metagenome (GOLD analysis project Ga0065711, IMG submission 59098) | Hoatzin crop microbial communities from Cojedes, Venezuela - Epithelial fraction 12 v2 (version 2) | ecosystem: Host-associated > Birds > Digestive system > Esophagus > Crop | place... | reverse complement strand
CAACCCCCCTGACTAAGCAGGGTCACCCAGAGCAGGCTGCACAGGACCTTGTCCAGGCGGGTCTTGAATATCTCCAGAGAAGGAGAATCCACAACCTCTCTGGGCAGCCTGTGCCAGGGCTCCGTCACCCTCAAGAGTGAAGAAGTTCTTCCTCATGTTCAGACGGAACTTCCTCTGCTTCAGTTTGTGCCCATTGCCCCTTGCCCTGCCACTGGGCACTACTGAAAAGAGCTTGGCCCCATCCTCCTGACACCCACCCTTCAGATATTTGTAAGTATATATTGGGTCCCCTCTCAGCCTTCTCTTCTTCAGGCTGAACAAGCCCAGATCCCTCAGCCTCTCCTTGTAGGAGAGATGCTCCAGTCCCCTCATTATCTTCGTAGCCCTCCGCTGGACTCTCTCCAGTAGCTCTTCATCTTTCTTGAACTGGGGAGCCCAGAACTGGACACAGTACTCCAGATGGGGCCTCACTAGGGCAGTGTAGAGAGGAAGGAGAACCTCCCTCGACCTGCTGCCCACACTCCTCCTAATGCATCCCAGGATCCCATTGGCTTTCTTGGCAGCCAGGGCACACTGCTGGCTCATGGTCAACCTGTCATCCACCAGGACACCCAGGTCGCTCTCCACAGAGCTGCTCTCCAGCAGGTCCACCCTGACCCTGTACTGATGCATGGGGTTGTTCCTGCCCAGGTGGAGGACCCTGCATTTGCCTTTGTTGAACCTTATCAGGTTCCCCTCTGCCCATTCCTCGGGTAGGAATGAAATAGTGTTCTAAGAAAACTCCAGTCACTTCACAAAGTAGCAGATGCCATCTCACCATGATTATTTTCTGAGAAGTGTCATCCACTGCTCTTTGTATCAGTCCCATAAGATAGCAAGGTCTAGTTACTGGTTGCCACCCTGAAGATTTTCGAAAGCTCCCCGTAGAATTATGCTTCGCTAACCTGGTTATGAAGCCATGATGCCCATTATAGCCTCACTCAGTGCTTCCGGATAGCAGATGGCTTTGGTGTATGTGCAACAGGAAACACAGACTTTGTGGAGCTTAATCAGATTGTAAAATTCATTGCCGGACCATTTAGAAACATCCAGAGTCACAAAGGAGTGAACCTCTCTACCCAGTTTCCTTCCATAAAGCCAAGCCAGATACCACTCCCACTCTTCCGTATGCTAGAAGAATTGAAATGAAGAAAAGCAGAACACAAACAGCCTATGCTACTAGGCAGAGAAGATAGCAGTGTTAATATTCCTCACAGAACTTTATGGAACGTGCCTTCCTTGAAGATGCTCACATACTATGGTGGTGGTGAATGCCAATATGAGCCATTGCAAAAGGGACAGAATTCTGACTTGGATAATTGTATTGCACTTAAATTCATGCTGCAGGTGAATATACTCATCTCTTCACTCCTGGAACCGCATGCAGCTTGGCTGTGTGTCCCCATGACCCACCCCAGAAAAAATTGCACCATACCATGATTCACTGTAACGTTACGTATTTCTTACTCCTTTTGCATGAGGTCAAACTTCTGTTATGAATCTTACTTGGCAAATGACCTAATATATCCTGGTGTGACTTCTCAGATTAATGCAGTTATATAAAGAACATGTTTTCTCGCTTCTTTTTACAGGTCTGAGATTTTAGTACGGCAGCCACTACTAGAGAAGGGTAAAAATAAGGGCTTATAACGAATTCAAAATTCACAAAGGAAAAATATAAGCTGCAAAAAAGTACAAATACATCTTCAAGGGAAAGTTCATAATTCTGTGTTTAAAAAACTTTTGAACATATTTTTAGTGTCTCAGGAACAGTCAATGACAGTTACAAGAGCAGCTGCTACACAGGACAGTCCTCTGAACAGCTGACCTGACACACAACTGCAATTCTGCAGCTCTCAGCCTGCATACAATGTTAGCACTTAACTGCTGTGAACAAGACAGTTCTCCACTGACCCTGCTAGCTAGAAGAATAACTAAATCAAGATTTTCCACAATACATGCTGATTTGGAGTGTCTACCTGGAGATGTGCTGAGAGGCCCGAGTGCTTGAAAAGGTTAAAGATAAATACAAAGAAAACAAGGCACGTTTCAGAAACTTCAATTTTGGCCCCAAAAGAGTCCTCTAAAATCACTTGCTATTCTGCAAGGTGTCTGACCTGGGTCTGACTTTATTCATAATGAAGTCAATAAACATTTGTTAACAAAACTCAGTAAATAACAATATAAAGTGAATAAAAGAGGACAAAAAGTCAAAGGCAACTCATTGGCACAACCTCAAAAGCCCCATACGAGAAGATTAGGTTTATCCAACTATAAAAGTAAATATTAAACTGGCAGCAACTAATATCAGTTAAGAAAATTTGAATTTTTCTAACCAAATAAGAGCAACTTTCTGGAAAAGACTACTATTACGAGTTCTGAACAAGAGGTGCGGTTTGAAATGATGTGTAATCAGGGTACAGTTAAATGTCAGGGAAATATGAATTTTCACTGTGTCTTCCAGTACCAAATCCAGGATTTATGACAGAATTTGCAGCTGAAGGTTTAAACACATAACAGAGACTTTATCATAGAAGACGCAAACTGAAAGTCTTCCATGAGTTCACAAAGTGGTTAGACGAGCAAATGGGAGAAAACTCTTTTAAGGGTTACTAAACACAATCCCTGAGTCACAAAGTACTGAAAACTGGGGATGTCTACAGGGAAACTCTCCTTATTTGTTTGTCACTCCTGTACTCTGGCTTAGCATGTGCTGTGACTGCTACTAGAGAAAAGATACTGGATTCCTTTCTTGACCCAGTACAGTTGTTTTAATATTCCCAGAGAGAGTCCCGATGTCCCAGAGGTTGTTCTTCTAGTCATCTGAAAATAGTAACCCACTGCAAAGTATCACCAAGTAATTTAAGACACAGATTTCTAACATAAATCATGTATTGGGAATTTCATATCCCTTTGCAGGGCCTGCATTTCCATTATTTCTGTTCTTATGCAGAGCAAATCTCCTTCACTCTTCCATCTCCTGTATTCTCTTTGTACTCCATCAGTTTTGACGTGCTCTCTCAAAAGAAGACTTGTGCTATGAAATGTCATCAGAAGTACACACTCAAAGTTTTATTTATTTCATTCATCATTTGACAGATTGCCTTGCAAAGCCTTGTCCAGAGTCACTGCTACAGGACTGAAGAAGGAAGGAAATGTCAAAGATGTCATGCACTTTCCCCATATCTCCCCCAATTCTTTAATTTCTGCTGCTAGCCACTCCCTCTCCAAAACATCTTTGTGCTTAGGCTTCAGGCTAAGGATGAGTCTCCCGTACATCTGAGAAATCCCAGAGTGTTCCAGGTTCACTGCTAAATGGCCCTTAAATATGTAAAAACCCAGAACATAAATACTGCCAAACTAGATCAGAACAATTGTCCATCATCTATCCTGTACTCATTTTGACAGATTAAACACAAAGGGCTTCAAAGGCACATTAAAGAAGCCCATTAATGGGACAATTACAATATAGCTTTCTTACACACTCCTGTCCTGGGGAATAAGAACTCCTAATTCCTTCGGAAACATGTTTCATCCCATGCAAAGTAATGATGTTCAAATGATCCAGAAAAATATCCGTATTCTTTTATGTCCCTGGCACTACTAGTATGCCATGCATTTCATGTACATTGCACACTGTATTAATAAATACTTTAAATTTTGTTGCTTGAATCAGTTCCTTAAATTTTTTGAGTGTTTGCACTCACTCACAAAGAGACCTGCAAATAGTAACTTATTCTGCAGTTTCATTTCATGCCTCTTCTTGAGTTTTTCTCTACTGTATGTGGTCACTGTCACATCAATTTTTGCTCACATAAAGCTATTTCCTTGTCTCTCAAACCTGTTCTGTGGCTCCTCTTTTAGTTTTCACTAGTGCTTTCAATTTGATGGTAGAAGGGGGTATGAGAATCATCAGTAGACACCTCTTAAATTCTCATATTGACATTCAAGAAATCAGTATCCAGTCCAGTATTTCCCACCCCATTTTTATCCTAGTGTGCTGGAGCAAGAGAGTTGCAGTAGTCACCAGTTTGGGCACACCTAATTCACTTTGACACTGTTTTTTCCAGTACCCAATGTTTTCATAATAAATCATCCTTCGCAGTTTCACCAGATGGGTGATTTTTTCCCTCACCACTACAAGAGCAGTAGGTGACCCCCGGTGACTCACTCCAGGGACTACTCAAGCTCTGCTTTCTAATAATTCCTGGCCTCTTTCTCTGTTTTCTTCCTATCCCCTTGTGTTTGAATTCCTGTTACACTATTCTGCAGTCTCTGCTAGCCTCTAGAAACAATTCACCACACGTTCCCTTGGGTGTTCTTGTCTCTCTGCAGTTTACATCCTGACAACATCACCTTCCCTAGTTCTTCGCTTACATGATCCTTCACGGATCCATTATTCATTTTCAGAGCACAATGTTGCTAACCACATCACACACTGGATCACGTTAACTATAGTGTCCAATGAGCAGATGTTCTGCTCAGGACATGAATCAGCTCTTCAAATTGAGTAGTTAGGATTTAATTAGAGCCCAGTATCGTGAGGGACATCCACAAGGACTAGGTTTAGCACAGAGATGATTAAGTGGTACTTTAACTGCCCATCTCCCTCCATTGAATATCAAGGCAGAATAATGCCCCAAGGTTAAAATTGGCCTTTGTGATTTTCCTCCTGTCTATACATTTTTTTGCTTTATTTTTCCTGCTTTTCTCAACACTGAAAATAATCTGCCTTTTTAATACCCATTCATCTAGTTTTCTTAGTCCTTATAAAATTCTTTGTCACGTTCTCCATCACACACAACTGTCAACTGTATCAGTCTTTCTAAGCCAAGTCTCTCGAAGTGCTTCATAAAAAAATTTTTTTACGCCATACTTTTCCAGACTCGCCAGATCATTACCCAAACCTTTAGCAAATCTAATTTATGGTAAACACATCTCTTAGTGTTTATTAATTATCATTAAAAATAAGGTAAAACTGTAACAAATGTTGCTGTGTACCTCTGGAAATACTGGAAAGTAGTGTTGGTACAATAAAGGCATTACTGAAGATAATTCCATTATTTGCCCCTACACACCCCCATGTGTACACACACCATTATATGAGTATTATATCTCTTTACATTGTCTTGGCTACCCAAACATAAGGAGGTCTTAATTTTAAGATTGGTCTGTGTGCAGTGTGAAATAACTTCACGCTACAGCATGGACCACAAACCACACACACTTTTTAGCAGTGGTTGTGCACAACAGTAAAAACTCGGGATGTGCATGCATGGGGTGGGCAATTCTGCGCTCATCAGCGTTCATCCAAGTCTGCAACCATCAGCGCTGAGCATGCCTGACTGCGGTCTGTGTGCAGATACAGAGAGTTTTCCATGTTACATCCATAGGGCCTATTACAGAAAATTTGTGTTCATTAGGGATGAGAAGTACATTTTTCTATATTTTTTCAGAGCACTAATATATGTTCCATAATATATTTTTAGATCAGTTCATTAAATACACGCACAAACATGCTCACACATCTATAATTCCACTACGCTACTCTTACAGTATTACTAAGCAATATGAAACACTATGTACTGCATATTTTGTGTTTTACTACTACTGCCTTGAGCTTCACAACTTAATTGCCAGAGTGACAATATTTCAGACAGCGTTGTGAATCGAGGCCGTTGTTGGAAGGCTATGGATTACCTCTGAAGTGGTGGAGGACAGATACGTGACATCAGGGGGTTTGTGTGGAAGTGTTAGAATTTTATTCGTGGAAAGTCACTTCTGCTGAATACCATCCATGCCTACAAGGTATGTCACTAAGGGATATGTCAAGGTCTCTCTACCACACTGCATGATTCTTGATGCCAATCATCAAACAGCAATTGGTGAAAAGGCAATAAGTTATCACCCTTGTATACGGTTTTTAAAATATACTTTAGACTGTGAATAAGAGATGTTGATTCCCTTTCCCAAATAAAGCAACAAGTTAATGCCCTTATGCTTGGGCCTTTTCACAAACTAGCTCCTGTCCACTTTGATTTTTCCTTTGATTGCAGCAGGTCACACGCACATCAGTTTAACTGACCAGCACCATTGATAAATATCTGTAGCATTCAACTTGGCTTCAGTTTCTCAGTCTCAAGCTAGGTATTGCATATGGAGTGAGCAGATATTGCTTCATTCCTCTACCTACTATTATCAAAATAATTATTGGGTGCCTAAATATAATTTACAGGTAAAACAAAAGGGAAAAGCTGTCTCTCTGATAATACAATAGAATCAACAGCAATAATTAACTAATCAGATGGTAATAACACACTGAAGAAGCGGAATGGAGAAAGAAAAAAAGCTGAAGTTCAGAATCAGCAGCACCAGAAATTTGAAGAAAATAGACATTTTTGTCTATGGCTCAGCTCTCACTCATTTTGAATTTTCCCAGCTATTCCAAGCATAAGTAGCAAAATCCACTAAAGTACCTTTCTAAGATGCTTCTCAGGAATTAATGTAGTTGAAAAGAAACCTAACTCATCAAGACAGCTCACAGTGGTAAAGTTGACAGGAGATTTGGTCCCTGTATGCCACACAGAATCTTAAGGCAAAATGCTGATCCCACCGAAGAAATTGGCAAATGTGGACAGGACTTGACTCTATTTGCTCAATTATGTAAACTGAAAACTGCCTTATTCATGGAACATAGACTGCACAAAATTAATCTGCCTTCATTTTATCAGCCTTTTTCCAGCCTCTGGTGAAGGATTCCAAACTCTAAACGCAAGAGGGCAAGCGGAATTCAAAAGTTAAATTTGTGGAATTGTTCCTTTCGCCCCTGTTCTGGGCTGTAAATGATTCAATTACTAAGACATCATCAAAAAGTCTCTGAAGTTTATCCATCACACTCCCCGGAATCTAGGACTTTACTTAGTTAATTTTGTCATACAGAAGTATCTTTCCATATGTGTTCACCTCCAAGATGAAATGGGTTTATTGTTTTCATTTTCTAGCAAAATAGTTCAAGAAAGAGAAAGGAAGGATGAAATAAAACATTCAAAGTAACATAAAACAACAAATCAATGTGTCTGGCTGTTGATGTGGAAGGGGTTCAGCCAAAAAACGTACTCTAATAAAGGCAGCGTTTGCTCCCTTTACTGCTTCTAAAGCAACCCCTCAAAACAATGTGAATCACCTCTTCTTGAAAAATTCAGTAAACCCACAGTATTCTTACAACCTTCGCAGAAGCTTGCTAGTTTAATATGAAGTGATAAAGGCAAGACAAAATATCAATTTAATTATGCCCTGATAGTTTTTGCTTGAGTAAAATAGGCTTTATTCTAAGTTACATTAATATTTAATCTGGAGTGAATTTGATGCCTACTCTATAAGCAAGGGTAAAATGAATAAATCAATGCTATATTGCCATTAAGGGTTGCCTCCTCCCACAAACTGTGGATTCCTTCTCTATGATGGATCTACTCTCCATCAGTAAAATGTTATGCAGGAAACAGCACAGAAACAGCACTAGAATTGATCTATGAACGCCTAATAATTTGATTTTAAAAGTATAATTATATAATTATAAAAATAGATAATCTGATTTCAAAAGCATAAAGTATTGTCCAAACCTATGGAAACGCTTGTGGAAGTAAATAGTTTTCATTGAAGTATGGTAATACTTTTTTATCCTGCTTTCATTATACTATCAACAGTGGTTTCTTGTTCAGCATAAACCAGTACAGTGGTTTCTTGTTCAGCATAAACCAGTAAGATTTCCACATAAATCAGTCTTTCAAACATCTTTGTGCCTTAGTATGATGCCAACCAATGAATTTAAGCAGTGGCATATGTCATATTTATTTGTACAGAATGTATTTTAAGTGACCAACCAGCACAATATTAGTAATATAATTTAGAAAATTCTCAAGCTGCTGAGTAAGCCATTGTATCACAGGGCAAATCTACCGAGTAACTAATGGAGAAAATTTTGTCCTGTTTCTTCCATCTACAGACCCTTTTGTCTCCCAATACTTTCAGGTGACAATGCAAGTTGGCATCTTGTTACTGAAGGAAGTTTTGAATTATCCATGACAATAATACCACTGAGATACAATAACTAATTAGTTGTGTCACAGCTGGAACAAAGTTGACCAGGCAGCAATCAGCTCGGTCCGTGATGTGGTACATGTTCGCAGAAAAGGCGTTTCAGGTCTTCAAGTGACCACTTAAAATGCTTTGATGTTTGCTTTCCAGTCCTCCAGCTTTACTATGGAACTTATTAAATGTTACAGACAATTATGCACAAAACATGGTCAAAGAATGTCCTAATTGTGCCCATACAGCATCTAAACTTCTTCACAGCTTCCTTCAACAGCCCTTAAAAACTACTCAAAAGCATGGGTGAAAATAATGAACCCTATCCGTATATCATAACATCTGCTTTTTCAGCTTGGCTGAACATATTGCAGAAAATTGAAATAATTCCAAACAGAACATAGTTTTCCTAAGAAAATTCATAGGTATCAGGTATAGAAGCTTGAAAGCACTTGGTCCTGTGTGACACATTTACATATGTGGACATAATAATACAACCACAATTCTAAAAGCTTGTTGAATAACACATCATGAATAACCAGGATACTTTCTCGTTAAACCCGTAACCTCTAATTTTCATTAGGAAATAATGTTATGTAATCATCTAGTTTTGACATTGTAGAATCGTTGTCACCCCTAACATGAAGAACTCCATCACATCTCTAATGGCTACAAGCAGTGATCATTGCTAGGGAGGAGCATTTTTAGCAGTGCGTAGCCCACACTAACCCAGCACTAACTGCTTTATGAACAACTGTATCACTCCTTCCTAGTGATCTACTGTGGCCGTCACAGTGCCAAGGAACTCACTGTTACATGCTTACATTTGTTGCATTTTCTTAAAGGAGCGGTTGTTTAGCTAGCTGGAGACAGTTTTCTACCTGCATAAGTTAATAAAATAACAGCACATCAATTTATTTGAGAAAGGTTATTACCACAGAAAGGACTTCATTCTTGGATTCCTGCACTTAGCTTGTATGGCTCAGATTTTCCCTTCTTTACTACAACAGTTGGGCAGAAACGCAAAATGTTTAAAAAGCATTTTAAAAAAATGTTTTTTTCAGTTGGTTTCACTGTTTTCCAGCTCAAGAAAATTACAAATTGCTACTACAAGTAATTTAGAATATGTCAAAAAAAGAGTCTTTTTCACAATGAAGTGATAATTATATCTTAACTAAAAAAATCCAAGAACCTTGATAATCGGTTTTATTGGGCTTGCCGCATTTAGTATTTTAAGTTGAGATAAAAAGCCCCATCCCATTAAAGGTGACTGATGCCCTGCAATGCCTGGAAGGTTTCCTAAGAACTTCAAAACTCCAGGACCTCCTCCTACCTGGGCTGGAACCCTCTTTCGCTCTTAGTTTTTCCCAGCACAGGCGAGCTGCTTCCCTAACCCCATAAACTCCCTCAGGAGTAGCTTCTGAAGTAGTCCAGGAGGGCAAGAGATATTGCCTCTTCCCCAAAATATAAACATGTTTAATGGCAACTTGCACACTGCTAATACAGTCCCATCCCCAGGAACTTCATGAGATTATTCTACACTTTCACTAGTTAGGTATTTTAGATTCCTCAACACAATTTTCATGGTGTCAGTCACTGTAGAGCCTATTCATCAAACAAAATCTGAATGAGCCCTTCAGTTTCAGGGTTTTTTTTTGCAGATGGAGCACATTTAGATATCCTTCTTCCCATCACAGGTGGCAATCCCATTTTCTTACTGACTATGCCTCTTGCTACTTATCTGCTGCTTTCCTGCTGCTCTTCTAATTCTTTTTTAATCTTTACTGTCTCCTATAATTGTTCTTGAATTCTGATGTCTCGTAGAGCCTTTGTCCCTTGAAAAGCCAGATAATGCAGCAAGTAGCTGCTATAAATGCAAAATAAAATACTTAACCACAAAACCATTTGAGAAATACCAGCTCTGCTAAAGCTGAGGAAACCCGTTTCAAGTCACCAAATAGCAATTATTATTATGACTTTCATGCAACAGTAGGCTCCATTATATTTGTTCAAAAGACCAAGCAATAAAAGATAATAAAAGGGTCATCAATTAATGTTAAATGCTATTATCTGTTTTCACTTCTAAAATCAGAGACTGAGTGTAACTTCACTCCTACAACCTTCTTTGAAAAAAGCAAATACAGGAGAATGAGCGAAATATTACGTACTGACTTTGAAGCAGGGCATATTCTGTACTTAAGTGGAGATTATAACGCCATTTAAGGATCTATTTGCACATACTATGAGTGGATATCTCTAAAATCTGTGTACATGTGTATAAACACATACTCAATTTTAAACATGTATATACATAAAGGTTCAACCAGCTTAGAATTTAAAATTCAGTTGTATTTTCCTCAGGATTCCTTGACTATCTTGAAAGATACGTGCAGTTAGCAGATAGCTTGACGTACATGCGAACAACTGCGCTGCTCTTACCTGCTGTTATTATCAGAAAACAAGAAGAAACTGAGTAATGTCGTCTACTCTCCATCTAAAACCACCACAGGCACTAGTAAGTGTTTTAAACCATCTTTGCTTGAACAACTTTCTTCATGTCATCTGGCATATTCTGACATTTACTAGCTATTTGCAAGTTAGGTAAAAAACTGAATATACAGATAATTTTCTACAATAAAACATCACATTTTGGTGATAATCCTGGTTTACCCAATAAATACTAATTTCACATACATGCAGGCAGTAGAAATGATGATCTCTTATGTTAATTAACTTTATCAGAGTTGATAACTCATTGGATTATTTTTCTGTTCTTTACTGTTTGAAAAAAACCAAGATCAGAATCCTGAAATGGATCCATAACTGGTGTGGATCATCACACCTACTACTACACAAAACTATCATTGCCATGAATTTGATGCAGCATCTCCTGCAAAATGATTCACTTTTCTAACACCATTTGGTGTTTCTCTTCTTTATTAGTGTCCTTTAGGTCTTTGTTTTAGCCTGTCAATATGTGTAAAACTTATGCAGCTTATTTGGTTGTCATGTATTATCTACATGAGTTTATCAATGTTGTCAGGCATCTGCTGCCTGGCAGTAACATTCTGCGCATTAGATCATGCAAAGCTTTTGACTGCAAGGGGATCTTTGAGCTCATGTGTAAATATTTGCATTGCAACCGTTCAAACCACTGGGAAATGCATCCCTCTTCCCGTGTCATAACAGAGAAGGGAATATATGTTTTTGTGCGTAACTCTTTAGCATCTAGTCTGAATTCTTCTCATTTTCCTGGTTTGGACTGCTGTGGAAAATTCAGACCAAACACACATCAATGCTCTCATTCTTTGTCACAGGTTGCGATTTCTCTTTTTTCAGTTTGTTGCACAGTCCTGAGTCATGATTCCTTATTCTTGGTCTTTAATTCCCTTTTTTCTTTGTTTGATCAAAGCCCAACTGTGTCATCTACAAATTAGTTGTGAT
>Ga0065711_1048908_pt1 | contig 11569 bp, 7 predicted proteins | sample Hoacrofraction12_FD_59098 | JGI IMG/M metagenome (GOLD analysis project Ga0065711, IMG submission 59098) | Hoatzin crop microbial communities from Cojedes, Venezuela - Epithelial fraction 12 v2 (version 2) | ecosystem: Host-associated > Birds > Digestive system > Esophagus > Crop | place... | reverse complement strand
TATATATATATATATATATATATATATATAATTTATATATCATTTCAGGTTAATAAAAGGAACAGAAAAATCTACAGTTTCTTCCAGATCAAACCACTTCTTTTATTGATTTTTCAATTCTTCCACCAAACCAAACCAGGTTTACCCAGAGCTAGAGTAAGTTGCCACCCTGCAACTGTGTGGTCCCCACAATGTGATGGAGCATACACCAACCCCTCACAGATCCAGTGTTGCCCACAGGGTGCAACCGTGCAGAGTGACCCAGAGAAGGTTCGCTGCAGCCCAGATCTGTCAGGCAAGGCTGGTCCTCCTACATTTCCGGCCCCCCACTAGTCCAAATTAAGGTTGGAGGCAATGTAAATGAAACAAGGGAGCTTCTCTCTATCTTGTGCTTTTAGTGGCCTTTGTCTTGCCAGCAAGTGTGGTAGCAGAGGGGAATATCTGTGACTCAGGCAGAGCCTGGTGTTATCTGAGTGGCGGCTGAGACTTGGTGGTGATTGCTGGTACATGAAGTTCGAGAAGACTGAATTTCAGAGCTGGGGAAACTGGAGACACAGAACAGTTTCTGTGGGAGATGGGAAACCAAGAGCTGAGAAGCTGCGTAAAGGAAGAAATTCAGACAATCAATTCATTCATCAGTGGTACTAGAACAGAAACCAGCTGGGACTGGGGAAATTGGTGATGGAAAAAGCACCAGCTCTTACTAGGAGCTAAAATATGGGATGAGAAAAGGAAATAACTGGAGGAAAAAAGATCAAGTAAAGGAAGGAACTGAGTGACACAGGGATAGTAGGAGCCCAGGGAAAAGACTATGATGAGGAGTCAGAAAATAGAGAACAGAGTATGTGATGGCTATCAGCAAAATGTCCAGTATTATGAATTTTGAAGAGATGAAGACTGAGCCAGGAGGGCTAGAAAAGGGAAATGGAGCTTGGTGGAGAAGCTTGAGGGATGGAGCCTGAAAGTTGAAGAGAACAAAATTAGAGGGATAAGAAAGAAACAGGTGGAACCTAAACAGGGAGGAGTGAGGAATGAAAAAGAGAAAATGTGAGCCAGTGGGCAGAGAAGCGAGAGCCCTGTTGCACAGTCTGTGCTTGAGCCTGGACTGGTGTTCAAGCCCCTCGGGTTTTGCTATTCCTACACCAGGGATTATCCATTGTCTTTGTCCCACACTTCCTATTGCTCCTCCTGAGACTGAAGTACATTAAAGTCACTAAGTGTGATACGTGAGAAAGCCCATCTCCTTCACAGTATACCAGATATTTGTCCTGTGGGGCTCAGGGAAGTGAGGCAGAGTGAACAGGACACCCCCGGTGTGCCCAGAACCTCTGCCCAGCTCGACATCTCATTCTGAAGCCACAGGCTGAAGGCAGCCACATGCTGGCCTGGGAAACTGTACTTTATGATCTTCTTTGCCGCAAAATTTCTGTGCGGTGCCGGGCAAATTTTTGAAACCTACCTTGTCAGAGATGGTGACTGACTGGGTGCTCCTCGTATTAAGCATGTGTGGGTGGAGATTTCAGGTCTGACGTGAAGGAGTGCTGAGTTCTCACAGCTGTAGCTGAGGTAATGCGTATTGTGCTTTGGGGACAGAAAGTAGAATATTAAACAAACTGAGAAACCAGTTCCTTGGGAGTACACAGAAGTAATGGAAACTTTTGACCTTCATCACTTTGCGCTTCAGTTCCCTATGTGTAAAATGTGGATTGTACCACCCCCTCATGTTGCAGGGCTTATGAACAAAAATTAGCTCACAGTCAAAGATACTCATATACTTTAGTGATGAGGCAAGAGCAAAAGTCTCTGAGTAATTTTATTTTGAGAGCTGTTTCTGAGTAGTAGGGAAAGCGTGAGGCTAGGCGCTGAGCAAAGGGGAGGACACGAAAGCCCAAGGAGCTGCTCACCAAGTGACTAGCTTTGTAGCCTGTGCATGCAAAGAGATGACGGGGGGTGGAAAAAGTTATTGGGAGATCGTGGAAGGACTCTCCTAAGGCACAGAGCAGCTAAAGTAGAGCTGCAAAGGTAGCTTAGATTCTGGGATTTGCTATCCTGAGTGGCTGACTTGTATATGTTCAATGAACATTTCGGTGCACAAAGTAAACTTGTGTTAGGAAGCTCTGGTGAAATGGACATTTCTCTCTATCTGTAATGCGAGATGAATGAGACTCGCCTCTTCGTAGTATAGTATTCTCTGTTGGTGAATAACAGTGTTATTAATGCAGTAATTTTTATTGATATGTTTGCATTCATAGTCTGCTTAGTATCACGATTTTAGAAAACTGGGCAAGTATCACAACCATTTTACAGAACTGTCCTCTCAGGATTTGAAATGAGCATTGAAGAGTTGGGAACAAGCCCCAGATCCCTGCATCTTACTCTTCCCCAAAAGATCAAACAAGACATGCATTTTTGTTCCAGTCACATAGGGTTAGACATACTGCATGAATAAACACAGGTCTGCAGTTTACCTTGGAAGCTGGTAGTTGTCTTATCATTTAACACAACTGGGGGCAGGTCTGGGATGAATAATTATTTGGGAGCACCAAGCATGTTAGAGGAGAAATCCAGGCCTGATGCTGAAGGAAGCCTTAATTTTACAAAAATATCTGTGGTCTGGATGGGTCTGGTTTGATGGAATCCAAAGAGCTTCTGGTACCAACAGCTCAAAGCCAGGGACATGGATGAAGGGTCTGGCTTTGGAATTAGAGGCAGTTTCCTAGAACTGATGTTCACCTGTACCTTAATGAGCAAAGGGGTGCTCCTTTCCATTGCACTGAGAGTACGTGGAATCCCCTCTAATAACTGATAATGAAACCGTAACTGATACTTCTAAAATCACACGTTTGGTGGTTTGTTTTTTAAAAATTTCTGTGAGTCACAGGAATCTGTGAGGCCAGTTGGGAGCAGAGGGAGAAAAATAAACCCTCGACAATGTAGGTCGCTCATTATCAAAAAGTCATTGGAGAAAAAAAAAGCCCCAAACCAAGTATAGGTCCTTACTCTACTCACTATTTTGGGTACAGAAACATTTCATTTCCAGGCAAAAAAGAACCCCCAACTTGTCTTCTTCACCATGAAAGTAAGATCGGAGTGAGATTTATTCCAAATGGCATTACAGTCTGTAGATTCAGAGCAATGAGTCAAACACCATGTGGGACATGTATGAGTAGCATTTTAAAACTCATAGCAGGAAGGGTAATGTCTTGTCTCCCTTTTTTTAAAAAACCTTTTGTAGTATTTAGCAATGTGGCTTCAAACTAGGGCTGGAGCTTTCTTTAATTATACTGTGGAAGTAATGAGTAAAAGGATAATATAAAAGTATCTCCAGTCTCTCCAAGGCAAACACAAGAAAGCAGTCATTAAGCAAAGGGATTGTGCTGATTCTTACCTTCTTTTCTGCTGCAGCTCTAACTACAGCTGAAATTATGGGCCTGACATCAACTACTGGAAAATGTTTAATATTAGCTGTGAGCAGAAAATGCTGCAGGCCTAGACCTATTATTTTTCTTTACCACAATCACAGCATGTATCTCATTCAGATGACTGATTCTTTGCTGTATTTGTTGTTGTAGTGTATTAGAATTTGCTCACAAGCACTGTCAATCAGGACTGGGACCCGTGGCATGGAGGAGGCAATGGGTAGAAGCAGCTCCTGAGAGGTACATTGAGGTCTGGAAGAGAACACAGAAACAGTAACACAGTTCAAGAAGGTCTTAAGTTCTAAGATTCATCTCACTCTATTAAGGACCCTATTAATGAGATTTTATGGCAGACATGCCGTTAGGGAGCTTCTAGTTTATCTGGTTAAACTTCTGGAGGATGATCTCTCTGGCATACCTCTTCTCCTGCAGTAAGATTTTTCTGGAGAAGGATTAAGCAGCAGGACTGCTGATTTTAATTCTTTGTGGTGTCGTCTCTAACCCAGTCCATTTGAACATCTGGATTATTATCTGGAAGAACATACCTGTATTTCATAGTGACCTGATGCATGCAAATGCACAAACTTATGCCCTAAAGTGTCTACTCTATTTGGAGAGGCAGTTCAGTGTAGGTAGAGTTCATATCTTATCTGACCAGCTGATATAGTTGGCAAAAACAGACAAAGAATTGCGTGCACAAGCCCCTCTTCCAGTTTGAAATGGAAGATTCAGTTTTCAAAAATGAAGAGGCATATTTGTAGGTTGAAGAAAACACCTTTCACTGGGAGATTTAAAGGACATAAAACCTTGGGCTGAAAGCAGATCAGCATGGGTTTTTATAGGCATTTGCTAAGGGAGACAGGACTAGGTGCTAATGGTAGAAAAAGGCAAACAAACCTCAGTGGCTGGAAATCAAAGCTATACAAGTTCAAATAAGAAGTTAGATGCGCATAGCTAAATTATGATTAATCATTATTGGTGCAAATACAAGAAGGAGCAAGACCTCTTGAATATCAATTCAAAACAGAACAGCTCTCTGGATGATAAGCATCAGCCAAACAACACTGAATGCAGCTGACTGTGTTCAGTGTAGGGGTGACTAGGAGACATGTTACACTGGGATCGGCAGACGATCTGATTGCCCCTCTCGGTCTATGACTCTCTGAGGCTGTAGGTGACCACTTTGTTGAAAAACACACAAACCTCCCACTGCTTAGATGAACGGGTCACAGACCCAACCACGCACCACCTTCTTTGGGGAAAAAGGGCTGGAAGATATTTTCAGAAACAGCTAAATGATTTGGCCACCCAGGTCCCACTTTCAGAAGGGACCTTTGTCTCATCTGCACTGAGAAGTCTGGATTATTGCTAATATGAGCTGGCGATGTGTCCTCGTGGCAGAGGTGGCCAGCAGCACACCGGGCTACACCAGGAGAAGTGTCACCAGCAGGTGGAGGGAGGGGATCCTTCCCCTCTGCTCAGCCCTGGGGAGACACTCCTGGACTGCTGGGTCCAGCACTGGGCTCCCCAGTACAAGTGAGACATAGACCTGCTAGGGTGAGACCAGCGAAAGGCCACAAGGATAATGAAGGGACTGGAGCATCTGTCATACGAGGAGAGGCTGGGAATGCTGGGACTGCTCAGCCTGGAGAAGAGCAGGCTCGGGGTGATCTCATCAGTGTGTACAAATACCTGGGTGGGAAGAAGTAATGAAGAGGGAGCCAGGCTCCGCTCAGTGGTGCCCACGGACAGGACAAGAGGTAATGGGCACAAACTGAGACACAGGGAACTCCACTTAAACATAAAAAACCCCTGATTTTACTGTGGGGGTTGTCAAACACAGGAAGATGTTGCCCAGAGAGGCTGTGGAGTCTCCACCCTTGGAGATATTCAAAACCTGACTGGACACAATGCTGAGCACACTGCTCAAGCTGGCCTTCCTCTGAACTGGATGACCTCCACCAGATATCTTCAGAGTTGCCTTCCCACCTCAATGACTCTGGGACTCTGTGGATATGGCAAAGAGGCAAATTCAGCCAATTTATTACAGCCTGACAGATTTCTTTGTCTGGATGAACCTTGGTTTATGATAATCACATACAAATCTCACTCTCCATACTGGTCTTGCTGAATGTGGGCGCTGGCAAATAAGTACATTGTTTCATGCTAAAATACTATTGGTATTCATTGGGTAGTGCGTTTTTATTAATACATAAATAAACACAAAGATATTTATAAATAAATGTATACAAATTATTGTTTCATACCAATGCAACTTGCTCCAATTCAACAGCTGGTAATTAATAAAAAGTATTTACTACAGCTATGCATCAGAACTGTTACCAGCACAACTATGTTGGCAGAAAATCACGTCTCTTATCAGCATGTGTATACTGGTTAAAAAAAAAGAAGCGTATACTGAAGTCCCAAGTATTTATGTAAAAAATATATCATAAGCTCCAAAATTGTGTAGGTATTTTTGAACCATTCTGTCCTCATATGCATATAGTAGTACAGCTGAGGGCAAGCAGCCATCTGCTTCCAGGGGAGACACATTCACACAGCTGTGAAGGTGCTCTATGCTTCTATAATGCAGGAAAAGACAAAAACTGTATTGTTGGAAGTTAGCTCTTTCTTGATAAACTATGTTTGTAAGCAAGAGTTGCACAATTCCAGTAAAAAAATTGCACCCCTGATTTACAAAGTTACTTGTCAAAAAATCTGGGGTTGTCTGAGGAGTGAAGTGACTCTTTTTGCCTCTTGCGTTTTTTGAAGTTTGGACGCTGACTCTAGTAACTGAGAGGACTGTTGGAGTGTGGAGATTTCAAACACATCCTGAAACTGGATTAGCTGAGGTGGAATAGACCTGTGTGTGTAGACATTGAATGGAAAGTCTCGTTATCAGCAAACACAGTCTCTTAAACACATGTAGAGTGAAGCATCATCCTGTTAACCCACTCAGAAAAGGAGGAGGTGTAGCTCTTCCGCGTAGGGACTGTATCCAGAAAACAGTTATGGGCCATAAAGCTGAGCTCGCTTTCAAGAAAATAAAAAATGGCCAAATCATCTTTGTACAGCTGTGTTTTAACTGAATAAAGCATACACAAAAATAGCAATACCCTCCTTAGGAAGTTGTATAGTAGCATCCTTTTTAATGTAATGTAACTAGTAATTATTTTTTAAATGGCTGCCTTGGCCATTCAGATCTTCAAAGTTTGCTGTTTACTTTGGGGTGTCTTATTTTGAGTGAGTGTGCTTCTGGGTGTGTGCTGGCAAGCATCACTCCTGGGCTGTTGAAGCACTCAACTCCACGGTTTTCAAACACAAGTGTTTAATGCTGCTGCAAGCCTTTGGCATTTCCCTGCCTCACAGTCATGATGGATGGTAGTTTCACCTTCACCTTGTGAGGGTTGCCTCTGGCCCGTAGTACAAGGCTGCCACAGCTGGAGGGAGATCACACGATCCTCCTGCTGCTATTTTATCGGTGAGGGAGAGTCTACAGCTGTTATGTGCTGCTGAGGCGTCTTGAAAAGTTGCACAGTAACTCCAGTCAGAGATGCGGCGTCATGGTAATACATGCTAGGTTGTAAAGTTGCTGTCATCGTGACTCTAAGCAGCAGTGCTTCTCTCCTAGCAGGTGCATGTTTACAGAATTAAAAGAGTTAAGTATGAGATGCTGGTCTGAGAAAGAAGGTCAAACCACTTTCATCCTTCTCTATCATTTCCCTTTGTTTCCACAGCATTTTGGCACCATAAAGCATTTACGGCATTCTCTGAGAGTAACAAATCTGCAACTGCAGACAGAATCACAGAATCACAGAATGGTAGGGGTTGGAAGGGACCTCTGTGGGTCATCTAGTCCAACCCCCCTGCCGAAGCAGGGTCACCTACAGCAGGCTGCAGAATCTCTTTTTGATATTGATTGAGCAGACATTGAATCTCTCTTAACCTTGTCAGTTTTTTTCATACCTGTCAGTGGCCACAACAGATCAGTTGTTGCTTAGGGATGGCTGTTGACATCCAGCCCATTTTTTATGCCTTAGTTACATGATCAGTGCCACCCCAAAGGGTGGTTCAGTCACTGGCGTAGCTGCTTCAAGAAATGGTAGACTGAAGTCATTGGTACATTGTCTTCTGTCTTCTGCTATATGTTCAGTGGAAAGGCCCATCCTTGCTGCACTGGTCTGGAGTAAAACTGTGTGCTAAAGATACGTGCTTGTGGGAATGAAAAGCCCCTGTGGGAATGAAAACCACTATGTTCTTAGAAATGGATGGCCTCTGGAAGTGGTGAGTGCAGTGGTCAGTCATCTCAGCCCATTTCGTGTTCCAGACGTGGGAGGATGCACCCACGCTTGTTAACGTTTATGTAGGTATGGACTAATTTAGCATCGCTCGACTGCTGTCTTTTAAGCAATATCTTCTTTTCTTTCTTTCTCTTTTTTTTTTTTTTTTTCAAAGGGGAATGCCAGACTTGACTAACAAAGACAAGAGCAGACTAAAAGTTTCCTTGACAGGAAGCCACTAGCTCTCCGCTTAGCAAGTGGGGAGGAAAAGCCTTTAAAACTGTTCGAACTTTCTTATGCAAATTTCAGTTACACACAAGTTAAACTTCTGGGAGAATGTCCCAAGGAAAACCTGTTCTATCGGAAACTGAGCCTCTCAGTCTCTTCCAAAAGGTGACTGTGGTCTCTCAGTGATTATAAATGCACAGTACACAAAACTGCATGTGGCACCACACAGAAATCTAAAGGTGAGGGGGCTTTCAGGTGTCCCAGGGTGCTGTTCCACATCTTCCATCCGATTTGGTTTTGGCTAAGGATAACATCTTTTCTAAGAACAGCATTAGAAGAGCTCTGAAGCAAAAATAGAGCATTCAAAGGCAAAGTAACTCAGTCCCCCTAGAGGAACGTGACAGTTGCACAGATGGCATTTACTACAGTTGCAGCCAGAAAATTAGTGTTTGAGTGGCCATTTGAAACATCTGCGTATACAGTTTTCATTATTAGAAAACATCCCAGAGTCCTGTCAGAGACTGAGGATGCTTTCTAACTGCTCTTCTTAGATACCTCAGGGAGACCATTTTCATCTCCAGGCTGTTCTGCCTTGGACTTGGGACCTGTATTCATACTTTCTTTGTGGCCTCAGTGTCACATAAAGATAAGCACATGTGCAAGGACTGAGGCCTTAGTCAGTGGGAAGATACCGTCAGAGGGTCAAGCAGAAGGAGTGACAAGTGAGAGACGGGCCATTGTTTATGCGTTGTCTTCTCCAGCTGTCACGGTAAATAGGACTCTTACAGATGTGAAGCAGTTCAGGTGAATTAAGAGCCACTGCAGCTGCTGTAATGGTTCTTCCTAGAACAAGAAGTGTCCGTACAAAGCTCTCTTCCCTGGACCTCTGCCTCTCTCTTGCTGAGAGACACAGAAAATGGTTGTGGTGGTTTCTATTGGACTTTGTGGGACAGCCTGTACATGGGCAAGTGTCTTACTTGGGTGGTATGTGAGGTTGCCTGAAAACTGCACTGTCTGGCACAGACATCCCAGAACTGAAGACCATCATGTGCCTGGCCTGATGGCTGTCAGAGAGACCAGCCTGAGACTCTGCTTTTACATAGGCCAGCATCTAATGGTGCTAAGGAGGGATTGTCACAGATGAGTGGTCAGGAGAGCAGAGAGTTATTCAGGCATGTCCCCTCCCTTCACCTTCCCACCCCACTACTGTCAGGCAAGCAGGCAGCAGCGTATACTACTAGAGGATGCCCTTTGCATTTGAGTGAGCTACCTGCAGCTGAGACTCTATCAAAGCAGACACAAATCCCCAGGGGGCTGTTGCTACCTGAGCTAATGCTTCAGGGCAAGAAGTGTGGTCTGTCCCTTGAGCTCTGGGCCCAGTTTCCTCAGCTTGACCCCTTCACCAACAGTGGGGACAGTGTTTTATCATGGTGGCATGGTCATGCATCTACACAAGGACTGTCTGCCTCCTTCATGTACAAGACCTGGGCTGTACTCCTGCTTCTGCTCTGGTATCTCTCTGACTCTGTTTCTTCATCTGTTGAATGTGAATAAGGATGCTGCTCTCCTTTGTGAAGTCTGTTGAACAACGTGGATGAAAGTGGCGCACAAGGGAGAGGAATTGGGACGCAGCTCGGAGCAGAACACAACGCTGGCCTGCCACAGTCTGCGGTGTGCTACTGTGCTATGGGTACGTAGTGACTGATGTAACCCTTGTCAGATAAGGAGAGTGATGGTCTCGTCTTCTTGAGGAAGCAACCACTTTTATCCATGTGGCTGACGTCTGAGAGAAGTGACCATTCTCTAGAGAACTGAAAGTGCTTTTTGGCATGCCGGAGCATTTTATTCCCTAGCAGATAAGCACAGCACTTGTTACTGAGAACTAACCCTGCCCAAATTGACGGTCTCTAGCTGTCCACAGCCTTAGGCCGTCACATGGCCACACATCAGCAGATAAAGTGCTCTGGGCCCTGCTGGAGGGTGGGAGATGGTGAAGGAAATTCCCAGGTGCTGCAGAGGGTAACGTTGCAGTGGTGGAAGCAATGATTCAGGAGGCAGCATTATTTTCTCTGAATCATTGCCAATCCTTTACCTCTGCTTGATGTTAGACAAACTGTGTTGATGCATAGTTACTATCTTTCTCATGATATTTAAAACTGAGGTTTTGACACTTTTCAACATCGGCAGAGGCTACAGCACTTTTTGCAGTGGCAGACTGAGATGAGATTTTATTGGGTCATGAGAGGCAAAGTAAGAAGCCGGACACTCAGAGGTGACTTGTCCTACCACTGCCCTGAAGCAGGACCAAGCACACCTCAGATGATCCTGACAGATGACCCTGTTATCTGTTCTTAAACACCTGCAATGATAAGGGTTTCACACTCTCTCTTGGCAACCAGGTCCAGTGTCTCCTTAGCTTTACTGACTGGAGGTGACTCTTCACGTTTAGCTTCCAGCACCCTAACTTGTGCACTCTGCAGCTGGAGCCAAGTAGTGCGAGGATAAGCATCATTTGGCATCAAAAACTTCCACTTTGTAGTAAGCAAGTGAAGGATTCTTTTTCCCATTAAATAAATATGGGGAAATCAGGTATTTATAACGCAAATGCCTGATTTCAGACTTTGTTTTCCATCTTCATAGTGAAAAACCAACCTAAAAAACCTACCACTGCAGGCTGGTTGTCATAGGTGCCCCTGATCTGCAGTTAGGACCAGTGGCAGCACCAAGCTGTAAACCCCACGTCGCTGGTGCACGCTGTCACTGCTGCCTGTCCTAGCCCTGTGAGCGCAGGTACCGCTTCCCTTTGACATTTCACATGTCTGCAGTGAAGCTGGGGGCCGTTGTGGTGGAGGTGGGTTAGAGCATACGCAGGCAACCGAGTCACTATGAGGGTGGCGGGAGGGCAATGGTCCCATTTGGTGACCTTGTCCTCACCCACCCATCCCCAAGCATCCTCTCGCCATGCCCTAGGTGATGAGCACCACAGAAATCTAGTGTATTTCTTATTTTGATTGTGTGTTGAACGAGTAATTCCTAACGGACGTCAGTGGTTTAGCTGGGGCTGGGCAGGGGCCTTCAATATGCCCCATGGCACGTTGGCTGGGTGATCATGGAGGGCTGTTGACACCAGGTTGGGTTTCATAGGATCATAGAATTATAGAATCATGGAATGGTAAGGGTTGGAAGCGACCTTAAAGATCATCTGGTTCCAACCCCCTGCCATGAGCAGGAACATCTTCCACTAGAGCAGTTTGCTCAGAGCTCCATCCAACCTGGCCTTGAACACTTCCAGGGAGGGGGCAGCCACAGCTTCTCTGGGTAACCTGTTCCAGTGTTTCACCACCCTCATGGTGAAGAGTTTCTTCCTAATATCTAATCTAAATCTGCCCTCTTTTTAATTTACAGCCATTCCGCCTTGTCCTATCACTACACACCCTTGTAAAAAGTCTCTCTCCATCCTTCCTGTAGGCCCCCTTCAGGTACTGGAAGGCTGCTATAAGGTCACCTCGGAGCCTTCTCTTCTCCAGGCTGAACAGCCCCAACTACCTCAGCCTGTCCTCGTAGGAGAGGTGCTCCAGCCCTCTGATCATCTTCGTGGCCCTCCTCTGGACCCGCTCCAACACATCCATGTCCTTCTTA
>Ga0065711_1048907_pt1 | contig 11569 bp, 2 predicted proteins | sample Hoacrofraction12_FD_59098 | JGI IMG/M metagenome (GOLD analysis project Ga0065711, IMG submission 59098) | Hoatzin crop microbial communities from Cojedes, Venezuela - Epithelial fraction 12 v2 (version 2) | ecosystem: Host-associated > Birds > Digestive system > Esophagus > Crop | place... | reverse complement strand
CCCACCCTGCCATTGATCTGTCCTGGGGCTCTCTGCTCGACTCCATCCTCCTCTCCCCTTTCAAGTACCTCTCCCTCTCCTTCCCTGCCCCTGGGTCCCCCTTCCTGTGTGCCACCATGACTGTGATGGCTGGAGAGAACATGGATGAGACTTCTGCGCTACCTGGCCACCCCCAGGATAGCTACCAGCCCGCTGCCCATGATGACCATGAGTGCTGTGAGCGCGTAGTGATAAACATTGCTGGACTACGCTTTGAGACGCAGCTGAAGACCTTAGCCCAGTTCCCCAACACTCTGCTGGGCAACCCCAAGAAGCGCATGCGGTACTTTGACCCGTTGCGCAATGAGTACTTCTTTGACCGGAACCGGCCCAGCTTTGATGCCATCCTCTACTACTACCAGTCTGGAGGGCGGCTTCGCCGGCCGGTCAATGTGCCCTTGGACATGTTCTCTGAGGAGATCAAATTTTATGAGCTGGGTGAGGAGGCCATGGAGAAGTTCCGGGAAGATGAAGGATTCATCAAAGATGAGGAGAGACCCTTGCCGGAGGGGGAGTACCAGCGCCAAGTATGGCTCCTCTTTGAATACCCAGAGAGCTCTGGGCCTGCAAGGGTCATTGCAATAGTCTCTGTCATGGTGATCCTCATCTCCATCGTGATCTTCTGCCTAGAGACATTACCTGAGCTGAAGGAGGACAAGGAGTACACAGTGCATCGCACTGACAACACCACCCAGGTCTACAAATCCAACATCTTCACAGACCCCTTCTTTGTTGTGGAGACCCTGTGCATCATCTGGTTCTCCTTTGAGCTGGTGGTACGCTTCTTTGCTTGCCCCAGCAAGACCGAATTCTTCAAGAATATCATGAACTTCATTGACATTGTGGCCATCATCCCTTACTTCATCACCCTGGGCACCGAGATGGCCGAGCGGGAGGGGACTCAGAAAGGAGAGCAGGCCACCTCCTTGGCCATCCTGAGAGTCATCAGACTGGTAAGAGTCTTTCGAATCTTCAAACTCTCCCGGCACTCTAAGGGCCTCCAGATTTTGGGACAGACCCTCAAAGCAAGTATGAGAGAGCTAGGTTTACTAATCTTCTTCCTCTTCATTGGGGTGATCTTGTTCTCTAGTGCGGTATATTTTGCTGAGGCTGAAGAACCTGAGTCTCATTTCACAAGTATCCCTGATGCTTTCTGGTGGGCGGTGGTATCCATGACCACTGTGGGCTATGGTGACATGTACCCTGTGACAATTGGAGGCAAAATCGTAGGCTCCTTGTGTGCCATCGCTGGTGTGCTGACAATTGCCCTGCCTGTACCTGTCATCGTGTCCAACTTCAACTACTTCTACCACCGAGAAACAGAAGGGGAAGAACAGGCTCAGTTGCTTCACGTTAGCTCCCCTAATTTAGCATCTGACAGCGATCTCAGTCGCCGCAGCTCCTCCACAATCAGCAAATCTGAGTACATGGAAATCGAAGAGGATATGAATAATAGCATAGACAATTTTAGAGAGGCTAATCTCAGAACTGGCAACTGCACTGTAGCCAACCAAAACTGCGTTAATAAAAGCAAGCTGCTGACTGATGTGTAAACAAAAAAACCAAAATCCCCACTCACAGCTTGAGGACTTTAGTGACACAGTCACACTTTGTAGATGCTTTACTGATAGTCTTTGAATGCTTTATTTACCTCGTAAATGCATTATTGCATTGCGAATTTTTGCTCAGCGATAAAGAAGCTTCCAGGATCCATGAAAGATAAGGTTTTGTTTATTTTTAAGAAGCATTTTCCGCCTGGTAAATGATAACCATTTGAACTAGTTTAGTTTTAAGCTGTATGATGCTAGACCTAAACTTTTCCTCTCCCATGTCCCTTTTTTTTTGATGAGTTAACTTAAAACTAAGCAAGACAGTTTTTAGAGCTATAAAGCATATGCATGGATTCCAGTAAAAATATTCTGCAAAACTGCACAGTTACAAGAAAGTGCATCAGATAATAATAAAGAAAAAAGATTAGCAAAAACCTGCAGCAAGTGTTTGCCATGGTTTTTATGAAGGAGAGCAAATTTTCCTTCGGCCCCCCTATGTGAAAGATTACATGCTTCCAATCTACAGATCCACGCAGCACCTTATTAAAAACATACTTAAGCCTGGCCTCTTTTGCTGTTCATAGAAGAACTATTCTAAAAGGAAAATAACCAACAAAAAGGAAGACAAAACATCTGCAATGCTGCTAAGTTCTCTTACATGCAGATGATTTAAACACACTTTTCCTTTCCCCTCTCCAGAACTGGATACAAAACTTTAAGCCCCTCTGTTGCAAGATAGCACAATGGAGTTTAATATAAGCATGTTTGAATTTGATACTATTTATTTTATAATCGCATGCCTGAAACGTTACCTCAGACAATAGTGGATAAGCTTTCGTTTGAACTGAGTCTTCTGAAAAATAGGTCCTTTATCTCTCTTTTTTCTTTTCTTCTCTTTTCTTTCTCTTTTTGATTTGCATTCACCAGAAGTGCACTCCTTAATTTATTAAATCGTTGACTAGTAACTTAAAGTACTGTATTTAAGTGCGTATGTTAGTCAAATGGGAACAATAACTTTTGGAGATCAAAGCATGTTCAAATATTCAGCATTATGGCCTATCTGATTAAGGTGTAACTTGAATTAATTAATGCATGAATTCAATAATGATAATAATAATAACAATAAAAACAAAATTAAAAAAAGTGCTTGATAGACCGAGGGCCTGAATGAACTAATTAGAGAAACCTGATTGTTTTCCTGTATTGCTCAGGGAAATGTGTTGGCTTTTGTCCAGGCGTTGTCAGAAAGGAGCGTATCCCATCCCTTAAAGGGAAAGCTATATGGAAAATTAAGAAGTCAAGTTATATATAGCAACACCTAAAACCGAGTATCCTTTATAGTTAAAAGGTGCAGATGCATGCTTTTTGGTGCATTCTCAGAATGTAAATGAAACTTCTCTCTTACATGCATCCAAATTGCAGCAGCTGGTTTCTTTTGCAGTCATTAGTTGAGACTTTTTGGTATTCCCCGAAAACTCACTGAAGAGACGCAACAGATTGATTTAGATGATAGTTGCTCAGTGCCTTTATCTTACATCCCCTAAATTGCTGAAAGTGCCTCCAGGAACTGAGCTGATCAGAGAGAGCGAAGGAAGCATCGAGGCACCAATGCACTGTCAGAAGTGTTCTGTGCCGCCTCCTGGCACAGCACAGAAGGAGGCAGAGAAAGAAAGAAAGAGCAAATGAGTGAGAGGGACGCTGACGAGGAGGGCAGAAACCACCAGCGCCCACGGGATACCTTCCTTCCCCAGCCAGTCCGGTGCTGCAGGGCTCAGCATTTGCTTCTGCCAAATAACTCATAGCTGTGTTTGTGCAAGACTTCAAGTTTCCCTAGGCTGTTTATAGAGGCATCACTGCCATCATTGTATCTGCCCTTCCTTTCCCTGAGATGGCTTTTGGGCAGCCTGTCCCAGCATGGCAGGACGCAGGAGGAACTAGGGACCAGCATGAACAGTGGCATCACCCAGTCAGGCAACCAGACTGCAGGGCTGTGCTTTTCTTCCCCTTGGATTCCCCAGCAGGGAGGTGGGAGACGCTTTCCAGTGCTTTCCCATCCCTGCCTCCTCCATCGTGTTTCGTCAGTCTTTCAGATTTTAAATCCCATCACAGATCCTTCGAGCCATATTCTTCTTTCTGCTCCCTAACCTTACTCTACTTCCACCATCATCTGGTGAAGGAAGCAGCACTAGGAGAAGGTATCTCCTGCAATATGCCAGCCTTGACTGCTAGTCCCTGGAAGATAATACTCTTTAATCTGAACTACTGTAGGCACTAATGTATTTTTTTTTAATGGACAAAGTTGAGGATCTTCATTCTGCACTTAGCATGTCGCCAGCTGCGGTTGAACACTTCTCCTTCCACACTGCACAGTTCCTTTCTTCCCCTATCTTTCTGATATATGTATATATGTGTAGAAAGATATGTATGTGTGTCCGCGCATGTGTGTAGCACACGCATGCACAGACACACATATGTATAAAATCAAGGCACTTACTTAGAGTTAAAAAACAACCCTAACTCTGCAGTTATGCACAAGCCTGACCTGCCAGGTTTCCAGAAAGACTTGACTTTATTTCTCACTGTGTGGCTTCTGTGAATCTTAATGATGAGAAAGCAATCAAGAACTGAGGGAGCTCTAACTCCTGCAAGAAATGCAAAGCATCAGATAAAACAGGGCATTACATCCTCTAGGTAGATGTTGTAAATCTTCCTGTCCCCTGCTCATGCCCCTGCCCATCGTACACCTCTCTCCCCATTAAATTCTGGTGGTCCTGATCTTCCCAAACTCTTACATTCTAGGATATGACTTCTCATGTCAAAATGGACTTGAATGCTGCACTCAGCTTATAAAACAACCGACTAAACTAAACAGCAATAATCAATTCAGTGCTGTGGGACTGATGACCAGAAAGCAGCATCTGGGAGATGCGGCCTCACTTTGGTAACTTAACTGCTGTCACGTTTGGGCATGCACACCTTAGTTTAGTGAGCAGAATGATAACCATTCTGCATACGTGAAAAGTGCTGTGTGCAGCGATTTTTCTTTGCCAGGAGACTGGGATGGATCATTAGGACTCGAGATGGTTTGGGGAGCCTGAACGTTGCTTTGTCCATTTATAGCTCACTGCAAAGGATCTCAATACATATGGAGTACAGGAATTAACCTCATGTACCATAGGCATGTGTTTTTGACAAGTTTGATGCAAAAAAATAACAACAACAACAAAAACTCTTACTCCCTTTACACAGGAGTGCTGAAATGTCTTTGTGGGCCTGAAGGTGCACTTAACAAACTGCCTGTTCTTACCAGTAAGCATCCTTTTCTTTCTTACCTTTTACTTTTTCTTTTTCTTTTTTCTCCCCCTTTTGGCGTATGTTTCTTTTTGCCACACATGAGCTCTAAGGGGTTGTTTAAGTCAGTGGAAGACGACTGGAAATGACCTGATGGCCAATTTAGTGCATCTCTGAAAGAGTCAAGAGACCTTCATTGATTTGGCAGGGACCTCCCAGAAGCGATGCCCATGTTATTATGGACAGACACCAGTAGATACGGCAGTCTTAGTTGGGCTGTAGTTTGATGAGGCAAGGCAGCTATTCGAGCGTAAGGAGTCGCTACCCAAGCCTTCTTTACCAGCCACTGCTCTGTGCCTCTCTGTGCTTCTTAGTTGCCCCCATACAGATTTTTCTTGGTGAAGGGCATGAGGGAACTCGCCAGGCATGAGCAAGGCAGCAGTGCACTGCAGTGCAGAAGCAGGAATGAAGCGGAGAGGCAGTGGGCAGGAATCACATAGGCTGGTATCACTGCCAAAATTCGCCATCTGGTCCTACCATACTTAGCTATAGAGCACTAGGGAACAGGCAGAGGAGCAAGGGGGAGAGTGAAAATGAAAAGCTTTGTACCCCCTTCCTTCACAGAACTGAGAGGTTGCTGCCAGATTGCCAATAGCTCAAATCCTCTGTGTGGCAGCCCCAGCAGAGGCAATGAACTGGATTTACTTGTGTTCACGAGGAAGTTAGTGTGCAGTAAGCCAGGGTGTGAGTTCACAGCATCCTAGCAAACCCACGCAGATTGCCTGCACGGAGTCTCTTAAGCCTTATTTCCACTGGGGACTTCAGGAAAGCTGATCTGAATTAACGAAAGGTGTGCATTTAAAGTAGATTTGTTAAACTGCTTTAAAGCCCAGCATGGACATTCTGTTGCAGTATAAAAGCAGCCTTAATCTGATTTGGAGTCATTCTTTTTGGATGGAAAGTAAACTGAATTGAATTAAGGCTGCTTTAATTCTGAACACAATGGGGCTTAATGCAGTTTACCTCATCTGCCTCACAAGTTCATTTAGATAGATAAGCCTTTAGTAATCATTAAATGTAATGGAACTGAGCCTACTTTGCAGGGGGTGGCTGGGCAGAGTGTGGCCATGTGCTACAAAACTCTTTGTACGTGAGTGCTGGAAATTCACAACCTGGCTTACTGAGGGCTAACATGTTGTTCCTGGTAACAATTCTAGTGATCTCCTTCCTTTGTTCCTGGTTTACACATCTGTAGGTGTGAGGAGAATCAGTCCCGCTGCCTTCTGGGAAGTTGACAATGATCATGGCCCAAAGAAATTAATTTCCACTCACAAAGTCTCTAACTGTACATGTGCTTAACCTGATGTTCTATTGGTCTCGTGGACAAGCACTTGAAAGACAGTATGAAGCGCTAGAGACAGCACTAAATTCAGCAAAAGTCCTCCTGTTCTCAGCAGTGATTTTGCCCAGGTAGAGGTGGCAGGGATCAGACCCTTCTTAGCAAATCAGCTGTGTATCATTCGCTGGAGGCTGCATTGGCCCAAATCAGCAACTGGAGCAGTGGCAACTTTTACTGACAATCATTTTAGTAAGGGACAATTGTTTTCAACAGAAGTACGGAAAGTTTGTTTGTATTATGAGAGCACTGAAGCCTAAATATAACATAAAAAACTGCTAAAGTATAAGGAACTGAGGGCAAGGTTCACTTTTCCATAGTTCACACTTGGACAGTGCAGTTTCTTATATGCACATATGTTAACCGAAATGAAATAAACTAAACACTAGGGCAGGAACATCTGAAATTTATTAGAAAAAGGTGGAAAGTTGTATTTTAGAATAAGATCTTCTGCATACATATGCAATATACGGAAAGAATATATTCCTTTCCAAATATGAGCTTGATAACTGTATTTAGAGGGGTGCCATTCTGGATGAATTGATTTCACCCTAACATGATGAAAAGGGAAGTAGTGTAGCGTTTCCAGGAATGGTCTGATCCTGTAGGCTTCCAGCAGTCTGATGCCACTCACCCTCACAGTAATTTCAGACTCGCAGGAATGCAGAACCAGCTCCAAAGTGTGATTTGCCCTCCAACGCCACAGAGCTGGACAGAACTGGAAAGCTGTGCTTCCAATTGCACAGTGTGGCAAGTTTGTTCCAGACCTGCCCATCGCAAGTCTGAAACAGGCTCCTTTGCTGAGATGCTTTAACCAGGGACCTACATTCCAATTTTGGTTGGACTTATTTCAGGCTGGGTTTCTTTTTCTGTTGTTCTGGCTTTACTTAATCAGGTGTAGAGAATTTATTTTTCCTGAAATGCTTATCAAGTATTCTTAAAGGTGTCAGTATTCGTATCTGCAAAAATGAAACTTCAGGGTGTTGTACTGTTTCACTTAGTACAGATGAACTTGCCACCGGTGAGGTCAACAATTTATGCTGTCAAAGCATAGCATGCTTTGATATTTTCAAAGGAAATAAAATGAAACTGAGGTCTTAACTGAAATTTGTCTCAAATTATCTGTTGATATCTATGTAATTCTGTATATTGCACCTGTTCACAGGCTCTAGCAAATGTCACTACAAGTTATAAAAAAAATCATCTTCTGTTTCTAGTTTCTATAATAAAATGAAGACGTTGCATTCAGTTCCTTTAGGTGCATCAATCTTTGATCCATGTTATTGTTTCAGTGATATTTCTACAATGTAATTGGGATCAAATGTATATTTTACTTTTGTACAAAAGTAAAAATGATATTTTTATGACTAAATTCAGCAAACCCTTACCTGTAACCTGCTAAGATGAATTTTTTTTCCTTTCCTTTACATGTAAACCATTGTTTTTGCAGTATGTCGGTTTGAAATGAATAAATGACAGCTGTCAATAGAACTGTATATGGCCACTCAGACGTACCTCTGATTTTAAAGATCAGATATTACCGATGTGAAATATATGAACTGAATAGTCTCCATATGAAAGTGCACCATCAGGGCAACAAACCATTTAAGCTGACACAGCTGTACTTATTTCCACCATTTACAAATCGCTTAACACTTTGGGTCAAGTATGTACTTCATTGTCACATTGCAGCTCATTTTACTTTCAGTAGTGAAATCATTTGACTTACCATTTTTAGAACATCTAATGTTATGAGTTCTGAACTATTTGAAATGCATAGTTTTCATCTATGCAATTTTACCTGCCTCTGTACTTGTTCATCTGTTCATACTTGGCATCAATTAAAGATAATTTTTAAGGATCTTACCCAGGATTATTCTGTCTGGTTATTTTCTGGAGTCTGATTTCTCTGCTGTCACTACTGGCCAGTTCTATCTGAAATGAATGGTAGGTTCATTGATAATTTTCTTATTGAATGGTATAAGAAATGGCGATGTAGTGAGTGGGAAATGTGGCTGTGGGCTTTGAGAGTCTTGTAAATATCAGCTCAAACTTTACAGTACAAATAATCAAGTGTTTGTCTTCCATAGCCCAATTTGGATCTAGCCTTGAGTAAGCAATGTTCTGGGCCAAACTCTGCTGCCCTCACTGCTGAGACAGCACTCAGTTCCACCAAAAGCAGTGGAAATAAGATTAAGCCTACTGATTGTGTTCTCCAAAGGCTCATTGGTATCAATTAGTATGTTACAGCTTAATTCCTGAATCTGAACCACTGCCGGTAGCATTATAATGTAAGTGCTGACTTGAAATCAGGTTTCAAACAAAAAACTGTGTGGCTGATCATGGTTTTTGGTTTGGGTAGAATGTAAGCAAGTCAAACTGACTTGGTCTTGTTTTCTTTTGAAAATGGTTTGTTTTTTCAAGGTACATTTCATGCAAACGGGTCTGATATAGTCATGCCTTCCATGTCTCGGTATTGTATTATTTATAGAGAAGGCAACGACCTAAATGCTAATTATTTAATGCCAAAGATATTGTGTATTAGAAGTCCATCTATAAAGACTGCCAGGTCTTTCTGTAGATAGGTGCAGTTTGTAATAGTGGGATGCATACATGGTGGAGTGCTGATTACATATGGTGAAATTAAGTTAAATACCCTAACCTTATATGAGGCAGAACATTTTGCATGGCCTGTCATGTGATTTTATTTATTTACTTGTTTTGCTTTCTTGGTCAAGAAAAGTTTTCATCTATGAAATCCTCATTCATCAATAGCTTCAAGTATATTTAGTCAGTGTTACTTAATTTTATTAACAAGCTGACAAGAATTGTTTTGTAAGGATTTGCAGTTATCAGTCTTACATGGGTCTAGTCCAAGTCATTCGTCTGTTAGCTGCTGTGCGGTGGTGTTCTTAATTCAATGAGGTACTCATGTCCATGCTTCACTTCAAGAGTGTGATCACTGTCATTGAGTTTTGTTGGCTCTAGGTGTATCTAAAGTCTCATTGTTGCTTCCTTTTTTCTTCTCTGTGTAAAAAAAAAATCAAATGCTTTTCAATCACCTCTACAGTATCAGTCTTCTCCCTTTTGTCCTTAGCAAAGCTCCTCTTGTATTGTTTGGATCAAATTGTAATGTTGCTACTTAACCTATTTTCCAGAATCTACGATTCCCTTGCCATATAACTAATTTCTGTATCCCTCTACTAGTTTCCTCTCTTCTTGGCCACGCTTCATCTTGTGAAATACTACCCCCAGACCCTTCACTGCTGAGGTCCTTCATGGTCTGTCTCATCATACCTGTCATGGATCTAGATCAAAAAGCTCCTTTCTCTTAGGACTGGGAACACCAATTCTTGTATCAGAATCATACATCTTTCTGAAGAAAGGCCTTGCCCGTTTCCATCTGTGCTGCCTCCTCTGTGTGCAAAATGCTCCTGCTAGGTTCCTTTTGCCACTCTCATCTCATGTTTTATCATTCCTCATCTTTCCCACAGCCTGTGCGGTCGCTGTACCCCTTGGTATATCTTGTACTGAGATACTTTCCATGACGTGGTCTGTTTTGCCAAGTGGAGGTTTTCAGGCAAAACTACATGCATTCAGGTCCTAGGGCATGTTTTTTGCCCTCTAAAATGACTCCATAAATCAATTGTGTGCTGGATTAGTTGAGTCTCTGAGTTAATTTCTTACTTAATCTCAAAGGTAAATAGAAGTGCGGGGTTTTTCTCCCAGAACGCAAACACTTCTATCTTGTCTTTTGTGCTTCATCAATTACAACTTTGTGTATTGAGTCCTTCCTGTGGTTACACCAAGCCACCTCCTCATCTTGTAGGTTTTCTCTGAAATGACCTACTGTGAGTAAAAAACTGTAGCTCTTCAGATGTGACTTACGAAACAGACATATTGATGAGCCATGGACTAGGCTCCTCTTTCTACTCCAGCTGTACTGGCACTCAGGTTGTAAGGGGAGCAAAGACTAATTCAGCAGCCTTTCAACACAGAGAGGGAGAGAGTCCATTCACTAACAAGGTGCTTTTTTAATATATTCCCTTCTTTATATAATATTGATGATATCAACATGAATTTGGTTTACCTAACAGTTAGTCGGTTTGATTAATGGATACAAAATAGCTGCTTTATGGAAACATACACATCTCAGGTATGAATATGTGCTCCCTTGCCGTGCAGAAACTAGGTATTTATACTTCAATGAATAAGAATCCTAATACTCACAGCATAAAATGACTCTTACCTCTGAAAGCACAAAGAAACTTTTCTCACCGGTGTGGGGTTACCCACTGTTGAAGTTTTATTCTTCTTCTAAAGCATCTGGAGCAGCTGCCCTCAGGGCTGGCAGTAGAAGTCAGATGGCCTGACTGCCAAAGAAAATCAGACCGTCTGATTCAGTGCTATCCCTGACAGCAGCTGCTAGGTACTGCTGCAGCCAAGCTCTGCAAGTGTGTGCAGGGAACTGTTGTGCTCTTGAAGTAAACCAGAGCCCACATAAGTAAGTAGGACTGTATCTTTTCACATCAGAAGACTGTAGAAAGTCCACAAATTTGTGCTCCCTTTCAGTCTGCTAAAAAAAGAAGATGAGAAACGTTCTGTACTCAAGGCTTCTAGCAGGTACTTTTAGAGGTGCATTATATCCCATGGTTGGTCTTTCTATAAAAGTGCTCACTTTATACAGTGTTGAGATTAAGCTTTCGAAAATCAAAGAAGCTTTAATTAGCACAACAATACTTCAATCCACTCAGCTTCTCTAACAGTTTCCTAAAATATCTCACATTTTATTCCAATGAGAAGACAATTATGACTCTTGAATAGAAAGCTTTTACAGCTAGAAGATGAAAATGTAATTGTAGGTGGTATATTTGGTGACCTCCTCTCACTAGGTAGGAACACTAGCACATTTGTCTTTTCAGCAGGAGATCACAGAATCATAGAATCATAGGTTGGAAAAGACCTCTAAGATCATCAAATCCAACCATCCAACCCAATACCACCATGCCTACTAGACCATGTCCTGAAGTGCCACATCTACACATTTTTTGAACACCTCCAGGGATGGTGACTCCACCACCTCTCTGGGCAGCCTATTCCAATGCCTGACCACTCTTTCTGTGAAGATATTTTTCCTAATATCTAATCTAAACCTCCCCTGATGCAACTTGAGGCCATTGCCTCTCGTCCTATCACTAGTTACCTGGGAGAAGAGACCAACACCTGCCTCACTACAGCCTCCTTTCAGGTAGTTGTAGAGAGCAATGAGGTCCCCCCTCAGCCTCCTCTTCTC
>Ga0065711_1048906_pt1 | contig 11569 bp, 6 predicted proteins | sample Hoacrofraction12_FD_59098 | JGI IMG/M metagenome (GOLD analysis project Ga0065711, IMG submission 59098) | Hoatzin crop microbial communities from Cojedes, Venezuela - Epithelial fraction 12 v2 (version 2) | ecosystem: Host-associated > Birds > Digestive system > Esophagus > Crop | place... | reverse complement strand
GTGACAGGACAAGGGGCAATGGGCACAAACTGAGGCACAGGAAGTTCCATCTGAACATGAGGAAGAACTTCTTCCCTCTGAGGGTGACGGAGCCCTGGAACAGGCTGCCCAGGGTGGTTGTGGAGTCTCCTTCTCTGGAGATATTCAAGACCCGCCTGGACAAGGTCCTGTGCAGCTTGCTGTAGGTGACCCTGCTTCAGGAGGAGGGTTGGACTTGATGACCCACAGAGGTCCCTTCCAACCCCTACTATTCTGTGATTCTGTGATTCTGTGATTCTGTGAAAGGAAAAGCATTTCCTGCTGATCTCAGCTTGGATGCTTGGAGGAGTATGACATTTTCTGCAAAATTGACGGAAACCAGGTAGGATTTTCATTGCCTGCCAGGCAGGTTTGGAAACCTGCTTGATTTCCTTCCAGCTCAGCCGCCCAGGCTCCTAGGGAGCCTGCTGACAGACAGACAGAGAGCTGAAAGCCAGAAACCCATCTCTCTAGCTCTTCAAATCTCTGGGCTGTCACCTGTCCTCTTCTGGAGGTCTAATAGGGGTAACTGCTATAGCTCTGTGCAGCCCATCACTGGGCTGTGTCAAGCTAGGTCTTCCAGACTAATGGATCTCCCGTAGCCTGCTGGGATCCTCAGGATCTGTAGCTCCTGGGCAGCCTGCCAGGCTTGGGCTCTTTCGCAGCCTTGAACACTGGTCCCTCCGCAGCTCTCCAGCCGGGGACCAGCTGCCCCCGAGGGCTCTGAGTTCTGGACACATCGTTGCTGGTTTCACACCCCCACCTCCCCCCTCCCCGGAGGGCAGGTATGCAGCCTCTCCAGCTGCCCCATCGCATGTTCAGCTTCAATTCAGAGTATGATTTTTTTTTTTCTGGAATGTTTATTTGTCCACTAATACATGGCAATTTCACTAAAGCAACTTTTGGAATTGAAATGAGGCCAGTTGAGGAATATTCTTTAGGGTATAACTAGGAGTGCTCTGGGAACAATGTTCATCTTTTTGGAAGGTGTAGACTAATTGAGTCCTGGATCACTCTGGGATCTGATCCCTCCCATCTTTGAACACCTTCTACTGCAAGCAATGGTGTTGAGTCAAAGCTGATGTGGGTCAGACTCACAATATTCAAACCATATTTGCTGGTTCATGTGGAATACATCATTGTCAGTTAAAATTTTCGGATAAAGAAAACCTGGTCCAGTGTAAATCCTGGATTTCAGGCATGTAAAATTTTAAATTTGAGAAAGTTATCTGATGGAGAGCCTGGTAGGCCAGGAATTTTTTCTGTTTTTGTTACACCTGTTTTGGTGAACAGAATTGCACACTACATTGCCATGAAGCCCATCAGCTTTCAGCCACCTGAAGGTCCCTTTCTGGGTGTCAGAGAAAGCCAGCTTGTGACATCTCCGCTGAGCACGCAAGCTCTGGCAGAGGCTTTGCCACATGCTCAGAACTGTGTTTGGGACCACGCTGGCTCATTTTGTCCATGCATTTTTGTTAGCTACTGAAATGAGCTGGGGTGAAGCATGAAGCCTAGAGGTAAAATTTCTGTGTAGTTCTACAGTGAATCACCAAGACCCTGTGGACTATGGCTTGCATTCAAAAGGCTGACAACATTTAACCTCACGGAGCTCTCAGGCACTGGGACCCGAGTGCTTTAGCCTTTACTAAATAAATACTTTTAACGATTTGAGCCTTAACAGGAAAGTCCAGTGGGGACTATTGAACTCTGGAATTCGCTGCAGGGGGGCACAGGAGAGATTAGAGGCCATGGCTAATAGAAGAAAATCTGCTTTATGTTGTACTGCTGCTTGTACAGCCCCTAATTCATATCTGCAACTCGCTTCTGCCTTAGAGGGAGCTGCATGTGTAGACTGACCCTTTCTTTGCTGAGCTTTCCTATCAAGATCTTCCAGGACAACCTCTGGTTTCTCGGGCTGTGAATTCATGTCAGCGCTTTCAGTGACCATTTCTCTCCCTGCAGCTAGTTGTCCCAGTTCTTGCACTGCCCCTGTTTTGAATCCACACACCTTTTTTCATGGTTATGGGGTAAACTGAACTGTCAGCTGAAAGGAATTTTTCAGCTGTTCTGGTCCACTGGGCAGCTGCATGAGCAGCTGTGCCAGCAGCATGGTGAGTGTGGAGGGCGGGGGTTGCCTGTGCCACTGAATGCGAAACCACAGCCTCCATCGTTACAACTGAAAAAGGCTGTGATGCCAACAAACCACTAACGGCAAAGGCATTGGCTAGTTCTTCATTTTTCTTGCAGGTAGTGGAAGATAAAGACAAGCCTTCAGATTCTTTAGAGCCAGTAGCTCTTCAACAAAGTGTGTCCAGGTATTTAAAATAAAAAGCCTCCAAACTGACGTGTAGGTGATCAGTTGGTTTGTTCCAAGGTTTATTCTGACCCAGCTCTCCCTAGGGTCTCATGTCAGCATTATGGGCACTGGAGGCCTTGGATCTGTGCATGATCATAGCAGAGAGAACTGTGGCAATGTAAAACATCACTGCCCACAAGCTGTCTGTTCCACATTTCTGCCAAAGTTCATGCATCTGGAATTTGGCTGGCAGGACTGATTGTGGCATTGCTGCACATCCCTTTGGGCAAAGGCAGCTGCCTTACCTTAAGCTGTTTGTGATAGTTGGAGGCAACCTGGATGGCTTTGTGCTGAAGCAGATGAGACAAATGCACACTGTTCTGCTAACTCATCTTCCCTTAAAGCACTGTGGAGCAATAACTTTCAGAAACAAAGTGGTAAGATGTAGCCAGAGTGAAGTAATATCTCCAATAGCTTCCTCTGTTTCTGCAGTGTTTCTCTAACCGTGTTCGTAAACAGGTTTGAAAACGCTTAACCTTGTGCTGTGCGCCCACACTGATCCCCCTTAACTCCTCACTGCTCCTGTGTAATATTCAGATTGATGGGCCCAAGCACCAGAGCACAGCTATGCACCGAACTATCTTTTGGTCGCATCTACATCCCAGTTGGAACACGACTTTTAAAAGGCAGCCTTCTGCAGTTTTATACTTCAACTACCAACTCAACTCCTTATCAGTGTGATTCTATCAACAGGAAACTGGTAAGAAAAAAAGAAGTACCCAACCCATACACCACGATGTTATCTAATCTCTATCCAATCTGCTTTCTGCTTGGGGACGCATGCAACAGACTGCAGTAACTGTATGTCAGAAGGTCAAAGAATACAGGCAGGGGACAACAGTACAAATAACCAGTTGGGACTCAAAGAATCCAAAGTTAAAGCAGATTTTTAAAACTGCTTAGTAATCAAAATATCTCACTGTGCAAATCAGCCTTTTTCTTGTGGTCATAGCTTCTCTGTTTTGTACTCATTGGAATGTTTGTCACTGTATCAGAGATATGACAAGAGTATTACGAGCACAGAAAGAAAGATGGACATAGGGTTTTGGCTTAAACCGTGTGCCTGTAGTTTGCAGATATGGGAGAAGGTGGTTTTACTTGTTGTAAAAGAGACTTTTTTGGAGTGCGAAGGTCAGTTCCTGAAGTGTTCAGCTATTACAGTTGTGTAGGGATATAAGACTTATCTAAAACCTCTTAGGAAAAAAAAGAGATAAAATAATATATAGGTTTACAGTTGCTACAAATTGGTAATTGTTAATATTTGTAATTGCAGTAGACTGCTCTCGGCACCTGGAAGACGCTATAGAAATACTTTGATTAGAAAAGATTCAGACTACCTCTGGTGCTTCTTTTCATTTGAGGTTGTGCTCACCAGAGACTGAATTCCAGCTACAACTGTTGAAACCAGGCCCTTATGTCATATGCAGTGCTGGCAGAAAGGAGGACTCAAACAGCAGATAATCTCCCTCTCCTGCCCTCCAGAAAGAGGTGCAGTAAGAATAACAGAATACACGCCAAGGCAACTTTGACCACCTGAAACGGATGGCACAACGATCTTGTCATCCCTTCCCACTGACCCCAGTGTTGCCTAAAACCTTTGCAATCCAATTACTGGTTTTAATCGGATTGTATTATTGCACTAAGCATATTATTTAAAGACTGTACAGGTATGGTTAGCTGGAATATGTGTGAGGCTTGCAAATTAAATGCATTAGTGAAAGTGGACATGGGTGCATGTCAACAATCCATTTGTGAGGACAGAGAGGAGCAATACAAGTGGGAAGATTGAGAATGAGAGTTTGGGGTCAGTTTCTTAGCACTTGCTTCCATAGATTATAACTAATTCCTGGTTCTGGGATGGTTTCCTTGGAACTGGTAGGGGATATCCTGATAACAGAAGAAGCCAAGGCCACGTGTGACTCAGCTGGGTCATGTGCATAATCCTGCTGCACTTAAGGTGTGAGTAAAGGAAGTGGGAATAGGTCTTAAGTGCATAAAGACCTGAGAATTTTTTATTCAGGAAAAGTAATAGTTGGAAAAATTTACTTAACTGGTCTAGGAGTTTAGCAGGCTTCACTCGGAAAATCTGTTATTATGAAAGCAGCAATCACACACTCTGAAGGACTTTAACCCACCTGTCTCTCCTCTACGTGGGAAGACTGATTTATTTTTTTTTTCCAGCTGAGGCACTTGTTAGTATGCTATTTGTAAGCAAGTAGTTAGTTCAGTAAAATAGACCGTTGATATCCGTTTTAGAAAAAGGAGCGATCTTAAACATTAAAGATTGATCTGGTGCAGAGGTTAGAAGATGCTTGTGGTGCTGCCATTTTCAGCTCTGCCAGTATGACAGTCATAGTATGAATACACGGTGGAAATCCCTTCTTGTTTAGTTTGCCTGCTGTTCTCAGTGATGAATTGTCTATACAGAGAATTGATGCTTTTTATATTTAGATTATGAGCTGAACTTATCTGGTGACAGACTTTAAGTGGTCCTCATATGATAGCAGACCATCTGGGAATCTTGGGTATAGCAGACACAAGCCAAGGGATTGAAAACCTGGCTGTATTAGATCATTAATGGAATTCCAACTTGCTGCTGAGTTGGAGAATAAAAGTGAAATGTGTAAATTAGAAGATGCAGTGAATAAATAAAGAGCATTTAGCCTGCAAATGAACTGCTGCTCCATATGTAGTGAATGGAGCTGATACAGGGGATTTAGCTATTCTTGCCTACTTGATCATTGGTGTCTGAACGAACTTGAACGAATCATGCTGACTTTTTTTGGTCTCCTTGTTTCTGACTGCAGATGTAGATGATGCACCTTTGAGAAGTTCTGTAAGCTCTGCAGGAGCATGAGTATAGGCATTCTGGGGGGACTGGAGGGACTGATGTATGTAATTCCAGAACAAATGTTACAGCAATGTTTATTGAATAAAAATCTTCACTTTTAGCTTTAAACAAATATGTCTTTCTAGAATTTTGGCCTTTTGTTTTGTCTTACCATTTCTTTAATTGCATAATTGTTTTCCCATTTCTCTCTTTTTTTTTAATCAGAACCTCCACGGGCTGTTTGCAAAAATGTCCTGAGTCTATGCTGGTTAGACTCAGGTTTTGCAATCACTGGAACCAATGAAAATTGTCTCCTTGTCTATTGCTGTGTTTGATAGGCAACATTCAACCTGTGTTACTGCTGTCATCTCCTTGGCCTGGCTAGCTGTGTACTCACTTCCCTTCAAGTGGTTAAGTTAGTGGTTGTTTTGTGTCTATAATTTAGCTATGGGAAACAGATCTTCCTAGCAATGTGGTACTAGAAAAATCCCTAGAACTATTTCATGTTTTTTCTTCCCACTCAGTATTATGAAACATTCATGATAAATTACTGAATGCTAGCAAATGCTGTTATGATCGTATGTGCACAACAATACCAATATGTGCTTTTTATAGCATATAGGTCTGTAACAAGAGGATGTAAGAGAACTGCCTACTGTGGGTGGCACCTTGCTCTGGCACCTTGCTCTTCCCATTTACTGCTGTTGTCTCTGCTCATTCAGCCCACCACTTTAGCTAAAGGGACATCTAGAAGACATGAAGGAAGGAAGGAAAGTAAAAAAGGGTTAAATTCTGTCAATTTGACTTAAAATTTACACAGCTAAAGCAAGGATAACTCTCATTACACTTGTGTAGAGTTGCCTTTGTCAGTGTAACTTATCATGGCAAGTTAATTTAAGCCTGGTGTTTGCAGGGCACCTGCTCTAATTCAGAAATGTTTATGGGTTTAGGTATGAGTCTTTGTGTAGGGTTGTATGGGTGTGAAAATGCAAAGTGAAATTGTTATAGTGAAATAACTCGTACAACTAATGGTAACGGAAACAGCTCTTTCGGAGTAAAAGGTAGGATTATACCCATGCCTTGGAGGAGGAAAAGAAGAGAAGAGGAAAAAGGAATTTATTGCTGAGGTTAGCTAAACATTTTCAGCTGGTTTGTTTAAATAAAGGCTTTTTATCTAATGCAGTAGGCTGTGTGTAACCCATGCTTTCTTATTCTTCCTTCCTTGCTCCTGACAGCTTGGATAGACTTCCACCAGTCAGAGCAGCACAGTTTCGCAGAAACTGCAGGTCATGAGAATCAGCAGAGTCAGAGCTGGTCCTGGGAAGCTTTCATGGCCTAAAGCATCCACCAAGACTCAGGGCCAGTTGAGGTGAAGAGAAAGTTGAAGAAAATTAAGTGCTAAACTGCCACATTCCAGCTTAAACTAGGTCTTTCTGAAGTTAGCTCTGACTGAGGTTAGGTCCTTCTCCAGAAACCCTCCAAGCTGTGCTGTTGCCCAGAGTCCATGTCATCGGTAGCTTAGAAACATGGACCTCCTCAGAAGAGCCTCCTGGAGAGAGACGTGTTGGGGTGGTTTGAGCCTCAGCAAAAAGCAGTGATTATATAAACAAAGCATCCTGTCCCCTGCGTTTGAAAGAGAGTATTTATGAAAGGAATGCGCCAAAACCCACAAGAGGTGAAGGGACACGTAGAGCCGCCTACACCCTCCATATTCCTTACACACTCAGTCACTGCAAAAACAAACAAACAAGACAGGACTGGCTTTGCCAAGATCGGTATAGACTGACTCAAAGAAGCCCAGTGTCCCGGCCGTAAACAAAAGTGAATATGCATTATTTGGAAAATGAAACAGATTGATATGAAGAGCTGTGTGCAAATAAAGGATTAGGAGAAGGGAGGAGTGGTGGCAGGGCATGCATATATTACCACCGAAAAGTGCCTAATGGGACAGTGAGACGGTGTTTGCCTGGGCTGAAGTCTGTGCCCATGTATGTGTCTAACTGAGCGTGCCTGCCCGCAGACAGGTACCCACCCTCTCTGCAGGGAATGACTACAGGACAGGCCTTGTCATCTCAGCTGCGGGGACAGCCTCTGGCCTTGTCATCTCTTTCTCTTTTGGCTCTGCCATAGGCTGATGGTGCTGCCTTGAGCAAGTCATGGGTGTGTACTCCTATCCATGTAAGCACATATGTGTGAGTACCCATGTGCATTTCTGAGTACACCGCAAGTCTAAGCTTGCACACAAGTGTGTTTATAGAGGTGCGTGCATAAACACATGTGATGCATATGTTTGTGTGCATACACTCTGAATAAATATGGGTGTATCTGTACATTTATGTGTGACTTTGTAAGTCAGAGTTTGGTGGAAGCTGTGTTATACGTGTGGGTGTGCAGGAAGCTGGTTTTGTGTATATGTGCTTCCTGCATGTATGTAGGTGCTTGCCCATCTGTGGATGGGGCTTTTCCTTAACAGGGAACGCTGTTTCACTTTCTACAGACCAGTGGCAAAATAATAATTTGAAGTGAAAAGCTTATGCAAGTCTGAGCTACTGATTGGAGCAGGATAACTACAGTTCTCTCATGCAACAGTGAGGTTTTGCCTCACTTGCTTTGTTGAAACATTACCTGCATTTACCTCAAACTCTTTGCAGAAGTAGAAGGTGTCAGTTTTGATTCCACCCACACTGGGATTCTTTAATCGTCTCTAAATACGTCATGTCCTTTGGATACAGTTATACCTCAGATGTTACGATAAGGCTGTATCTCTTCTGCATCACTTATGATCAGTTTATTAAATTATATTGGCTTAAACATAGAGGTCCAGTAGCAATGCAAGAGCTGGAAGCAACTGGAAGCTCACTAGCATTGAACAAGCAGACAGTTGGCAAGAGTGCCTCTGAATCTCGTCAGTGACAAGTGGGGTGCGTGTTGGAAAGATCCCAGACTCCTCGGGCATAGCAGTTGCAGTCGTTGAGCTCTGAAGGCAGCTGATAGGGACATTTGAAGTTATGATTCTAAACAGGCCTGTAATTCACCTAGCTCATCTTAGTGATAGAACTGATTGCCTAACTGGGGTGCTTAAATTTATTTCCCCCTCTTGTTGTTGTTGATATTTCCCCTTTTAGGTATCTCGTTGTTTTAATCTCTAAGAAGCTTATATTACAACATTTAGTTTTCAAAGAAAAACACTTATCTCACTGTTCTTCCCTTCAGACAATACACTGTGTGTGTTTACAGATGTATGTGTATTTATGAAATAATACTCTGATTATTATCTGCACTATGCTGTGTACTGCACTATCCAGTTACAATATCCTGGCCACATCTAATAGGTGCTGTGCTCAGCAGAGCTGCATTTCACGGCATTGGTTGCTCTTGTATGATGGCACTGTCTACTCAGAAGTATCTTATATTCACAGATGCAGTGCCGTGGTATTGTTTCCTGACGATGTTTGCTCGTAGCAGTGATGTCGTCTAGGTACAGTGCAGGTGACAGAGTTTACACAATTCGCACTGTTTAGCCTGGCCTGCTCTGTAGTTATGCTTGTAGCATCGGATTATGGAACATATGTTGAGAGTACAGGTTTGCCATGTAATGATATTGCTGCCCAGTCTTGCAGTTTCTTATCGGAGCTGGGAATTCTTCTGTTTGAGAAATTAATCTCTGAACTTCATTTGATCTGCTGAATCTGTCTGTATTCTGCTATATTTTTTTTTGTATCTGAGTGTAGATCTATACGGTTTTGGACTTTTTGTGAAATAGCTGTGATTTCTCTGTCAGAAGGGTTTCTTCCTTGGTTTCCCCAACTATAAAATTAAATGAATCCTCAGAAGTAGCAAGTTAATTACCAAGGACTGCATAGTAACTATGATCAGTGTTTAACTAGCTTTAGATTCCAGACAACATGTAACAGATTAGCTTCAGTCTAAGGAATCCATCTTTCTGCAGGCAAATTAAAAAACTGTGCAAACAGATCCTAATGACACAGCAGTGATGTGGCGTGTCTCTTTGGTGTCATTTAAGTGCACAGTACTGCGGTTCACTTGTGACTTTATAATTAAAGCAAGACAAAATAATGTTTAATAATTTTAACTGGTTTACCTGAGTATTTGTTGATACAGTGCCTGATTCTTGAAAAAAAGAAAGTAAAGTTAAAAGCATGACCATGTGTACAAAACACTTATTGCACAATTGTGCATGCACAATTACCCTGATGGCAAATGCAATTACACACTACGTATCTACAGCTGCATGTACAAATTGGCAAGTGCTCAGCTCAGGATTTTTGCGTAGTCTGGTGAGTTTATTTGGCATGAGAAGACTTGAGGAATGAAGTCTTGATCTGTAGACACAACAAGCATACCTTTCAGTATGATATGTCTCTATCCTAGCTTCCCTCAGAAGTGAGACTTGAATTCCATCCCCATTGCCTGTTCAGACATTGAGCTTTTCCCTGGAAAGCAATGGTGAGTTTTGAACTTCATGATGTGCTCATCTGTCCCTGTGGAGCAAACAGCATTGCGCCTTAAGTGATCCTATTACCTCTGATATGATTTGAGATCCCTGCTGAAGACTGTGTCCTGCATTAGTAGACATGACCTAGATCAGTTCTGATCTTTGCTATATGCTCTGGGGGTGTTATTTGTTTGCATGGTTTCACTAGCTCATGGTGTTTTTCAGAGTCCTCATATCCTTTGCTGGTTCTTTACTCTGGCTTAGTCAGGACATTTTTTTACTTTGACCAGAAAAGCTTTGTTGTTGCTAATACTCTGTGGCTCTTGCCCAGCTGACGGGTGTAGTTAAGTACTGATAGTCTGAATTTCAAAACAGGCCAGATCCAGATTTCCAGTGTTCAACATTTGCAATTAGAGGCCATGTTTTCGAAGCAGCCCCCCTCTCATTCTGAGACTTTTGTAATTGAGTGTCATAATGATCAGTGCCTGGCAGCTCTTTCTGTGATGCCAATGGCTGGATTACTCCAAGGGCTTGGCAGCTTCTTGGAAAGCTGAGAGAGGTCCTCAAAATATTTAAATTCATGCTACTTTTCTTCCAGAAGGTGAAAAATACTGTGTGACTGCATGAGTGGCCAGAAAACTATTTATTGAGTCAATCTGGCACAAGCTGGTAGAGAGCAGGCTGGGTTCTGGATGAAGCTGCAGCTTCTCTTCACCCTGCAGGTCAAACTGAAGATCTGTAGCAAATCAGTGACCTGGGGGGGAATTCCTGTAGAAATTGCTTCTATCCCTCCAGCATGCTGAAGGAGATGAGGTAGGGAAGCACCATTGTTATGAATTACTCATCTCTTGCTAAGGTAGAACTCGCTGACTTTTGGTGACTGATTTCAAAGGGAATCCTGTGTAACGAGTGAGTAAGGAAGCTTTTAGAGGCTTGAAAGCTTGCTATGGGTTAAACTGTGTGTGTTCATTTGCTGTCTGTGGCTGAAAGGAGCTAGAGGGGAGCCAGAAAGTCATTTTGCTCCGTGGGAGAGCACTAAAATTATTTTTCTGTCTTACACAATGGATCTGATTCTTCTGTCACTTATGAAAGTTTGTAGCTATGTAATCTTATCTGAGCTGCTTAATTTACTTCAATGCAAGTGAAAAGAGAATTCAGAGTATTGCTCTATGTGAAGTGAGCAAGCAGGGGCAATATACGTTTATTCATATGCCTCGTTCATTTTACTCAGAATTTTTATTACGCTCTAACTTCTTGAGCATCTTCTATCAGTAAATAATTGTTTTCAATACATGAAAAGAACATGGTTGAGATGATTCTTTGCACAAGGATATGGCGGGGAGAAAGTCCTCCCATTTGTGAAATGACTTTAAACAGTCAGGCCTAGTGATGGACTGCTTAAGGGAAAGAGGAAGGAAATTGCAGGGCCAAAGCCTCCCTCCCGTGTTCGACCGTTCACTTCCCGTGTGATTGAAGAGCATCTGGTTGATTGTGCAACCTTCCCTACCAAAGCACAATGCTATGTGCCCTACTGAGACCTTTTTTGTGCGATTATTGCCATGGTCTTACTGTGTATGCCTTTGTTATTCTTCACTGCTCGCCACTTGCCTTTGTACATGAGAAGAGCAGAAACATGACATTAGGAACGTCACTGCAGGGGGGCCGTGTGAGCTGGAGACTCGGGGCGTGAATCCAGCAGACGCAGGTGTGTTGTGAAGGTGACACTGTCCCGAGGGAAAGGTTTGTCATTTGTCTTTCTGCATGGTGAGTCATGGAGCAGCGCTCCACCTGACAGTAGCAAAAGAAGCCAACAGGGTGAGAACATGTGAGAACATAAAAAGTTGTTTAAAAGAGGTAAACAGTAGACAATCCCTAACTTAGCTACAATTCCCTGTGGCTGGCAAGGGGG
>Ga0065711_1048905_pt1 | contig 11570 bp, 6 predicted proteins | sample Hoacrofraction12_FD_59098 | JGI IMG/M metagenome (GOLD analysis project Ga0065711, IMG submission 59098) | Hoatzin crop microbial communities from Cojedes, Venezuela - Epithelial fraction 12 v2 (version 2) | ecosystem: Host-associated > Birds > Digestive system > Esophagus > Crop | place... | reverse complement strand
CCCTCCCCTCCCCTCCCCTATTTCCCACATAGAAAAATTTTTGCCAAATAGAAAAAAGTGTAGATCTGCTCGGTTAATTACATCACTAAGTGATCTCCCACTGACTTGTTGTCAGGAAAACACACGCCAAGACTATTACCTGTTATGAGATAGCCTCAGGTAGCATTCATTTCAGCAAAGATTTTCGCTTGATTCTATCATGCCACTTGTACTATTTTATCAGTCTCCTCTTTTTAAGTAAAACATTAAAACACGCATACAGTGATAGGTAGGATGACATCTTTAGGTGACTCCATCTTCCTTGTTAAAGGAAAAAAGATGTTGAATGAAGGCAGGCACAGCACTTTCGGAGTGTGAATAAAGCGATAACAGGGACTGAAATCTGAAACAAAGCAGTCATTAGAGGTAGAAGAATCTGGGGACTGAAATAGAGGAAAGAAGTCTGTAGTTATTTTGAATACGCCTAGTGAGAAGACTTGCTATTTCCTTCCTGTGTCTGTAATCCCCCAGGGAAATACTGGAGACTAAATCCCAACCACTGACTAGTGTTCATGAGTTGCTTACTGCAACGTTGTTCCTTCTTTTAAAGTATAAACTAAAGGAATGTTATTTTTTAATGTAAATTGTACATGAAATTTATCATCCAACAGTGAAGACTCATTACAGATTTTTGTTATTTTGCCAAGAAGGTCACGTTTATGACCAGCATTTCTGAAGCCCAAATACGTGAACTGGTGTTCAAATTCTGTTTGAGTTACTTAAATGAATAGCAAAATATCATATTTTCAATATAATAGGTAGAAAAGGTATGATTTTGGATCAAAAGGAAATTGTCATGAGTAGGGCAGAATGACGGTGGAGAACTTCACAGTATCCTGAGTCACTCTGTCAGCTTAGATGTTTTTCACCAAAGTATTCTATAATGAGAACAGTATTTATGCATTTTACACTTCCTAGCAAAAGATTTTGCTAATTTAATCTACTCTGGTGATTTATTACCAATTAGTTGGTCAGATTGTCAACAGATGTGTGCAGACATAATCAGTGGAGATGCTGGCCAAAGACACCAATGGAGAACAGCTGTTGCAGGGGGTGAACACTATGCTGTTAAGATGGTTGCTTCATTAAACTGCAGATGTGGTAATGATTAATATAAGTTTTTAATGCTCTTTAAGATTAATATTTGAAGGAATGGTTCAATTTCAGATTCAAACAAAAATCAAGTCCTTTGTCCCTTATACATGTATTCATTTAGATGTAGCAAATGGGAATGTTGCTGTCGGAAAAGCTGAATTCAGTCCTTCAAAATGGTGGCAAATCCATAAGCAGAGAGCTTGATCATATGAGTTTCCTGTTTAGTCAACTTCAAAGTACGTGGAAAACTTTCACATCATCACTCCTGTCGTTCAAGCTGAAAGAAGCCAATCTTTAAAATATCCAAATACAACCCAAAAACCAAGTCTCTTGGACAGATTATATGAGGGAAGAATGCAATCATCAAGGACAATACTAATGGCAAGGGATTTGCATGTAGCAGAGAATAAAAGAAATATTCACAGTTTTTGACCCTGAGCTTGGTTAAATATCATCAGGTGTTTATTTATTTGTTTTTGAGAGAAAGGGTACAAGGAACAGGGTAAAGCTAGAGTAGCAGTGAGAAAAAGGTATATGCTTTTCATGGGTGTAATTCCAAAGCAGGCACTAATACTCAGACATAATTACTCAGTAAGATATGTATTGTTTCAGTAGAGGGAATGAAAATAACGAAAAGACATTAATAAGAATGATAATCAGTCAATGATGCAATAATGGTGATCTAGCTGTACTTAGTTAGAACACCTCATGTCCAGGAAAATATCCAGGTAGCCACCATTTTCTTAATGATTATACCATGAAAAATGAGGGTAATGATTCAGGTTTGGCAGCCACAAGGTTCTCCTGATCTGAGAAACTAATAAATGGTCACTAAATCTTGATATACTTATCACACTGGGGCTGTCAGGAGTGCATAATCTTCTTCAGAAAAGTTTCCTTGATCATTCAGTGCACCACATTTTACTTTTCCCACTTGACTAGCACTTTACTAGCATAAAAATACTTAGTGCTACTTTAACAATTTCATTGGATGTTAAGTTTCTGACAGAATGACAGAATCACAGAATGGTCAGGGTTGGAAGGGACCTCCATGGGTCATCTAGTCCAATCCCCCTCCTGAAGCAGAGTCACCTACAGCAGGCTGCACAGGACCTTGTCCAGGCTGGTCTTGAATATCTCCGGGGAATCAAAGAATGACAGAATAGTAGGGGTTGGAAGGGATCTCATCTAGTCCAACCCTCCTGCCGAAGCAGGGTCACATACAGCAGGCTGCACAGGACCTTGTCCAAGCGGGTCTTGAATATCTCCAGAGAAGCAGACTCCACAACCTCCCTGGGCAGCCTGTTCCAATGCTCCGTCACCCTCAGAGAGAAGAAATTCTTCCTCATGTTCAGACGGAACTTACTGTGTTTCAGTTTGTGCCCATTGCCCCTTGTCCTGTCGCTGGGCACCACTGAAAAGAGCTTGGCCCCATCCTCCTGACACCCACCCTTCAGATATTTGTAAGTATATATTAGGTACCCTCACAGCCTTCTCTTCTTCAGGCTAAACAAGGCCAGCTCCCTCGGCCTCTCCTCATAGAAGAGATGCTCTAGTCCCCTCACCATCCTTATAGCCCTCCGCTGGACTCTCTTCAGTACCTTCTCATCTTTCTTGAAGTGGGGAGCCCAGAACTGGACAGATTACTCCAGATGAGGCCTCACCAGCGCAGTGTAGAGGGGAAGGAGAACCTCCCTCCACCTGCTGGCCACGCTCGTCTTAATGCACACCAGGATGTCATTGGCTTTCTTGGCAGCCAGGGCACACTGCTGGCTCATGGTTAACCTGTCATCCACTAGGACAACCAGGTCCTTCTCTGCACAGCTGCTCTCCAGCAGGTCTGCCCCAAGCCTGTACTGATGCATGGAATTGTTCCTCCCCAGGTGCAGGACCCTACACTTGCCCTTGTTGAACTTCATCAGGTTCCTTTCTGCCCAACTTGTTCCTCTCTGTCCGACTTACCCAAACCATTAGATGCTGTGATAGAGGAGGAATACAGTAATTATATTTTCCTGGAGGTGAAAGAGACTTGACAGGTCTTGTGAGATTATTACCTCAGAACAAAGCTTTTCCCTCTTTATACTCCCCACTTATCAACAAATTGAATACCTTGTGAGAGAAGGAAGCCAACTAATTATCCATTTGGTTCCCTGGCTCACTCAGCTGCTTACAGATGACTTCTTTATATGGCATTTTTCATTATAGACAAAATATGCTGTTACCCACACAGAAGTGTGGTAACTTTGCCTCTGAAGCAATGACACTTGAACTCCAGGAACTTGTAATGGACTAGTCCACTTTCAGCCTCTCACCTACTGTGAGTGAGCTTTCTTTTTCCTGCTTCTTTGAAATGAACAATTAGAAAGAGTTCAATCTTGAGTAAGTCTGGGGACAAGTGGGCATTTCTGGGCTTGATGCGTCATCATGTGTTTTCACCTTTTGGTTTTATTTCTCATAATATTATAGTCACGTTCTTTTGTGAAATCCAAAGAAAAGACAAAAAATAACAAATTCTGTAAAAATAGATTGTTGATAATAATCTGAGTTTTCAGAATATTTTAACCATTTGCTGCTAATCCAAACTTGAGACATTTACCACTAAGGAATTTTATTTAACAAAGCGGCAAGATTAACCGCAGCTGAAACTGGTGAAAGTTCTTCAGATTTTCATACATTTCTTCATTTTTCTATCCCTGTTTTCTTCCTTGATTGAATTCCAGCTACTATTCCTATCTACACTGCCTGATTCAAAACCTATCAAAGACAAAGAAAATGGTCATATTAACTTTGCTGGGCTTTGGTCCAGGTCCTGAGCCATATGGAGCTTGAACCAACCTTGACCTTAGTGGAGATGAAACAAGTCACCTCTGACATCGTATCAGTAGTTTTCTACAATCCATCAGTAAGATGTGTCACATATGCAGCGTGAGTGAATCCACCTGCCAAGAGTGATACTTTTGTACTACTGGCTAGTGGCCAGTCTTGTCAGTCATGGTATTCTCTCTGTATGATAGGAGGTTATGCCTATTAGTTATTTTTTGCTCCTACTTAAAAATGAGAGCCTCTTTTCTAACTTTGCATTAATTTCTCATAAAGTTCTGCAAAGTTCTCTCCTTGCTTTTGTGATTAGCACATTAATGATCTTCAGATGGTTCAGGGCAATGCTACAGAAAGTCTGAATGACTAACAGAACTTTCTATTGCCACTGCTGGGGAATGTTTAAAAAAAGGTGATGCAATTAAGAAATATTCATTCAAACTGTAAGAGGAAATGAATTGTAGTTTTGAGTTAAATGGCAAAGCATTAATACATTCCTCACAGCAGAACGTCCTTGCATCTTTAGTACACTCAGGTCATAAGTATGCAGCTTAGGCTACCACTGAGCGGTGATTCACCTCACTGGGTCAAGTGAATAGTGCCTAAAAACTGACAAAGAATTTACAAAATGTACATCACATCTGCAATCTAAAATGATCAGAATCTTGTAATCATAACAACAATAATTAGGAAATCTTGTCTAGCTTGTATCATCTACCTACTTGTTACTAAAAGATTCTTTTACATGGTGCATCCAATGCAATACTAATAATCACATTTTTCTTCTCACAGATATTTTGAAGGATTCATGAGTTTTCCATATTCAAGATAACTGACAAAATTAAAAAAAAGGTAAAATCTCAAAAATGCCCCTGAAGATATATTGTCCTTACTACAGCTACAGTAAAAGCAGTAAAATAAATGTTTGTGTTAATCAGATATTCTAAATCCTTTCCTTTCTAACCCAGATTCATTTCACTTTATTTTCTGTACAAAATTCTTTGTGTAACAGAAACTGAGTCTACTTTATAAGTCTGGTTAAAAAATGTTGATTTTTAAAAGGATCTTGCATAGGAAAACCTATACCCTTCTTGTGTTAAAAGGGGTGAAGGAGTGTGACAAGCAGCAAGAGGAATGTCCTGCTGTTGAGCCACAAGGTTCAGAGAGGACCCCCTTGTGTTCTAAACTCTCTGAGAGAGGAGTCTAGAAGTGGCTGGATCCACTCCTAGTCCCAGACTTGGTCAATGGTTTATGTCTAAGGGATGAAATACGTAGCCACTTATCAGATTCAATGTTTGCCTGTCAGAGATCTTCCAAGGACTTTCACTGAAACGGTTCACAAAGTTGGAACAACAGGTAACTTATTCAAGCGACAGGTGTCATGGATTTGGGACTGTGCAGTCTACAAAAATTGAGCTCAAGGCAATAGTTTAGTGCTTTAGCAAACAATGTGTTCCAGGGAAAAAGACTGACAAAGTCAGAGGTGCAAGTTTTGCCAAAATCGCATCCCTTCTTGAGGGGAAAGGGAGGTTCAGGCCCATTGAAGTCCTTCAGGTAAGGTTTTCACTTGGCTCCTCCTTCAAAGAGGGTTTTAAAGTGCCAGTTTTTATACTTTTGAAAACCTTTTATTGAGGTGGGATTAAGTCAATTCATATATGTCAATTGGTTCTTGGCATGTTATGTTATGTTGTCAGAAGGGGGACTCAGCAGTTCAACACGCCTTCGGCGCAGGGATCTTGGTACGTGCTCAGGGGGACCATCTATTTTTTATCTGAAGCAACCTCTGGCTGCACGGGCCTCCTTCGCACCGCAGTGATCACTTGATTTATAGTGGTGGGCCATCACCTTTTACTTCTGTCTGATAAGATAAGCGCAAGTCAATTGCTCCCTTTGTTAACTCTTTGGCTCTTGGCATGTGTGTCCAAGCATATCTTTCGTCTTGCATTGACAGGTCCAGCAAGGCCGATGACCCACAACCCTTGACAAAAAAATAGTTTTGACCTTGAAAAGTAAGCATATTGTGTATGAGTAAGGAAATTGAAGCAGAAAGCTGTAAAACAGGAACTGCTGTACCAAGAGATTCCTAACCACAGTTATTGAGCAATGCTAAGATGAGTCCTGAGCTGAATATCTTCCAAGCATAGCCAGAAGTTTCAGGTAGTGATTCTGTATTCAGTAGACTTGTTTGTTTGGTTATTTTTTTAAGTCAGTACTAAACTAATGTTACAGAACAGTGAAAAATACATTCTATAATTTGAATTAGTTTCTACAGTTTCCCACAGCAAGCAGAGACTACACCCTGTATCAGTGAGTGATTTCACATTGGAGTCAACGAGCTGCTGTTCTCACGCTTACTCTGTGCTGTTTATCTCTGAGAGAGTGGCTAATCAGTCTCTAGTGGGGACTTACAGACCTTACAATCCCTTAGCATGGAAATCACCACTTTAAACCAATAACTGCTACCTTGCAGGATTTCTGTACATGCAACATTTTACAGTAAACTAAGTGAAGTAGGTGTCTTGCACATGAAAGTACAAAGCAAAAACTTACACCCCAGGGAGATCTTACTCACAGTGTATGCTGGTCCTGTGGGCAGATTTCTCCTCATTGGCAATAGATCTGGAAACTAAATCAACAGTGTGTACCTCCAGCCTCAGAACTATTTCACGCTGACACAATGCCCATCTCTTTAGCAGTTATTATGAATTTATCTGGGACTTCCTTGATTCAGATCAGACTGAACGTTACAGGTCTGGCAGCTTAATGATCCTGAAGAGCTTTGAAGAAGTACATCCTCAGCTCTCACTGATGTGCACAGCACAGATGGTTGTGTTGGTCTATTTATTTATTCCCTTTCAAAATATGAATTAGCTTTTTGCTCTAATCAAGTAGCCTCTGTGGTTGTACTCATATCACCGTATATTTTAGTCCACATCTAACAAATTGTTCACAGAGCAGTAACTGTGCTTCATAGCTTCTACTGCCATATCGGTCATACAGGCATCGTTTCCACAAGGTTAATCAATGAGACCAAACTCGGAAATGAGGGATCAGAAACACAATGACTCTGTGAGATTTATGAACAACAAAAGACTATTATAAGAAGTTCTGAGATGGTGAACGTAAAATAATATTTAAAGTCTAGATTGGGGGAGACCAGAGGGTAAATCATGAGAAAGTTTTATAAACTCCATAGAAATTCCTGGGCTCTTACAGTATGTGTTATGTAGATTCACATGCAGAGGATGTGCCTGTAAGCAGGGATTGCACAATCTGTGTTTGGAGGCTTCCTTGTAATGATATGCTTGAAAGAAAGAAAGAAGGAATGTCTCCGTAAAGTGGTCATCATTTAGTTTTCAGTACTGTTTTTTTCTTCCATTGCTTTTTTATGGAATATTTTGGATGAAAAAGGGAAATATCCATGTGATATTGGAAGGAGTTCCATATTTTCATCTGAGATTTACGGATCAGGAGAGACTATGTAAGAAGTTCAAGGGGTCCAACCTACTCAATGCATGCCATACGATTGTACTCCGATACGCAATTAAGACAAGTTGGCCATAAGGCACATGCAAAAGCTGACAGCACAATGAGTGTACAAAGAGTCAAGGCCTTCCAGGATACAACACCTTCCCTATACATGTGCTGCAGAGCTGATAAATGGATTGTCAGAAAGCTTGGCACATCTGGAAAACCTTTGGACTTATAGCACCTGAGCCCGCAAAATTGTAGTGCTTGTGTACTGAAGATATCTGCCTTGAAGGAGCACGTCTATTGTGTAGGCTTCATAAAATTGATTAGGGTGTCCATGGTGATACTTTGGCCAGCGGTCCAGGTACGCAATAGTCAGTTCCAAAAAATTACTCTGTCTGAACAAAGTCTTCATTTTTTGTTTATGTATTTGTTTGCTTGCTTGTCTCTTTTCCCCTCCTTGCAAACATGCCTGGGAAATTCAATCAAATGGTAGCCCTTCTTTAGCGGAATCTGACACCAAAGGCTGAATTTACCATTGCTGTAAGGATCTTGTGTGACCTTGACTAAGTCACTTCTCTTTGTTCCACAGCTTCCATCTGTAAAATGGAGATAATGCATTTCCATACCTCATGGGGATCTGCTGAAATTCATTCATTACCAAGAAGTACATTTTATCTCTGATTTACACATTTTTTCTCTGCTGTCCTTGCTAGAAATCTGATTGTCCAACCAGTCCCAATATAAACTCTCTTGCTTCTGAGTGGAAGCCAAGATCAACCTACTAAACTTTTTAGAACTGCGTATTGCATACCTTTCCCCTCTGAAACCACCAGTACTGCTCTTTTTATAGACAGTATTCTGGACTGAACAGGAAGTTTTTCTGACCCAGTATGACTGTTCCTGTATTACTTGTTTTGTGTTGTGTACAGTTCAGTGAATAGTGTCAGTGTTTAAGAACAACTTCCCCTAGGTCATCAAAATGCAGCAATTTTTTGCAGAGGAACTGTTGCTAATTAAACGAGAGACACAGATTGGAGCATTTATGGAGATCATCGGATCTTACATTTTCAGATCACTAAAAAAAAAGGAAACAACTTCTAGACCAATATCCAATTGTATCAAAACCAGCTTTTTATGATGTAGTTAATTCTAGGAAACACTGCTGTACTGTATTCTTCTAGATTTATGATTCTATCCCTAATCAATTAAGCATAATCTAACATTATATATATATACACATATATATGTATATATACACACAAACATATACATGTATATACATATCTGTGTATACACACACGTACATAAAAACCTAGAGAAAACTGTACTGGTGAAGCACTATGAATGGATTATAAGATGTTTTGTTGAACAAATACGAAAATGTTAAGCGTATCAAGCTGCATTCAACTTCTGCTCATGGTGGATTTATTTTTAATTTTTTCCTCTGGGCAAACAATTTTTTGCCCCGTGTCTTTGTAGATTTTACAACTATGTTATGTGAAACCTGTCACTTGGCTGTTATTTCCAGCTTTGTTAATGGGGACTACAGAAAAAACACACCCATGGTTATATCATATCTTCTGATATATGGTTTTCAAGAAAAAAAAAGAAAAAACGGGATATAACTGAATGGACCAAAAAGCATTTCTATTTCTGCTGCCTTCAGCAGTGAGGTTAAAAAGATCCAAGCAATGCAAGGAGGAAAACAAAATAACATTTGCTTACAAATCTGCTTGTGATGAACATGCAGGTGGGATCTTGTCTGCTATTGAGCTCCTCCGTAAAAAGCTTAAACATGGCAAATGTCGCTTTGAGCAGCTGTGAAGAGCTGAAGAGTGGAAGAGACATCAGCCGGAGGAGGAAGACAATGGGGACTTATTCCAAGCATAGATCTGTAGGCAAGAGAACAAACTGTAGATTGTTACTGCCATCACTTCATTTGGGCACCCTTTAGGGTGAAGAAACTGACCTGTCCCAAAGAAGAACTACCTACAGTTTGGATAGACAACTGTTGATAAAGTATAAATAACAATAATTGGCCAGGTTGGATGGGGCTTTGAGCAACCCGGCCTAGTGGAGGTGTCCCTGCCCACGGCAGGGGGTTAGGAACAAAATGATTCTATGAACAAGGGAAAGTAACTAGGGACAATTTTATCATCAGTGACTAAAATTCAAAGCAGGACTGGGCTTAAGACTGTGACTCATGAACGTGCAGAGAAATTATCACTTACAGCTTCTCTCTTAGTCAGGTTTTCCTGAGCTGCTAGTTCATTCACTTTATTTTTTTCTCTTTAAAATAGTGGTGCTAGTTTAGTCAATATATCACGCTACTTAGAATTGGGTAGCATTACAGTTCATGATGAATATTCATACAATGCAAATTAGTTTGACACTTTTAAGGGTGAAAAGGTTTTATACTACAGTTTTTCACATTTTTTTCTATATGAAAGAAACTACATATGACAAAACTTCTTTTTAACTGCTACGAAGTAGTCAGTAACAAGTCAATCCCATGAAGAAAATGTGACGTTTCTCCCATACGTTTTAGATTTCTACATAACATTTAAGGCACTGTTTTGGTTTCGGCTGCCGCTCCCCCCACCGGGGTGCGGAGGAGAATGAAAAGAAAGAGGCAGAAACTGGTGGGTGGGGATAAGGGCAGTTTAACAGAACAGCAAACAAAGGGAACAGGAACAACAACGATACCGATAAGGAGAAAATACGACACAAACTAGCACAACAGACACTCTCTCCCGGACAGGACTGGCGCCGCGCGCTCCCGAGGCGCGAGTGATTTCCTGCCGCGCCGCTCCCCCACCGCAACCCAGCATGACGGCACATGGTATGGAATACCAGGCTCTGTTTGGCCAGGTTGGGGTTGGGTCAGCCCACCCGGCTGTGCCCCTTCCTGGATTCCGGTGAAAATTAACCCTGTACTGGCTGAACCCAGGACATTATCCACCCCTTATTCCATACCATCTATGTCATGCCCAGGTCCCCCATTGTCCAGTTGATCACCACCACTTCTCCTGTCTCCAGATATCATTCCCTTAGTCTATGGATCCTCACTCTAAAGTGTCCATTGAGTTCATTCAATCGATGACTTCGGGCTCCATCTGTCGTAATTGTCTTCCGTGGCAGGAGAGGTGATGTGTGGTGATGGGCGGTCACTTGCTGCATCCGGAGCTCACGGCTCATGTAACTGGTGCGGCCCTTGCCCACAGTCAGCAGCAGATGTTGATCTCGATGAAGTTGCTGGGTGCCAGTTGTTGAAAACCTGGTCCAGTCCCATCATCACTGTCCTCTGCTAGGTCTTCATCGAAAAAGTCCATCCTTCTTTAATCTGAACGATTCTTACTATGCTACTACTTGTACAACACATAACAATTATAACAGTGATAACAGACAGCAACAGCGTTATTAAAAAATTAACTATATACAATATATTTATGGACTATTCTCACCCAAAATCATATCCCCATGAGGTACACATCAGAATTCCCCATCCTTCCTCATTACCCACTAGGTACACCCAGGTCCTTGAGCAAAAGAAATCCCACGGACGGGCTTGCCTTTGATCGAGGCAGGATTAACCCAAACTGTCTTCCCTAACATGTTTCGCATGTGCACTGTGGGGACTTTATCTCCTTTTATGGGGCGCTGAAGTTTTGACTGGGCAGGACCAACCCGGTTGGTGGACCCTCTGGTGTTCACCAACCGGGTGGCCTTTGCTAAATGACTATCCCAGTTTTTGAAAGTTCCACTCCCCATTGCCCTCAAAGTGGTATTTAGCAGCCCATTGTACCTTTCGATCTTTCCAGAGGCTGGTGCATGGTAGGGGATGTGATACACCCACTCAATACCATGTTCTTTGGCCCAGGTGTTTATGAGGATCTTTAGAAACTGAGTCCCGTTGTCCGACTCAATTCTTTTGGGAGTGCCATGTCGCCAAAGGACTTGTTTTTCCAGGCCCAGGATGGTATTCCGGGCAGTGGCATGGGGCACAGGGTAGGTTTCCAGCCATCCGGTGGTGGCCTCCATCATTGTGAGCACATAGCGCTTGCCTTGGTGGGTTTGTGGCAGTGTGATGTAGTCAATCTGCCAAGCCTCCCCATATTTATATTTTAGCCATCGTCCTCCATACC
>Ga0065711_1048904_pt1 | contig 11570 bp, 4 predicted proteins | sample Hoacrofraction12_FD_59098 | JGI IMG/M metagenome (GOLD analysis project Ga0065711, IMG submission 59098) | Hoatzin crop microbial communities from Cojedes, Venezuela - Epithelial fraction 12 v2 (version 2) | ecosystem: Host-associated > Birds > Digestive system > Esophagus > Crop | place... | reverse complement strand
TGTGTTAATCACAGAATCACAGAATCACAGAATGGTAGGGGTTGGAAGGGACCTCTGTGGGTCATCTAGTCCAACCCTCCTGCCGAAGCAGGGTCACCTACAGTAGGCTGTAGAGGACCTTGTCCAGGAGAGTCTTGAATATCTCCAGAGAAGGAGACTCCACAACCTTTTCCAGTGCTGCATCACCCTCAGAGGAAAGCTAATGGCATGAGCCTCAGCTTTATCAGGCTCTGTATAGACCTTGTCTCAGTCTTCCTGGAAGTTTGTTTTAGCTTGTTTAGCTGTTACAGCAATTACCTAATGACAAGATGACCACGAACGATTTGTTCTATCTTTTGCTTAGCTTTGTGCAATTTTGTGGTATGGGGATTACTGTTATGTATATATTTTAATAATAGGTAATAATATCATACAGTTATTCTATGTAGAATGAACTGTGATCCTGGAATAAAATGTAGAGTAGAGGGGGCAGGGGATGACAATGGAAGACTTTCAAATTATACTAGAGGCCCCAGTGCTATAAACCACTCCATGTGGTTGGTCACTGGTCACCACAGAAATGCAGCCTTGGGACTGGTCAAAACCAGTGTCAGGGACTGTGAAGAGAACAGAGAGAAATATCCAATATGTTAAAACATGCTATATATAGTAAACGTGATCGCAATGTGGAATTGTAAACCAGTGATACAAGCACCATATAGAGTGTGTTAGAAGGAACGTCAATAGTTCTAAACAGACCTTAAAGGGGAGGAAGAAAACTTCAACATCACACCCCTCCTGCAGAAGAGTAGAAAGCAGTCATCAGCTTCTACTGCAAGCCTTAGTCCTCTCCCAAACGAAGAGTGAGAAAACACAAAAAATAATGTGTAAACACTAGGAAATGCATGGACTCAATTTTAACTAGTATTTTGGAAGCTTTTTCTAGAATAGTACTCTTTCTTTTCATTTTTCTCTTTTTTCTTTTTTTCTTCCCCTGTAATAAGCAGATCTGGGCTAATATTAATTCCTTGATTAGGCTGTTATGATTTCAGATTTACAGAAATGAGTTGTAATTTTTAACCTGTAAGGTGTTTCTTTAGTCCATGTGAACTGCACAAGGTGTATCACAACAAACTGATGGGGCAGTGTAGGCTGTAATCTGGATGCAACACCTTCAGCATTTTGGCAGCGCTGTGTTTTACTTCCCCCTCTTGGGGATCATTTCATGAGCAAGGGAAAGAAGATAAAGAAAATATTTGGAAATGGCAGGATGAGAGAATGAGACTTCATACATACTATGTATTTTTTCAGATGATGTAATGTTTAATAACTCTTCCATAGCACTTTCTCACTCTTCTGTAATCCAAGCATATATATTTAAGCAAACATTAGCAGGGTACCATTGTCATACCTCATGTGGCAACTTCTCTATTCATTGTTAGTACAAAGAGTGAAAATTGAGTATGACTTTCAAAGAGAAAATTTCATTCAGCCCTTCAATGACTTTATCTTGGAAATATTACCCATACTCCTTTTTTATATGTATGGTTTAAACAACAGTACGCATTCACTGTGGTCCTATTAATGTATCCGTAACAGCTGGAAATACTCTCTAGTCATGATGTGAACTGGGAATGGTGTGGGGCGATGTGAGAGCACTCCAGTTCAACATTTAGATTAACATTTTTAGACAGTTTGAACCCATACCCTAGAAGCAAATCAAAAGAACTATACATTTTTATTAGTTCTATACAAGTCATATATTACATTACTATATCAGATTTTGTTTAGGTTATTTAAATACAGTTTTAGTCTTGTCAAGTGTCCTGTATTAAACTACAGTTACATGTTGACATCTATTGTGGAGGAAAGGTTTCATCAGATGTTTACTATCACACTAGAAGGTAGCTTTGGGTAGGCAAATATTGCAGAAATTAACTCAGCTTAATTAAATCTAAAAATACTGAAGGATTAATAAAATGCTTTTTAAAGAACTTAGCATGCTGCCAACTTCTGTATCACGAAAATCTTTACTCCTACTATTGCTTTTCGATTCTCTATCTGAAAATTTGTTTTATCCAGTGTTTTATCTATTACCCTTATATTTTACGGTACATTTTGAATCACCTTTCTAATGGAACTTTCACCTTATAATTTCTTTAATTTCTGAAAAAATTTAATTTCTTTTTAACATTTTAATTACAAAACTATATGCAGTTAACTCAAAATAGGTGTTTGCACTCAATATTAAACCAAAATGGAGACATGAATTCCATTTTTTTCAGTTTTTTCCATTCTAATCAGAAAGTAATTATGCACCATCATCTTTTGCTACTTCAAACTACATATTAAAAAAAAATTCAGTCAATTTCTTTCTCTTTTTCTGATAAATTTTCTATCAATTTGCCTACTTCAACTGATTTTGAAAGACCAACAGAAGTCTCAAGGCTATTAAGTTCATACAGGTTCATGAAAATGAATCTGAATCTCATGTATGGCTGATACGTCCTCAGCAAAATGCTGTGGTATGAGGTTAGCCAGCGAAATCCTGTGGGCTTTTGAGTTGATCCATCTGTGGGAAAAGCCTCAACTCACTAGGCATCTGAGCATCTAACCAGGAGACCCCTGACCATAAGAATCTAAGTATCCTGAGTTTCACCAGTTTTGTGAGAGTTCCAGCAATATGTCAAGGCTTATTTTTTTCCTTTCCACAGTGGGGGGGGACACATAGGGTAAATAAAATTTTGTATTACAAGTAAATAGAAAGCAAATATTTTTCCCAGCATGTGCTCTCCTACCTGGAAAGCTACTTCTGCTTGAAACTGTACAATCTTTACATCTGAAACAAATGTTTACTTTGTGTACCACAAAAACCTAACAACTTTTTTTTGAATCAGTCTAAAACCTGCTTCCTTAAGCTGTTGTGGTGCTTCATAAGAGTTGAGGTCACATATCTTACGCTTTCATTGTTTGTCGGGCTTCCCCTCTAGACTATGTATTCTGTGGCTCACCGTGATCACAGTGAAGCTGCTTCATTATAGTGACCCAGGCAAAGGGACAATTGCAGTGGCACCTAGAGCTGTAGTCTGTTAGGCGAACTTCTTGAGCACTGTTAGTTATGAGACTGTATAAAATCCATGTGCATTCTTTTTTTTTTTCCACCTCTCTTCTTGTAAAGTAGAATTTATATAAATTCCAGATTGTTGTGGTTTAACCCAGCAGCTGACAACTAGGACCACATGGCTGCTCACTCGCTCCTTCCCTCCCCCACAGTGGGATGAGAAGGAGAATTAAAAAAATAAAAAAACCTGGCAGGTTGAGATAATGACAGTTTAGTAAGACAACAAATGAAATAGTAATAATAAGGAATATGTGAAGCAAGCTACATACAATACAATTTTTCTCACCACCCAATGACCAATTGCATAGCCAGTCCCCAAGCAATGATCGTGGAACCTGAGGGTTTCCCAGAGCTCATGAGTTTCATGGATTTCAGCAAATTCATGAATTTTGTAATCTCTGCAAACTCCCAGATAAAAAGACCAAACTCAAGAAAAAGTTTGAACTCCCAGAAAAGAGAGGACTGAACTCCTGTAAAAGAGGAGGTTCCTGCCTCCCAACCAACCCCCAATCATAAACTGAGCATGATGTCCATGGTATGGAATATTTCCACTGGCCAGCTTGGGCTGGCTGCCTGGCTGTGCTCCCTCCCAGCTCCTGCACCCCTGCTCATTATCTGAATGTGGGAGACTGGAAAAAGTCCTTGATTTCTTAGCAACAACCAAGATCATCAGTGTATTATCAACATTCTTATCATATTAAATCCAAAACACAGCAGCCACTGGGAGGAAAATTAACTATCCCGAAACCAGAACACAGATTAAAAAAAAAAAAGAGTCCAAAATTTCAAATTTCCTCTTATTTCGATAGCAGGAACAGACCTCTTGTCTTCTCACTCTAAAGGAACTCTTTCAGAAGCCATACAGTTTTGCATAGTATCCAGTAACTATAAAAGTTTCATTTTTTTATCACATCTTCAGGATAATTTCAACAGATGAGGAAAATTAGATAACTTGTAATAATTTGAATGAGCTGGATCGTTACATCATGTAATGTAGGATGCCAGTGTAAGGAAATGCCATTTCCCCATAGGAAATTAAAACAATGAACACCTATTTTGAGATGAGAAAGATGCTATCAGTTTATGTAGACAAAAGATCATCATATCTCATAATTTTATGCTTACACAATAAATATAATTAAAGATGGAAAAGGATCTTGTAGATAGTACTTTCTACTGGTACACTGTGAGCAGCTTAATGAAGCACTGTTCAGAAAATCTTTGTAGGCAACTTGGAAAAGTTCATATTGCATCCTTCCTTGTTCCATAACTGTTCTCTGCAAAATGTGATTTTTGGCAAAACCTTTTTAGCTTTAGTTTCACATCCTCTGTGTACTTTTCTCTCAGCTGATACAAGACGAAAGTTCCTTCTGTTTGCTTAAGAAGTAAAACGTACACTTGCTTATGTTCCTTTGATATCCAAAGACAGGACAAGATTTGGGCCACTATAGGGTTTTTCCTTTACTTTTTTCTTCAAAACAAAGGCTGAACACAGATTGTCATAAGTAGACATGAGTTCATTTCAAAGGGTAAATCTGTAGGGTCCCTCACACTTCATCCCCTCCAGTGCATCTCTCTTTGATATCTCTCATGATACTAGTCTTCTGCTGAAAAAAATAAAAGAAAAAAAAGCTGCTGGTTAATACAGTGATGTTTGGAATGATCTAACTTTTAAAGGAGTTTGACCAAAATTATGGAATTCTTCCTGCCAAAGACAATGATGTTCAGCAGTTGCCAATCTTCAGTAGAAACTACCAAATGTGCTTTTGATTAGTTCCTTGGCATACATGGAGAAAATCCTGCCAAGGGTACAAGCAAGCAATACCAGAGAAACTAGGTGCAGTCTGTCTTCCACCTCTCCTGCCTGCTCCCTCCTCCAGGATTAATAAGATAAAAACAAAGATGACTTTTGTGACTCTAAGACATACAATGTTTTGAAAATGCTCAGGTAAATGGAAGTTTATATTAGTTACAAGCCAGCACTGGAAAAACATAAAGCAAATAAAAACCTCAGGACCTTATTATTTATAACTTATAACTTAATAAGTCAGTTGTTAGCTTGGCTAGTAAAAATGCAGATATGTAAACATTATTTCCATCTGAGAATAATCTTTAATGACCTAATTGTTCTTTGTCAAAGTGCCTAGTGACATTACATCTTTTCAATTTACAATTAATATCAGATAATGATAGGATAAAAAATAAATTACAGGTTTAATTCTGAGAACAAATCTGTAGTCTTACAGAAATCTATTCAATTTAGGTTTGGGAAACTGCATTCAGAATCCATGCCACAACAAAATTCCTAACATTTTTTGCATGCTAATTACAGATACCAAGGTGCCCCAAATCCACTAGCCAGTCTTATCCTCTAGCTTCCAGGTATTTGAAAGTTTTAGCCTCCTCCTTTTAGCTCTATACTTTACCGAAGTTACTGAGAAACTTGCATTAGTAATACAGGATTGTGTTACTTTTTAGCTTATGTAATTAAAGCTCTTCAGTTTCCTTCAACAGTTCTCAGGTCTTGGAAAACTAGAACCATCTTGAATTCTTTAAAAAGGAGGAGAGTTTAGGGGACTGTTTAAACTCAGCATTGGGCTAGGCTAGGTATACTATCAAAAATAGTCATTGTTACTGCAAAATAGCGATGGATAGTCAGGCTATGTGATATTTATTGATGTTACATCTGTAAAATGTAAAAATAAACATTCAAAAAATTATATTGCAGAAGTCCTACAACATCATTTTTGGTTTATATCAGTGAAACCGAGAGCAGGCGCTAAGTAATTTATCTCTACAGAAAACACAGTGTACAGGAAACATGCAACGGTACTCATTCTGTTAACAATTTTAATTTTTGCGTTGTATTTCAATGTAAAAGAGCTCAAAAGTTTTAAAAGTTTCACAAGGAAATCTGTAAAAGCAGCTTAGATCTGAATTGTGGTCAATTTGCCCAATCTTGATTTTTGTGGCACTTCCGTTGTTTTACAGTAATTTAGTTTATTTGTAAGGTGCAATGAGACAGACAGGATTAAAAGTCTAAATTGTTAAAATGAATTGTATTCTCATGGGAGTGATGGTGATACATTAACTTTATAAATAAAAATAAGAAGGTTAATCAAAAGTAAGAGGAGAATTTATTTAGATAAAACACGTAATATTGCTTTGAGTAAATACAAATGTTAAATCTTTCAAGCTCTGAAGGTCAGGGAAATTTCTCACATGATCAATTTAATTCTTTCTCAAAGTATGTTAATGGGGTAGGTGTAAAGGAGAAAGAAGCAAACAAGGCAGGCATAAATACTTGTATTTATGTCTGTTGCACTGAGTTGAAACACATAAACTCAAGGTGAATTAAAATTTTCCTGCTTATTTATGAGGACGAAAGTTGGACCTTCCATAAACTGCCCTGTCATATTTTAGGAGATCTATTGAATTTCTCTCTGATTCATCCTGTCCTGTCAATCTCTCAAACAGCATCACCAAGTCAGAACAGGCTGCGGCTCATTTTTTTGAAGAGTTTTCTGGTTTGCGCAATCAAACTGTAATGATAATAGCTGTGACTATTTGCTGGTTTAAAATGTAACCCTGTTAAATATCAACCAAAGGCTTCTGCAGAGGCTGCCGCCTTCAGCTGGTGCGTGACTTGGCTGTTTACAGAAAGCTGACTGCATGTTTCGGGCTGTTTACAAAGTGGCTCCGAAGGTTTACTTAGCAGTGGTCTGCTTTCAACAAAGTTGTGCGCGCTATTTCCGACCGAGGTTTTTTTCTTTTTTTGGACTTCCATGAGGAGGGGGAACAGCTTGAGTTTATTTAGCCCTCCATTTCACTTGTGAGCTGGCTTTAGAGTTTAGTTCAGAAGGAAGCGTGCGCCCTTCAGGGGGAACTGCTTCTAGAGGAATTCTCTGCTGGGCAGTTATAAAGGTTTTAGGTTTGTTGATGCCTACCTCAATTTTGGATCCCAAAGAAGATTTGAATAGGCGTGTTTTAGATTTACTTTTTATATTTTACTTCTTGCTTTTAGTGGGATTTAGTATTGTTAGAAGGTCATCAGTGAATAGAAAGATGACAGCAACACACATTTCTTGACCACTTCCACCCATCATCTATAAGAATCAACACGAGTAGTTCATGTCTTTTTATTAAACTGTTCTGAAGCATAATCGTACTTGTCTAATGATAAATTTTGTTTCTTAAAAATAGTTCTTCACGACTGTACTATTTTTTTTACTCTTGCATTTATTTATCTATCAGTTCCCAACTCTGTTGCTTGATAACAAAGCTGATTTCTCCTGATATGCTGTCTCTGCAAGGAAAGTGTCACACCCAATGATAAATTTATGATAGTACAGTCTTCTCCACTCACATTTTATTGTAAACAAAAGGTCTGTACCTTATCCTGCAGGATCAAATAGAAGAAACCTGGATTGTGAGGAAAAGAGCTCCTTTTCCAAAACATTTTTGATGACTGCATTGTAGGTAATACATAACTCTTACGTACTTCACACTATTAATATTTTTCCTTGTTTTCACTGAACTGAAAGTTAGTCTTTGTATTAATTAAGGAAATAATAAAGTGACAATCAAAGTAAATCTGCATTACTTGTAGGCTATTCCATCTCTTATTTGATTTCCTGCTGAGGAAACTGGGCTTTTTGGGGTGGAGCAAATAGACTGGAATCCATAAGAACTTTATTTTTAAAAAACTAGCAGTCATATTAGGTCTAAATTGTAAAATAAATGTATGCAGCTTTTTTTTTTTGTTGTTGTGAGCAGAGTGGTTTAGACGAATCTGATCCTTTAATGTTCTGTTTTAAAATTTTTAAATTACTTCTGTATGCATGAAGAGATTTTGGAAAAATCTCTGTTCTTGGATAGCCATTTTGAGATACCTTTAAATGTGTGACAAATCCATAATCTCATTTAAAAATCTTCGTCTTTATTATCCTTGTACTACAGATCTGAGAAATAAAAACAAATTGTACAAGATACAAAATCATTACCATAGAATATCTTGAGTTGAAAGAGACCCATAAGGATCGTACTCATTCTTTCAGTGTGTTTGCTCTTTCAGACTGTGTTTCTGTGGTGATTCTTCAAATTTCCATAGCTGCTTCTTCTTAAAGGGTATGTAATAAAAATTAAATCTTAAAATGCAAAGAAGGAATAAATTAATGATTAATGGCAGACATACAAATTTTAGCATTTGTTTTCAGAATCTCGGTGTAGGTTGTCTTAGATCTACCACTTGTAATTACTTAGAATCTGGAGTATTATTTCATCAAAAATATGCAATGAGGAGCAAATAAAATAATAATATTAAAATCAGCACCTGGATTTCCTAGCATTATGAGATGAAATAGTTCACTGCTGCAAATGCGGATGTATTGAATGGTATTCTTCAATCATCTATCTCTAATTATGTAGTTCTTGGTATTACTTCATAGCTTGAATAATTGAATAAAAAGAATATATAGAATATTTGCAGATAACAATGACTTAGAAGGAAGTGATAAAGCATGCAGAATGAAAGATTAGAATGTTCTTTAAAAATGGAAGAAAATATTTCAGAAATACATGAGAGAAGGGGAAGTTGTACATTTAAATGATAAAAATCATGAGGTTGGTGGAATTAAGTAGATGGAATGCAAAACTTCATATTGGTCTACTGGGAAATACAAAGAGAAGGGTTATATATAAAATCTGTCAGATAGTCTTTTTGCTTTAAACTAAGTTAGGAAGATGTAAACATGTTTTTAGAAGACATGATTCCATGAAGAAAAATGGAAGGACTACAGGTTGTTTAGAACAAAAAAAGAGAAGACTGGGTTGAATGTTCCAATAAACATGGGGAAAAACTGCTTGAAAAGAATATTTTATTTTTCCTGTATTCAGCGTTGATAATACAGAAAACAGTTGGCTTCAAATTGCAATAAGGAAAAGTAAGGCAAGACAGAAAATTATCAATGGTAAGGGCAGATGAATAGATTGCTTAGAAGGTTATGGAATCTCTATTGTTATTTATTGAAACATTTCTTTATATTTTTAAACTTTTTTGTTTGAGAACCATGTGAGTGTGAGTGATCCACACCTTAACATATGGGAGTGTACTAGAGACTATCTTGAAGGCACTTATAGATCTTTCTACTACTCTTTTTCCTTTTTCCTGCTTGTGTTTTCAGTCTACGTAATATATTATAGTCTATCAGCTTACATATGCTGTTTTGTAAGTGCAGATTGCCTGTTTAAATAGAGTGGGATACAACTGGAGATATTTTGCTCCTTGTATGTAGAAAAAAGCCTCAAGATATTAAAAAAAGGAACAAGATAATTTATCACATGGAAATGAAGAAGAATATTACTATATATTCTTGGTGCTGTGAATATGATGTTGTCAACAGTTTATGAACACAGGATTGTAAAAATAAAATAAGATATTCAAAATTGTATTGAAGTGTAAAATGATGTCAGGGAGAATGACAGACTTCAATATAACCATAAAATCAGTGTCTGGCAGTAGAAATAAAACTTAAAGACATCTATAGATACTTTGAAAGGCATCCCTGGCATGATTACATTGCAGATAATAAAATATAGCAAGTTCTAAGCGTTTGAGGTTGATATTAGATGGCATACAAATAAGAGTGAGGAACCAAACACTTCTGTGGTTTTTAAAAAAACAAAAATCCCTTAGATGGCCATGGTGTTGTATATAAGAAAATATGTAGTCTGTCTAATAAAGAGTAAGGCAAATTGTGACAAAGCAAAAAGAGGTATCCTTACATTGCGGATCAACCTCCATGTCTAAACTATGGGTATGCACCACTTCAGATGTACAAGCAGCTCCATGCAGAATAGCACTGTGGGTGATGTATGCAGAGTAATTCTTTAATCAGATACTAAACTAGTATTTTCTAGGACTAAACAATAGAAGAATTAGTTATTTAAAGCAGCAACATGCATCTACTCTTATGTTCCCAGCTGGAAATAGCGAAATTCAAGTTCATTCCCAGTGATATAAAACAGTGATTATAAACTAGCAGGTACATGTTCCTCTGAGCAGCAAGAGGAAAGGAGAGGCAAAGAGGAGAAAAAATCTCTAAGACCTGTAAAATGATATAATATAGAAGCTTTGACTGACTTCAAATTTTCCTACCTGGTGTGCATTGTGTGTGTTTCATGCATTTCTTTGGTTCTTAATAATCAAGGTAGTTCCAGTCCAAGTCACAGAAAAATGGGGACATGTTGCTTGAGAGATTTTGATTATGTGAACAATTGGTGGTGTATTTAATTCCTCACTAGATCTCACTTACTGATTAAAGAGAAAGTGTCCTTGATTCATTAAAACCAAGCTTGCATTCCGCAGGAGTCCAAACAACCTATATACAGTTAGTGATATAAGTGACTTTTTGATCCTTTGGAGTAACCTGATGTCCTTCATAAAATTTGTAATGTAAACATGATCCTCCAGTACATGCATTGGAGCTAAAATACATTTTCTTAATTAGAAAGTATAAGGAAATAATCCAAATTTGCAAAGATGCTAGTCTAGCTCAATAGAAATATTGAAGAATGTGATGAAGTGTTTGTTGTGAAAAAAACATGTGCATGGAGCTCTACTGTGGAGCTAGGAAAAAGGACCTGAGCCTACTACAATGCTGCACTAGGTTGCTGACCTTTGGAAAAGAGGTAATTTGTTCTTCAGCAGTAGCTCGTGCTTTGTAGCCATGTAACTCCATAAAAATTGTTTCAACTATTAACTAACTATACAAGAGCTAAAATGCCAGTTCTGAAAGTTATGTATTTGAACACTTGGGAATCTAAATGCCATTGAAAATGGAAGGTAACACTCAAATTTGGGGACACTGAAAAATTATGCTGTCAGCCCAGTCCCTCAAGAACAATGGATGGTTGACACAGCATTCAAAAGACAATAGAAGGAAATGCCTTTAAGGGAGCTGTTAAAGAAAAGCCTTTTAAAATAGCCACTGAGTCTTTTTTGACTCTGCCTTCAATTCTGCCACAAGATGACAGTATCTCAGGACGTGACTGTTACGGTGCGGTTGAGGGGTTTTGCATGTGAATGTTCAGTAAGTCTATGGTGTAACAGTAAACTCCATACGGGCATACATGATTTTTCCCTTCCTGATGCAGATTGAAATATCATAGACTCACAGAATGGTAGGGGTTGGAAGGGACGTCTGGAGATCATCTAGTCCAGTGCCACTGCCAAAGCAGGGTCACCTACAGCAGGCTGCACAGGACCACGTCCAGGCGGGTCTTGAATATCTCCAGAGAAGGAGACTCCACAATCCCTCTGGGCAGCCTGTTCCAGTGCTCCGTCACCCTCAGAGGGAAGAAATTCTTCCTCATGTTCAGATGGAACTTCCTGTGCTTCAGTTTGTGCCCATTGCCCCTTGTCCTGTCACTGGGCACCACTGAAAAGAGCTTGGCCCCATCCTCCTGACAC
>Ga0065711_1048903_pt1 | contig 11570 bp, 10 predicted proteins | sample Hoacrofraction12_FD_59098 | JGI IMG/M metagenome (GOLD analysis project Ga0065711, IMG submission 59098) | Hoatzin crop microbial communities from Cojedes, Venezuela - Epithelial fraction 12 v2 (version 2) | ecosystem: Host-associated > Birds > Digestive system > Esophagus > Crop | place... | reverse complement strand
CCGCCTGGACAAGGTCCTGTGCAGCCTGCTCTGGGTGACCCTGCTTCAGCAGGAGGGTTGGACTAGATGACCCACAGAGGTCCCTTCCAACCCCTACCATTCTGTGATTCTGTGACTGCTCAGTGATGGAGCCCAACATGCTTTCAGACTATCTGAAAAACTTAGCTTCCAAGCAAAATTTAAGTTTCCACAGCTTATCACTCAAAACAACTGACAACAACAAAAACCTCCAACCCACAAGACACACAGTCAGTCCCTGTGTTGTGAACCCACACTCAGTTTCCTCTCTCGACTGTGGATCCCAGCTAGTAAAAGTTCCTTTTTCCCCTTTCCTCCCAATGGACTTGAGAGCTGCTCTGCGGTGGCCCTGGGGGTGAGGGAGTGGCCTGGAGGGTGCAAGTATTCTTCTTCTCCATAGCAGCAAACAGCAGCCTACACTGTTGGGCAATTTCCACAGAACTGAGCTGTAGGTTTAATGCTCATGCAGCAGAAAAGCAAAAGAAATCCAGGGCTCGCCCATCTTGGGCAAGTGGTTGCTGTAGGAAATGAGAAGGTCCAGGCCTGGTCCCAATAGTGGAGTAATCGCTCTCTGCTCTCATCCTTTTGACAGCGAAAGGCAGCTGTGACACCAGAGCGTACTGTAAGCGGTGAGAAGCCGGTATCAAGGCTGGAGCGAGGACTAAGATGGAAGCCCCTCCAGCATTTCAGCGCAGTGCCATGCTCAGCAGGCCCCTTGCTCTGAATGCCAGTGATGAGCACCTAACGCTCCAGGGCCACTGTCAGGCTCCGAGGTGCTGACGCAGCCTGGCTTCTGCTCCTGGCGCGGCTGGCTGATGGGCTGGCTCACAGCCACCCCCGCGCAGTATTTCCCTCCTGTGTTCTAGACCTCAGGTCCCAAAGCAGTACGCAAAATGCATCTTTAATGGAGGCTGGTGCATCTTACATCCACTGTAGGAAAAAACTTTTGATGCAAATACTATGATATCAGCACAGTGGCAGCACCCTAGGAAGAATGGATTCATACCCCATGTCTTAGGAAGAGTGCTATTAAATCAGCGCCTGAAAGTTAGGAACTCTGGAGTACACTTCTTGTTTTTCTGAAAAGTGCCATTTACTGCCAACGTCAGTGTTTAAAGTAATTATGGAGACTCACAAGGGATGTTTAGATTTACTAATAGGTCTTTTGGAAGATACTCTAAAGATTGCTATGTGCCTTCACATCTACTTACTGCCCTTTGCTGGGAGTTAAATATTGATGTTTGCCTGACGAGGTAGATTTAAAAATAAACTCAGTCACGCAAGCACAAACTGAAAATGAGGGCACGAACTGCATCTGTAATCTTACTAGCAGGCAGACACAGCAGTAAAGAGTTTCATCAGCTTCAAGAGGAAGGACGCATATTGCAGAGCTCCCTGCAAGAACAGACCCATCCTATACTTCCTTACTTCCCATTACCACAGCACGATCTCTGTGATACTTCTGCATGTAACAATTAATTCACTAACATTTTACGTCACTACTGATTTTATTTAAATGCTTAGTAAGGGTATTTTTTTTTCCACATTATAGTTTGCTTGAAATGAGCAACCAGACTACATTAGTTTGATTTAGAGTTGAGCCTAAATGCCATAGTTTGAATGTTTACTTGCTTAAGGAACTGACCTGGACTTCCCCAAAGCAGAACGACTTCCAGCAGGAAGGACGGTCTATATTGCTATAGACTAAAATACAGTTGTCCGACTACATCTAGGAAACCAACAATTCTTTTTTCTGAAAAAAAATTAAAGCTCTTTACAAGTGTAAGATGAGCATGGTTACCACTCAGCTGACTTCCTAGCAGGAAGGCTGTGAGTGAAGAACCACCTTAAGCCGCTGGAGTTAGCTTGGGAATCTCACCTGCCAGAAGGGAGCAGGGCTAGCCTGTACCTGGCCTAAAGGATTCAGGAGTGCAGGTGATGACAGCTAAATTATTACAAAAGGCTTCCTCCCAAGAATCACTGTCTTTGGCACTGTGAGAGGGCAGAAAGCAACCAGCATTTGTAAACTAATAGAAATAAATCCCAAACACTAGCATTTGTGCAGCAATTACATGGAATATTTATCACCGCTGGAATGAATGGTGATCTCTGACCCTCTAACATTTTTTGCAAATGAATCCATTAGTTCCAACCCCTTTCTCTTATCAGTACATGAGCCATAAAGCATTGCAGTCCTAGGTGTAGATGAGCAAGGAAAGAGGAGATTAATTGTATTTGTAGTAATGAGTGAAAAAGGAAGTAGGCTGAGGGCCTGCAAGGAGACAGTTGCTAAATTTAGCCCTATAGAATGCAACCACTTGAGTAAGCCAATAAATTACTCTCTGCAGCTTGACTTGGATTGTTGCAAAGGTTTGCGTTTTAAAGAGCAGATTTTTATAGTTAAGTCAATACTGGCTTCTGGGCTGCTTTGGTTTTTAGCACATTTAAGATGCATCTACAAAGCCAGCTTACAAATTAATAAATCTTTCCTTTAATTCAGTCTGCCAAGAACAAAGATAGAACACTGACTACTGCAGAAGCCATGTTAGTGATGTAAACCAAAGGACTGGGGATTAAACAAGGATTACTGAGTGCTAAATCAATGTGTTTCCTTTTCTGGCTGTGTGTCTGTGGTGTGAAAGTATGGATCATTACATAAAACACGGCACATGACTGCCTGGATTAATACCAGACAATGTTACAGCAATGCTGAGACACGAAGTGTGACGTTTAAGCATGACCAGTGTGCTACCAAGAAAGCGCTGGCAACGACTAAGGAAGAAGGCATGGGGTTTTCTGTTGTTTGTAGTATTCTGAAATTCCAGCCTGGGTCCCCCTACTAGAGCAATTTTTCCAAGTAAACCTGGATGTGTTTAATCCACACCCTACTCCTCAGGCATGCTGGAGGTTTCTTTTATAATGTGAAGAAAACTATCCAGAATGAGGATCATACTATGGGGTTTTTGGCAATTCATTTAAGGATCTAACAATGTGAAATTATATGCAAAAAACCCCCATGTCTGCACTACCAGATACAGCAGATAGAAATGTAACTTTGTAAATAGACTTAAATTGAAGCATATCAGTTGTGAAACTTGCCAACAATATCAAAGTAAGCGTGGACCAAGTAGCCATGTTCTGGATGCCAGATTCTTTGTCCCCTGACCTTATCATATGTTCTCATCCCTTTTGGTCAAGACAAGCCCAGCAGCCAGAGTTTGGGCTGGTTGGTCACACAGCCGTTGTTGTGCAAACACCACGAAGTCACAGGTCTGTTTGGCTTCAGCCATTTGCTCCCCTATGCATTTTTACAGCTATCATCGGCTGCATTTACTCAGACTATGAAGAAGTTTGTTCCAGAGTAGTGATGCCCCCCAAATACATTTAGTAGTGTTACACACCCCAAAATACATTTAACGCTCATGTCTGAGGAAGTAAATTTTGGTTTAGCTATTAGTGGTTTATTCCCCTTCAATACAATCCATCACAAAAACTTTGACACTATAATGTGTTATTAAACCACATAGTTGGAACTGTAGCAACATCATCGCTCAATTGTGGATGTTCTGCTCATCTGATTAATGGTCTGAAATAGATCTGCACGTTCTATCAGCATGACTGTGTACTGCTTTATTCTGACTTATCTCAGAGGAATTTGATTTGCAGTTCGGTATGATAATTTGCAGTTTGGTATTTTAAGGGGAGGGGAAAGGTGGAAAATCAAAACAAAGACACAACTTGGGCCTGTAAGTTAGGTGATACACAGATTCTGGGAAGCACGAGGGGCCTTGCAGCAAACCGCCTCCAGCAAGGCGCCAGATTCCTTATGGGAAAAGGACAAGGATGGCAGGCAGGAAAAGGACCTAGAGCAAGCACACAGTGATAAGTCTGTCTTTTTAAACTTGTACACCAGCTCATTTCATTTTCAGAAGTATTTGCTTTTACCTCCCCACCACCCTTCTTTAAAGGTGTTGGAAATCTCTAGGAAATCTTGTAAACCGCAGCCTACACCTCTAAATAAGCCTGTGCTTACCCAGAGGAGCATATACTTATTTCTCTACTATACAGTAGTACATAGAACAGTCATAATGCCAAACGTTACAGTGCCGCTGGAGATAGCAGCGGGAGGGGCTGAGGTCCTGAAGCAGCCACATGCACTGCAGAAGAACCACCCCAGACTACCTCTTCACAGGAACGTGACATGGCAGTGAAAAAACATTAATTCTAACAATTGCCTATTACAATTTGAAGTTCTAATTAAAAAAAAAAAAAAAAAAAGCTGTTACATTAGATTGAGGTTACACCTGGATGCCATTTCCTCCTAGTTTTTATTCACAGTATATGTAAATTAGGGTGGCAAAAAACTATAGAAATCCTTTGGCACTTTCTGGACAGCACTGATCTTGTTTTCCTACCTGCTGCAGGGCTGACCCATCCTGATGATGTCCAGCTCAGGGAATCTAGGGAGGATGTTAAAATGCTGAGCCATTATTCTGCTCCATAGCTCCTGCATCTCATGCGTGCAAAGGTACATTTTCCAGGCCCCCATGGCACTGCTTGCTATAAACATGTTTCGACCATAGGCAGGAGGAAGGTTGGTGCATTGGGCCTATGTAATAACTTTAAACATGGCAGAGAATGTGGACATGGAATTTGTCTTCATGGTCATTAAAAAAATTGCTGATATGAAATCTCAATGATTCATGGATACACTGTGTTCACCGAAAGCACCTAGGCTGCTTTTAACACAATACTTCTGGTAAGTATGTCTTTTCAGATTTTTTTTCCTCAGATGTTATGATGGCATGTAGACTTGGCATCACGCTAAATAGAGACATTGAGTCTTTACAGTTTTATCTCTTGAGCCCATCTGGTTTGAAATAGTTGACAACAAGCAGGAAAGGGAATAGAATGAAAGCCTCACTTCATGTTTGCTGAAATGAAATGTGTAAGGCAGTGCTCAAATAATATCAGCCTGGGAGGAGGGGCACTGCACTCCCCTCTCACCACCCCTCCTCTGCCCTTGTAAGATGGTTGGAACGGCACAGCTTTTGCCTGCAACCCCTCCACTCTTGGTGCCAGCTCTGACTGCCCGCTGTTGGAGCTCACACCTCAGCCAAAGGCAGCTGAAGCAGGGCAGGCTGGCGCACCAAGGGAGAAGGAGAACCGTCTGCCCCCAGAACAGGGAACAACGGCAGCACTAAGCAAGCAGAGTAAAAAAGTAAACACAAATGCGGAGCCCTTGTCCATCAGCCAAGCTAAAACCATTGAAAAAACTGATAGTGCAAACACCTCACGCGAAGGTGCTTCAGTACGTTTTACATCTTGTTTATTCCATTTTTAACTTCTTTTTTCAATTTACAGATACAGATACGGCACTTCAGGACATGGTTTAGCAGGCATGGTGGTGATGGGTTGACGGTGGGACTTGATGATCTTAGAGGTCTTTTCCAACCTTAGTGAGTCTATGATCCTGTGATTCTGCGACTTCGGTCGGAGCACCTGGGCACTTGTACAGTTACCCCGACTGCAGGCAGGGACCGAACACAGCAGTAGCATCAGAAGTACCCTGCCCTGCCCACTGAAACAGCCGGTGGGTTGGTTACCAGAACCACCTCCAGTGAGAGCGTAGTGGGTTGCAGCAAAACATACGCTTTCCTTCTCCATCTACCGATGACTACTAAGAGCTGTTCATACAGGAACTACAAAATTCTGTAACTAGAACTCAGGCAGAACAGACGTTAAAGGGCACTTGCTTCCTCAGTGAGGCACACTGTACGACATGTTCGTCCTCTCACAGAGGCGACGAGAGGCTTGCCTTTATCAGCTACAGGATCACTCTGGGATTGTAAGACGGAAGTCACTATACAAGTTTGCATGATTTTACACCATGTAGCAGCTAGCCTTGAAAATGCATATGCTCTCTTTCCCTCTACGCTGCTCCGTCTCCTAATAGAATTAGGTCCTAAATGTGACTTTTCTGGCTTTTGTTCTTAATCACTTTGTTACTAGTTCAAATTTATAATTTTAACCTAAACAGAACTGAGTGGGTTATTGTAATTATTTTGTATAGGCTGGTCTTCATAAACTTTTTTTTAAAAATCTGGAAAAACATTTAATCTCCCATATGGAAAGAACACATTTATCATACTTAGATATACTTGGCCGACTATTGCACATATATGCAAAACATATGTGACATATTCAAGGCTGAATTTCATAAAACAGAAATGCTATGAAATGTGATATAATAAATATATTACACAGACATATGTGGCCAATTTATAAACCTATGGTATCTTTGGTAAATTTATAATAGGTCATTTCTATTAATGGGGGGGAATGAGTGCATTTTTCTGGCATATGCAACACATACAGTATTTACATAGACTTCCTGCAGGGAGGTGGACCTTCGAAAAGCAGACTTGTACATGTACCCATACAGCATGCGGGGGACATGTCCACATTTTTCAAAATAAATGTATATCTTCAAAACTAGCTCTTGCTTTTGCATCGATTGTGTGTACAATGTACTGGGCAGAAAAAAGTATGAAATACTCTTGGGGATTAGCAAACTTCTGACACACTAACCAGACTCCCACAGGCAGTGGGTGTCTCTCGCCTTAATGGAGAGCACGTTTTCTAAGCACACGCTGTGCTCGTGATAATGGACAGTGACAGAAACCTTTGAGCGCTATTGCTTTCATCGAGGTGTGTTGAACGCTCGTGTAAATGAAGTATCTTACTGATCAATTGAATTAGAGTAATGAAATTAAGAAAAAAACCCTGCATACGTTTAGAAAGCGGCTACACACGCACACGTATTAGCCTCTACGCCAACAGCCCGGGCTTTTCCTAACCGCGGCTCGTGGCAGCGGCTGGGTTATCGCCGGCAGGTTATCCTCGAACTCCGACAGAGCCCTGCCCCTCCGCACCCGCGACACCGGACAGCGGCGGGGAGAGCGACGGGAACCGCCGCGCGTGGGCGCGCCCGCTGCTTCCCGCCTCCGCCTCTCCGAGCCCCAGCGGACGGGGTGCCCGGACGCGCCTCGCAAGCGCTGCTGCGGTAGCGCTGCCCGCACCCCCGGGCGCCCAGCTCGTCTCCAGCGCCCAGGGCCGTCCCCTCGGCTCGGCCGGACGGCGCCGGCACGGGTCAGCCCGCTTTCCTCACCCCCCTCCGCGCAGGCCAAGGCGCGGCTGCCCCTGGGCCAGGGACCCAGGCGTCCCCCGCCGGGGAGGCGAGGGGAGGACAGGCACCAGCCCCGGAGGGCCCCGAGCCCGCGGCTGCCGGCAGGGACGCAGCGGGAAGGCCCCGGCTCACGGCAGACCCACAGTGTCCCCCAGTGGCCTGGGGACTGCCCAGTGCCGCCTGCTGCTGGCCGCCGTCCCCGTCATTCTCCACGCCGCAGCCCGCTCCTACACCGGCTGCAGCACGCAGAAAACCAAAGTGCTTTCTCGCCTGGCAGTGGCCACGCGTGTGCGCATTTGAGATGCACTGACGAGATGCCGGCGTCCCAGGAAGCTGGGAGGCATCTGCTGAGGACCACCTTCACAGTTCCACCCAGAGCAGTTCTGGGGTCTCCCTGAACAGGGGAAAGATTAAACAGAACATCCACGAAGTTTGTAAACGGTGTGCATGAACACTGCAAGCACGCAGAAGTCTCATCCCCGTGCTCCTATGCTACACTGAATTTTAGCCAGATGCATTAGCAAGGAAAAAATTAAGCCACCACCATCAAAAAACCATTCCCGAAAGCCTGCGCCATCCCCTGTGTTTGGGGTAAATGACCAAGCAAAGACCTCCCTTGTTCCACCTGTGGGTGCCTAATCCTATGTTTGTCCACTGCAGTGCGGTTTTCGGACCTTTGGAGCTATCAGTAAATTCAGCCTGTGCCTCTGGAAAATGGAGCCACACGGCTAATTTATTCTCTAGCCCTGTTCGGAAGAGACAACGGGTGCTTGTAACCTCTGTGCTTGGGCCTGTTTTACCAGCAGCTTTTAAATACACAGTGTTACGTGTGACCGGAGGCGACTGTAAGTGGAAGTATTGTTCGGAAATGCTGCAGCCTTCTTTCCGAGTATGTGCCATGGACCTTGGCGACGGCATGTACTGCGTGAATTTTAAACATACATGTGGTCAAACCATACAAAGTCATTTTTCAAAGCAAACTGCAATACATACAGATAAGGCATGGCCTGTATGTGATATGTCTTGGCTAACTGGCTGACGGGTGACATGAAACTAAAGTGTCACAGATTTTCTGTGATCTTCAAAAGGCTTCTACTAAACTTACAGTGTTACGGGGTTTTTGTTTGTTTGTTTGAAGTGGATGTTTTGCTGTGATAGAAAAATAATGCTGCTTGCTTTCCGTATCTGGAACGCTCCCATCCAGTGAGACAGGCATAGCTACACAAGGACGAAACAGTAGTCAAAGGCCCGAGGAAGCGTGATTTAAGTACTAAAACGTGACATGAAATGAACTGCTAACATGCTTAATACTAACATACAGAAACACCTTGTGTGTCGATGGCCTAAAAGCAAGGTTAGAAATACCCTTTTCGAGTTAAAACTGTAGTTTTGATACAGCTGCACCATTTCTCCTTCCCTTTCAGACACAGGACTTCTGCAGCCATTCTTCTAGCACAGAGGATAGACTGGTGATCCTGAGGGCCCACTGCACACAGCCATAGGTTGAAATTCTGTGATTTTCTCTTCTTTTCGTGGAGATAAACAAAAATTCCCCACAGTCAAGGCAAGGACCTTGAACCACTTTCTGTGCGAGCACAGTTTAGTCCTGGCGTCTTCGGTCATGCAGTCTTCTCAGCTCTTGTGCAGTAAAGTACGTCTGAAAAGGTGTGTGGCCAGTCTGCACTGAGAGCCAGCGGCACTTCTTGCAGCACTCCACGTATGTTGGAAGAAAACTGGTGCTTCCCATTACAAACGAAAGTGTACAATATCCATTTCAACCTGGGACCCCAACTCTGCAAGTTGTTGCACACTGATAGATCACTACAACCACGGGCAGCTCTGGCAACCGGGGAGCGAGAAGGGAGGGAGCACCCGCCTATGGAGATTCACGATTTGCTCAGAATAAACTGCTCCAGTTTAGTATCCCTGCCTATTTAAGTGACCTCGTTTTGTAGGGGAGATTTAGACTTCAGAGCAGGCAAACTGACAAATACACACAAGTAATCAAACAAGAAATGAAAGAAAGAAAGAAGATGAAAAACTTTTATAAATGTCACTGTCGAATGTCTTTTCAATTTAAATGAAATAAGATTATCTACATATATCTACAAATATCTACATATATCTACAGTTTGCAGATATGACTCTTTGGTTGTCTTCACTTTTTTCCTACACTGAAGCTATCAAGAGAAAAACAAAAGTGTTTGTATAATCTTTGAAAGAAATAATAAATATAACAACTTCATTAAATGTTTGACCAAAGCTTTGGCACTAATCAGTTTACAGATAACAAACCATAATGAAAACTCTGAAATAACAGCGGCAAAGCAACAGAGCACATCCGAGAGCCATTTCCCACTGCCTAATAATTAGCACAAGGCTATTTTACACCAACCTCTCTGAGAACATTAATTATGGTTTAGTCAGACACTAAGAATCTCACAATTCACTGCAAATGTCAAATAAAATACATATTTCTTGCACAAGTCTTTTTCATGGATCCAGATATATATTTTTTTAAAACAGAAAAAAAAATTACATAAAATATTCATGTTAGCCTGTATCCCTTCTTGAACCCTTCCAAAAAAAGTTTTGGAAGCCCAAAGCCCACTCCAGAGACAGAATAAACACTGCTATTAACACTGCCACCTGCACAAGGGAAGGATTATGTTTTAAAAGGTTTGTTGTGAAAATGCACAAACATGGATGAATAGAGGACTTAAAAAAAAAACAAAAAACCTTCTTTTCATAGAGTGACGCGGAAGAATCAGAGAAGTGTTCATAATACTGTATACCAAGACAGCGGAGGAGCTGTTCAATACCTTCTCTGAACACCAAGGAACTGCCGTTCGGGGAGCAGCTGACAAAAATCACCAGCCAACTATTCAAACCGCGGCACTGGAGAAACTGTGATGAGCAGGCCCATCCTTTCAGCAGTAAGGAAAGACTGCTGAAGGAAGACATTAAAGGGGCAAAAAGGAAAAAGTACTTACCAGCTTTAAGAGGGAGGATGCAGCAAGCAGGTAGGTGCAGAATAGGTGGTTTGGGACCGCTGCAGTTTGGGTCTGAGGCATTCTGGGGGGAAAACCCCGGAGTTCCTCTCGAAGGCACCTCTCAACGGGAGAGCACCGAGAGCCGGGGAAGGAGGTGGGCGGGCAGCCCGGCGAGGCTGCCTGGGACGCAGCCGGTTTAGAAACCGTCGCTGCGAATAGACAGCCCGAACTCCGCCGGCATTCCCCCCCGGCTCGCTGTCAAACCCCAGCACGCATTGCTGCGGAAACAAGAAGCTGCGCATGGCTGTGCTCTTGGCCACGGGCTCAACAGCTGAGAAAACGCCGTTGTGGTGAGGCTGTCCCAGTGAACCCCAAAACTCACGGGCAGGTCGGGACGGGGCGGGGGAGGGGATTAGTTCTGATAGTGAACACTCAGAGTGCTCCCTCCAGCCAGACCCCGCTGCAGAGCCGGCTCCCTCGGGCTCCCCGAGGTGAGAGACTCGCACCGCCGCCCGCAGAGCCAGGCGCCATCCCCGGGCCGGGGTCCGCCGGTGCTCACGGCCAGCCCCGCCGCCCTCCCTGCTCCAGGCTCACGTCACCCGCCCCGCCGGGCTGGGAAACACCCATGGCACCGCCAAAAGCGGCGGCAACACCAAACCCCCGCCAGAAGACCCGGCGGGCGAGCGAGCAGGGGCCGAGTCGCCTCAGCGCTGCCGCTTTCCCCGTCCTCCCGCCGCTTCCCAGCGGTCCGCAGCGCACCCGTGGGGCGTCCGCGAGGAGGGAGGCGCGGGGGCAGGGAGAAGGCAGATAACGACATATGGCTTCATTTATCAAAGTGCAGCTGCGGGTCACACCGCGACGGCAGCACCCGGCGCGCCCCGGCCCCTCGCCGCCCGCCCTCACCCGCCGACGGGTGGGGAGCGGGCCGGGGCCCCGGCTTCCTGCGGTTGGGCTCTCCGACTGTCGGTCGGGCCAAGCTGGCCTATCAGCTCACTCGTAAGGCGGGAAGAGAGGGAAAGGCGGGAAGGGGGGAGGACGGCAGCGGGCGCGGCGGCCGGCAGTCTCTGGTGTCGTCGGCGTTATCTGGGCCCGTAGTCGTAGCTGGCGGGCGCGCCGGCCGACGAGTACATGTTGGCGGCCGCCGCCGCCGCCGCGGCCGCCGCGTTGACGTGGTGGTGGTGGTGGTGGTGGTGGTAGCTGTGCCCGCGGATGCCGGGGAGGGGGTACGGGGCGGGCCGGCTCTTCGCCCCCAGGTAGTGGTCGTAGGCGGCGGCCGGCGGGTACTTGTAGGGGTGGTGGTGCAGGGGCTCCGAGGCGGCGGTCTCCAGGCGCAGTTCGTGGTGCGGCGGGCTGGGCCGGCCGCCGCCCGC
>Ga0065711_1009340_pt1 | contig 11570 bp, 7 predicted proteins | sample Hoacrofraction12_FD_59098 | JGI IMG/M metagenome (GOLD analysis project Ga0065711, IMG submission 59098) | Hoatzin crop microbial communities from Cojedes, Venezuela - Epithelial fraction 12 v2 (version 2) | ecosystem: Host-associated > Birds > Digestive system > Esophagus > Crop | place... | reverse complement strand
TTCAGTGTGCAGAAAGAGATCCAGTACCAACACTTGGAAATGTTAGTATATACTCAGGTGTATTTTTAACTATAGCTGGTGTTAATAAAGCCCAGCATCAGATAACCTGTTTTGTGTTCCTGTGCTACAAAAATAGCTGTGGAGCATGAAATTGAATAAAATAGTGTAGATAGTTCTGTAGATGTGAATTTCTATTGTTTGGTTCTGTGAATTGTTCTTGATAAGAGCTCTGTAAAGCTTCTTTGCAGTAACTTTAATTTGAAATAGCAAGTACGAGAAGCAGGGAAGACAGTCCTTACAGAAAGAGGTTCCTAGTGAAGAATAATTAGGAAATAATGATGTCTAATGTAACTTGGTTTTAGTATGCTGAATTAACATATGTTAAACATCAAATGAGACACTTGGATCTAAGGAGTATTGGGAACTTAGCCCGCAACAATTAAATGTCTTGGCCTACACTAATGCATCTGCATTTTTGTCTTAGAATTAATACTACTTACTTTAAAATGCATTTGCACTATAATAGATAAGACTATATATAGAATTACATGGAATAGTCCCGTTTAGATGTTTGACTTAGAAGTGTACTGTCATCCGTTAATTCTCAGTACACATAGTTACACGGTGTGACTGCAGTTGTATATTCCTTCTTGATTAGCTTGTTTGGGACAACCCAATTTAATATTTTTGTAAATTTTCATATTGCTGAGGCTTTGTACTATAATTCAGCTCAGGCTTTTTTGTCCCTCTGTTTATAAAAGCACTCTGATATATGTATGTGCACTCTCTTGTCACGGGGCAATTTTGTTGAAGTGAATAGTGAATGTCACAGCAACTCATACAGTAAATAGTCTTCTTGAATATAATTTATACACTTGTTACAGCTATAATTGGATATGTCTCTTGTTTTGTTTTGTTGGGGTTTTTTTTGTTTGGTTTTTTTTCTTCCCCTCACCAGCTGGAAAAACTGATTGAGAAGAACTACTTCCTTCACAAGTCAGCGCAGGAAGCATACAAAGCTTACATTAGAGCTTATGACTCCCATTCTCTGAAGCAGATTTATGATGTCAATAACTTGGATCTTCCCAAAGTCAGCCTTTCATTTGGTTTTAAAGTTCCTCCGTTTGTTGACCTCAGTATCCTTTTACTGCAGTGTTTCAAAGCTGAGTTTCTGTGTTATAAATGTTAAATGCAACTTACTGAAGTTTCTATGCTACTTCAAATTCTGTTATTTTTTTGCTATTAATCACATAAATGCATTGTGCTCCAACAGTAGTTTATCAAAGAAAATGATAAATGGCAAATATTAAAACTGCAAAAATTGACTACAGACATGTATGCTCTAGTGCGTGTACATGCTTCAGTTGCTGTGGGGTAGCAGATACAGGAATGCATACATGTTCTAGAGTGCTGTTCTCCATGCAAATCTATTTTCATTGGAAGGTACGTTCTTAAGTTTAATAACCATGGAATATTGAAACAGAGAGGCAAGAGCATGAAACAGGAGGCTGTATTTAGATTACTGTCAAACCTGCCAGTGGATGGAATTGGAAGCAGTTGGACAATTGGAGGAATAAAAGCATTATTTAGAACCACAGTCACAAAGTTCTACTTTTGTCTGTAGTTATGCATCTCAACTTTTTGTATAATGCTGCTGTTTCTGTCGCATTAACCCTTACCATACCTAAAAAGCAACATTTCAAATTACTCCTTTTTAAGTTCTTTAACCAATAAAATTTCAGATGTGAACAGCAACCATGGCAGAAGACTACAGAAAAGAGGTGGAGGTGGGGGATTTGGTTACCAGAAACCGCAGAACGTCCACAAAGCTAAAATCTTCAAACACATTAGCAAGAAATCGGACAGACGGCAGTTTTCTCGTTAATCATGCATTCATTAACCATCTGGCAGTTACTTCCAATTTAAACTGCTTTGTTCACATTTTTAGGGGCCTTTATGGTTTTGTTTCTGGGAACATGTTTTATCTTTCAGTTCAAGAACACTTGTTGCAACGGAGACTATAGATAGAAAGGGAGAATATGGCCAGGTGATCTCACCATACTTGTAAGGAAGAAGATAGTGGAATATAATTATCTTAAGTCAATACTACAGAGTTTTTTTATTAAAGAAAGAAAAATACTTCTATGTTTTATAGAAGAATCTGCTTTACATTTACCCTTTTTTCTGTGCACACCTCTGAAAATTGTTGGAGTAGAGAACGCAAGGACAGATTACAGTGTGAGCTAAAGTTTTGTTCACATGAATCATTGCAAGGGTTTTTAGTGCTACAGAACTCTTTGTCCATCAGATATGCTGAAGAACATAGGAAGATTCCTTTAGAACAGAACATACCTATGAATAATTAAGGCTGTATGAGCTTGTGATTAATTTCAGTCATGGTATCTGTAACAAGTACAGTGTCCGAGATAAAAAAAAATCTCTTTTACTACTTCTGGGACATGCTTATTACTGTTTCTTTTAATGTTGTGATAAAATGGTAACATTCTAATGAAATGTTTGGTTTTCCTTCATGTTCATTTTAAATCTGGATTTATCCATCTGGTAATGTCTCGTGTACTCTCTTATGAATATCCAAAGACAATGAAGCAGATTACATAAACTGAAGCACTCAGCCCAGATAATATTTTTTACAATGCTCCATAACCTTGAGGAAGTGAGAATTCTTGCAGTTGTATCTTGTAAATTACAAAGGTGAGTTGCTTTTTAGTCTTAGTTTATCAGATTAGTGATGGGCAAAGCGAAAGATACTACCACAGGATTGAGGGGGTGGAGAGACTCAGTAAGTGAAAAAGTGAAATGGAGTATAAATATACTAGGAGGATATTTTCAGGGAGGAATATAAAAGACTGAAATAGAAGAGGGTGGAATACACATTGCAAACAGAACAAACACGGAGACTAAGTATAAAAAAGAATACATGAGTTGGGCAAAAGCAGAGTAACTATATTACATATATAATTTTAATATCTCTGCCACTGTAGAAGTGGGTAACTGTTCTTATGAGGCTACAATGGTGGTGGGCAGTAGTATTTCAAAAATGTACATCTGTCAATGTTGGGAAAGACTAAAATGTCACAGAATCCAGAAATGTGGGCCCTGTGTGATTACAGTAAAACAGCTTTTAATTTACATCTGAAATGTAACCCAGGAGCAGTTATGAATACAAAAGCATATGCAGTTATTCCAATATAAAATGGACTGTTATTCCATAGGTCTTTTGAAGTAGCATGTCAGATTTTAAACTATGATACATAGATTGAAGTATTGCAGAAAAACATTTGCGAACTTTCTTTTCACCCATGGAGAAACCAGATCATTTATTTTGGAAAATAGCATGACCATTCTCTTGCTAGAGCTTCTACCATTCAGAACTGAGAGGGTTGCCTTTTTTTCCCTTTTTTGTGAAACAGCAGACTTTAAGCCCTAATGGACTTTTCAAGACTCTTAAGTAATGTTGGTCAGATATTAAGAACTTCTGATACGTCAAAATATTTAAGTAGATTAATTTTGTTACTTGGATTTGGATGTCTCATGCTTCCAGGGTTGCAATGAATAAGCAAAATCTGTTCTGAAGGGCAAGCAATACTGAGTATGTGATACCTGCCTCATTGAGTTCTAATCTTTGATTCTGGGTTTGATTCTGGTATATTTATAAATAATAGATGACAAAATAATTCTCATGTCAGTTTATTAATAGCACATTTTAAGAATTATCTCCAAGATCTACAGCATCATACAGTTAAAGAGTTCTGTTTACACCTGCAAGCTGTGCAGTTACAGTATGGAAATTAACTTACATTATAGTGAAACTGAGGGACTCATTAGATGAACTGCAAAATTAATTATGTGGGAAGAGATGTAAGCAAAGCTGCAGTAAACCACTGTAAAGATCAGAGGGTGGTTATGTGGGCAAAAGCAATGTGAATGAAGTAGTGTGGAGTATTTGGAACAGGAACAAAGCTGAGCACAGCCAGTGACCGCCTGTCTGACCATGTGCTGCATAGAGCCAGAACTGTTTGGGCTTAAAAGCTCATCAGAGTTCCTGCCGCTTCTCTATGTAGGCAAAAATCTGCTTCACAGAGAACTGTGTTTTTCTGTCACTCCTCCTCATTCTGGGAACAGGTGGCTGCGTGCTTTCCCAGCAGCTAGACAACCTCCAGCTCCACCTAATTTTGTCTTTGGAAGAGTTAAGGCACTGTCAATTTCTGAAGTCTGACATGAGGACAACTAAAAAAATAGGGGTTTGGCATAAGTCTGCACAACTCCTCCCTGGTATTTTTTGTTTGCATTTTCCTATATACCCAAATACAAAGAAATATGAAATAATGTCCTCTAGAAGATTAAAAGACTGGATGGTATTGCTCTAGAGTAGTACTAGCTTACCCTAAAAAAACCACAAGTTAACACTGTTACTTAAATATTATTGATGTATAATGGCTGCACAGTCTGCTATTTCACACTGTAATTTCCTGGTTAAGTAGAAGAGAAATTCACGAACTGAGACTGAGTATTGAAAGAGAAGGGCTTCGGCTTCTTGGCTTGTGCAGATGCGGTTACCTTTGTCTTTGTTTATGGAATCATAAATGAAAAATAGTTTCTGATGAAATATCAGGCAGCATCTCTTCTATTATGGTATCGCAAGAAGTTTAAAAGATTGTCGGACTGATTGGAAATCTAACGTTTCCTTTGCAACTTACCCTGTTATCAATCTTGTGAGCAGTTAATAGACCTCAGCCATCAGACTCTCAAGGCTTGTCTCATAACAGTGACTGATAGGTTGGGGACTAATATTGCGTGCCTTGAGAAATTGCCTTCTTTCTCTGAGAACCTTGACAAAGAAATTGGACTCTTTAAACCACTTAAGGGGGTGATCAAAACTGTCCTGCTTGAACTGGAAGATTTTTTTTTTGACAGTTCTTGTAACAGGCCCATAAAAGAGAATTCCATTGCCGAGCTACTGCTCGTAATCATGAAAAATCTTGTCATGATGTAAGTTTCGTACACCGTAACACTGCAGTTATACACAAGCACAAGACTAGTCAGAAAGTTGCCATCAAATTTTTCAGGGTGAATGTCCCAGGTAGAGGGCACGTTTATTAACAGTGTAGAGCAAGAACACTTGAGAACTGGATAATATCTACTTAGGTCTGCTGTAGATAAGAAGTATGTTTATATTTTGGCAATAATTAGCCTTTTTGTGTCATGTATGAGTTGATAACTCAATTTAAGTAAGCTACCAAAGCTTTAGATACTCTGATGATTTGCTTTCAAACCCGAAATCTAAGGTGCAGGGGAAGCAAGCTCTCACAAGAAGGGTGAAAAAGACTATGTGAATGAAAAAAACCCCATTTGAGTAGAGTTCTCCAGTTCCTTCCCACTGTGAGGGAAGGCAGGGTACTGACAGGATACAGCATGGGCTGTGACTTCTGTTTTCAGCTCTACCACTCTCCTGTTTAGGAGGTAATTGTCCAGTTACTTCAAGCCCTTAAACTTTAAGGGATTTTACAACATCTAAAAACTAACAACTAGAAAAGATCCAGTTATTAGCCCTTAAAAGGTGGGTTGTTTGGGTTTTTTTCAAACTAAAATAACAATGCTGAAAGAAGCCTGGCTAGGCATGCAGAATAAAACCTGTCTCGGCTTTGACTTTTGCTCTACTAGCTTGATTTCCTCAGGATTTTAGCTGCTTGGTTTGACAGGAGAATCCATGTAACCGTTTCTGATGCTTTTGTTTGCTCTGGATTTATAGAAGACGTTGAGCTGTGACAGTAAGAATCCAGTCTCTTAAACTGGAATGCTCTTCGCCTCTAAAAAATTTGCTGGCTTGCATCAAAGTCATAAATACTATAATGTTGCTTGTGTCAAATATTTATTGCACAGCCACGTGGGGAAGAGATGACTTTTTTTTTTCCTCCTCTTAGCCACCACAATAAACTTTTGATACGGAGTTGTGAGGAGAGGTAAAGGAAGGATGCCATTAAGAGAACAGAAGACAAATAGAAAATCGGGATGCTGTCTAGACACACACTCACTTTGCTATATGGGTGTCATCCAGTTTAAAAACTGCATTCACCTTTCAAAAATATATCTGAGCATGCTCCACAATAGCAGTCCATCTTCCCAAACACTTGTAAGCTACAACCCGAAAAACATAACCATCTACTATTTTTTCCCAGTTGGTCAGAACTAAAAAGAAGAAAATCATAGGCTCTCCAAAATCTTGTATAAAAGTTCCAAAACTTCTTCAAAAGGCTCCTCTCTATTTTGGCTGTTATCTGAAGATGTTTAGCAACTCAGGGCTTTCTGAGCTCCTGGATGAGTGGTTGCAATCACCTATGAATGCTGAGAATTACAAGAATATTAAATGTGTTACTCTACATAACTAAACCTAGATGTTCACTCATACAGGTTGGCAGACCATGTGAGTTTGTAGGAGCTATTGAGTCTTCCTTATAAGCTCTGGATGAGTGTTCTTGATATATTGTCACTTCTAATTAATAAAGCCCTTTCTGTATAGGAAAAGTGATTTGAGTAGCAGGTAAGTTCTGCCCAGCACTTTTCTCTAATTATTACTAAGAGAACTGAGAATGAATTTATGAAGGTACATAGTAACACTAATAACTACAAAATATAGTTTGAGAGCATAAATGTAACCTAAAATGACATTGCTTTAAAAAAAAAAAAGGGGGCAAAAAAACCCCAACCATAAAGCAACTTTGTTTTGCATAGCAATTATATCTGCGGATATCTTTACATCCCTCTTTAATTGTGGTAGAAGAAAAGTTAGCAAAATGGTTTGTAGTACTAGAAGACCTAATTCTTTAATACTAGAAAAAGAATCCTTGACCTGTACTGAGCCCTAGCTGCAGATGGCCTGTAACAAATTTATATGAAGTGCTAAATGATTATTTAAACAATAAAAGTGATTTGCTTTATAAAGGAGGCTGCTTTTCTATTAAAAAGGTAGCAGAGAAAATAGGATGGAATAAAACTGCATCTACTAGAAAATCTCATAGGACATTTGTATGTAAAATAAAAAATGGAAAGTGAGTCAATTCAGTGTAGTCCCTTTGTAATGGTCTAAAAATAATCTGCTTCTATCTCTAACAGATAAATCAAACTTCTGAAAAATCATAGAACCGTAGAATAGTTTGGGTTGGAAGGGACCTTTAAAGGTCATCTAGTCCACCTTCCCCTGCAATGAGCAGGGACATCTTCAACTCAGTCAGGGTGCTCAGAGCCCCATCCAACATGACCTTGAATGTTTCCAGGGATGGGGCATCAACCACCACTCTGGGCAACCTGTGCCAGGGATTCACCACGCTCATTGTAGAAAATTCATCCTCCTATCTAGTCTGGCCTTCAGTTTAAAGCCATTACCCCTTGTCCTATTGCAACAGGCCCTGCTAAAAAGCCTGTCCCCATCTTACCTATAAGCCCCTCTTCAGGTACAGAAAGGCTGCGATGTCTCCTCGCAGCCTTCTCTTCTCCAGGCTGAAAAGCCCCAACTCTCTCAGTCTCTCCTCATAGGACAGGTGCTCCAGCCCTCTAACCATTTTTGTGGCCTCCTCTGACGCTACTCCAGCAGCTCCATGTCTGTCCTGTGCTGAGGGCTCCAGAGCTGGACACAGGACTCCAGGTGGGGTCTCACCAGAGCAGAACAGAGGGGCAGAATCACCTCCCTCAACCTGCTGGCCACATTGCTTTGGATACATCCCAGGGCACGGCTGGCCTTCTGGGCTTCAAGTGCACACGGTCAGCTCCTGTCTAGCTTTTCCTCCACCAGTACCCCAAAGTCCTTCTCAGCAGGGCTGCTCTCCATTTCTTCATCCCCCAGCCTGTATTTGTGCTTGGGATTGCCCTGTCCCAGGTGCAGGACCGTGCACTTGGCCTTGTTAAACCTCATGAGGTTCACATGGGCCCAGTTCTCCAGGTTGTCCAGGTCCCTCTGGATGGCATCCTGTCCTTCAGGCGTGTCAACTGCACCACTCAGCTTGGTGTCATCTGCAAACTTGCTGAGGGTCACTCCATCCTCCTGTCTATGTTATTGATGAAGATGTAAACTGTATTTATTAATATAGTTTAATACAGATGAAAATGTAAACTACATTTAAATTTTCTACATTTGCTATAAAAATACAGCATCACTTCACATAATGAGTTGAAATTCTGTTATCATCTGGATGAATCATCATCCTCCACAGCTGTTCCTAAGCAGTATGCTGTCCTTGAAAGTGCTTGAGAACAGAGAGCTATAATGATGCTGGCCTGGGTAGCTGCTCTCTGGTGAAGACAGACACTTCTTTATCACAACTGTACAAAGGGGAGCTAGGACATGAGTTACAAGGATGCGGGAGGATTAAGCTAAGAACTTTTAGACAGACAGAAAAAAATAAATTTATGATAAGACCGAGGAGATTCATTTCAACGTTGGCAGTCAGAAGAGCGAGCTTTGCAGGTGGTGTTTGGTAAGGTGATAAGGACTAGGAAATATGTTTTGCGATTCCTCACCACTGTCCTAAGTCCTTTTCTCAGCAATTCTCAGGTCATCAGGGAAACGTGAGAACAGGTGCAAAGGCAGATGTAAAGTATTTCTACTCCTAGACTTATAAGCAGATTAGTATTTTCCATCCTTTTGTGCTTTGCAGCTCTCAGACTTCTCAGCTCATAAAGCTCCAAACACCCAGATGGAAAGATGATGTTATTTTGTATTTACTGTTAATTCTATCATCTAGCTCCAAATCCTTGGTCAGCTATTTATTTGCTTCTTTTCAGACCAGTGAAACAGTTGGTGATATCAGTTATCTTTTGAAGATACACACTGCCTTATTTCATTAAAAGAAGAAGCTATGAAGATGGAGACTGTAGTTTCTGAAGTCATTGAAAAGTATCCGTGAATGAAACAATTTTCAGTGTTTTCACTGCACTTTGACATGACAGCAACTTGTAATACTGTAACTGCATATAAAAGTAAACTAAGTCATTCAGTTTCAGTAGAAGTGAATGCAATATTAATTTGCTTTTATTTAGAACACATGAATACATACAAGTCTCCTCATTTTTTAAAATTCCCTCTTCTCTTTTTCAAAGCATGCCCTGGTTTCTGAGACATTGCAACGTGTTGCCATAGCAATCTTTGAGGAGCACTAAGCCTTTGTACTCACAGGACAAGACAGCAGTGGGGTGATTATCAAGAAAAAATAAATCCCTTTGAGACTTTATTGAAGCCCCTCTAATACAGAACTAGGTTATTTCAGCCAAGTGGGAGGAAAAAGTGGGAGATTTTAATGCATTTGAGGTGTGAACGGGAATGTAACTTTCGGGATGTGGCACATAACGTACACATAATAAATAGGAGTAGAGGGATGGGACACACGGCTTCTAGGAAAGGAAGATTCTGAGATCATCTGGGCTGCTGTAATGGTGGCCTACACATAGTCTGCAACCAACAAATGAAATACCCTCGCACAAGAAAAAGACCACCTCACTTCCTGCAGGAGCAGGAACAAACGGATCATATCCTGGCCCATTTTGGGCCCCTAAGCGTGAAACTCTTGCAGTTAGTCTGAGTTTTGTTTGTCTGTTTGCAGTCTTTCTTTAATAGCTGAGTTATTCAAATCGTGACAAGATTCTTTTGCTCCTTTATTAANTTCACAGAATTGGATTGACAACTGTTGAAACATTTAGAAGGGCTTTTTTATCTGCTCGTTTCCCTTACTGTTTTTAGGTCTGGGTGCCTTTTAAAGGAATAAAGTGTTGTTGAGTAATTCTTTAGGTGGTATTTTGAAAGTGGCATTAACTAACCAAATGAGACAAAACTAGAAAGAGCAATACAAAGACAAAGCATGCAAAGGTGCTTGTGAAGCAGTCCCATGCTGCCTGCCAACCCTGACAAATTGTTGCCAGTGCCTGACTGTTTTAGANGCTGCTTTAGGCTTAACTTGCGGCAGTGTTGTGAAAAGGCTGCTCTTGACAAGCTCAGCCAGATTTCTGCCTATTGGAAGCTGAAGTGGCAAAATGTGAGACATTTAGTGCTTAAAAGTCCTTTTCACCTAATAATAAAAGCTAGTAAGTAATGCAGATAGATAGCTTTCTCTTCGCTGCNGGCTTACACCAGACCACTTGTTAGAATTACTATAGGAAAGAACAACTGAAATAATGTCTGCACTAAGAGTCTGGGAAAGGATTTATTTGCTTTATCGTTCATCTGGTGAGTGAAGTGGCATCCAAACGTTAACCAGCAAAACAGCCTGGTTATTCTGACTACCGTCATCGTCTTTCATTTCTGTAATATTTCATCATTGTTCCAGCTTCTGAAGTCGGGAACCCTGAGTCAGGCAAGCTGGACCCTGCTTGCTGTGGGTAACACTGTGGTGCTGGGAGAGGTTTGTGTTTTGTCAGATGGTGCCGTTTCTTCAGTGAAGGTGGATGCAAGTGAAGAACATTGATTTGAGCAGCATTCATTTAGACGGGACTATTCTAACCCAGAAAATAATCCTTCTCTACCTCAAAAACGAGCAACCGACCTCCTGTCCCCAAACTCTGCCCCATTAGAGTCTGTTCTTGTAGGCGTGCTGCTGTTTGCAAGGGAAAAAACTTCACTGGCCTTCTTTGATCTCATTTTCTAACCCTCAACAGCTTCAAACCCCTTTGGAGATCTCTTAACAGCACCTGATATGACCTGGTAAGAGGAAAGAGCCTGCGTTTTGTCATTTTTTTGTCCTGGTAACGAACTAAGCGGAAGCAAAGGGGTTGGAAATGCTGGTTACTGGTGTTAAAGGACCCCAGGAATGAAAGCAGGCTGGGAAAAAGAATACCTCCCAAAGGCCTTAGATATAACACCTTAAACACACCCCAAATATCACACCCAAGTTGCTGTACGATCCTGTCAGACTGCTCCTCACTTCTGATTACCTGGGAAGCGACAAAGCTGATCGCTGTATCTTCCCTACACGTACTGCCCTGTTAACACCTGTTACAAACTTTGAAAGAGGTCGTGTAACAGGTTTAAAATTATTTCTGAAACGTCTTGATTTTGAGGGTAGTTACTGGAAAGGGNCGGCAAAAAGGCGCCTTTTCAGAGGCTGGGCAGGTGTCCTTCGTCAGGAAACTGTGCCATNAACCTGCCCTGAAACAGGCGCAAAGATGGAGATGCTCCCAGCCACTTAAAAACTTAAGAGAATTTCAGATCGTTGGGTTTTTTTTAAACTGGACAAATTCCCATTTAAATGCCGCAGCTTAGAAATAACTCGCGTCCCGCACCAAAACCATCACCAACCTCGCAGGCTGCGCTCGGCGGCGGGAAGGGGCCGCTTGCTCGAGGTGAGGCGGCTCTCTGGCGGCGGCGCTGAGGGGATGATGGCGGGCAGGGGCCGTGAGGGGAGCCGGGCGTCCCGCCGCCTCGCAGGGGCCGTGAGAAGAAGCGGCTGTCCCGCCGCCTGACGGGGGCCGTTAGGGGAGCCGAGCGACCCGTCGCCTGACGGGGGCCGTGAGGAGAACTGGCTGTCCCACCGCCTGACGGGGGCCGCGGGGAGAAGCCGGCGGAGGCG
>Ga0065711_1048902_pt1 | contig 11571 bp, 6 predicted proteins | sample Hoacrofraction12_FD_59098 | JGI IMG/M metagenome (GOLD analysis project Ga0065711, IMG submission 59098) | Hoatzin crop microbial communities from Cojedes, Venezuela - Epithelial fraction 12 v2 (version 2) | ecosystem: Host-associated > Birds > Digestive system > Esophagus > Crop | place... | reverse complement strand
CCCTCTCACACTCCCGGATGCTCCTCAACCTCTCCACTTCCTCTTTCAGCTCTGCCACCAGGCTGAGCAGATCATTCACCTGCTCGCACCGAACACAGCCGTTGTCTCTGCTGTCCTCTGGTACGAGCACCAGGCTCAGGCACTCCCTGCAGCCAGAGACCTGGACACCTGCGTTCTTGCGTGGGGCCTCCGTTTGGGTCTCCACACTCCTTCGAGCAACACCTTTCCACGGGTAGTAACCATAATTAGAATATCTCCTGGATGGGTGATGCCCACTACTTGTAACTCGCGAACAAAAAAGGTGCTAAGAATGCTAAAAAATGGTCAGTTTCTTTCTCTTTTCAGGCATTCAGTGGCAAAGCACAGACTGTACAGTATGGCTTTATTTTGTGCAGTTTATGCCACACAAACTCTATGTCAAAATACTAATGTGAATAATATTAGCAAGCAGACAGGATGTGCTCTCTGAGAAACTGTAGGGTAGCCAGGTTTGTTCAACAAGGATTGAGAAGTGCCAATTTAGAAGAAGAAAAAGAATAAGACTGAGTTCAGAAAATGATTGTAGATACCACTTGGGGACCTCTGAGTGCTTAAATGACGACCTGGCAGCAAGCCCTGCTGAGAAGGGAGGGTTACTTCCGTAGTGACCTGGCAGCAAGGCCTGGTCAAAGGAAGAAGCTAATTCCCCAGGCGTAAGTAAGAGCCTCTTTGAGAGCTAGAGCCTATTTGGAATCCTTGTCCTATTTATAAAGAAGATAGGGAGGGCTGAAGAGCTGGACTTAAAGGTTGTATGAACTGTCAGGTAAGCAGACAGAATGATGCACTTCCTTTATTCATACTCCACTAGGCTGAGCCTCAAAAAGGATTTGCTTTTCCAGGCGCTGGCAGCCTGCCAAAGCTACAGGCCCCCTTGCCAGAATCTGCTTTTTAGTGCTGCAGGGCAGTCATGAGGAGCAGGTGAAGGAAGCTTTAAATGCTTTACTGATTTCACTCACTGATAAAGGAGGTGAGGAATAGAATATTAAATGTGCAAAGTACCACAGTGGTACAAGAAAGACCTAATAATTTAGCCATATTTTATCTGTCACACACTTTTCTAGAGAATTTAAAATGTTTGGGTATGGCTCACCCGTCCCAAGATAAACAGCTGAAACCAAAGAGTTTTGTCCATGTCTTCTTTGAAAAAACAGGAAATTTGTTCCAGATCAAAAGACTACATGTAAATCCAAAATCAAAATCTTGGTTTTACTCAGTTTCCAGTACTACAGAAGTCTTCAGATGTTGGCTGGGTATTCCACGATCAACATTTACTGTTCAGTTGTATTGGATTGCATTGAATCTGTCAGTCCATGACCCAAACAAGGCAATCCAACAGAACTATGAAGTACCAGGCTGACAGAAGAGGAAAGGATGGAGAAAAATTTTCTTTAAGGTCAAATTGCTGGTTATAGTTGTCATAGTAAAAACACAGGCTGGGAGAGGGTCAATTTGAGAAAAGTAAGGTCAGCTTTGTGTTATGACAGTGGAACTTACTAGTCCTAAAGACCTGGTAAAATGTAAACCAGAAAATATCTAAGTTGTATCGCTTGCAAGAGAGGACTAAACAGGGAAGAACAGAAACGCAAATAATAAACTGTCCTGGTTTTAGTTAAAACAGAACCAATTGTCTTCTAGCTAATCTTCCTTACAACTAAGTTCTTCTAAGTAACTACATTTTTCTGAAGTTGGCTGCATATTTTACAGACAGTGTCCACTTCACAGCTGATAACATCTAATGTTTATAGTTTTACTGAGCTAACTGTAGGAATGGAATGCAGAAAAAGGCCCCTGTTTATAATTATTACTACAGCAACCGAGGTCACTGATAGATCTTCTAGGCTGAGCAAATAAGGAGTTGTGAAGCGTTGCACTTGCAGGGAAGGTCGGACAGAACAGGTGACCCGATATTGACCAGGTAGGTATTCCATGCCATGCTCACGTGCATCTCACTCTGGCAGGATGCCAGTTCCCCCAGCACGCAACTCCAGGAAACTCAGTATCGGTTTTGTTTATTTTCTTATTTTTCTTATTATTAATATTGTTAGCATTATTAGTAAAGCTGTGTTAATATTTCACTTGTAAGTCTCTCTCCCTTCTTTTCCTTTTAGCTTTCCGGGGTGGGGGGTGGAGCATTCAACAGACAGCGCTACCACTCAGTTTATTGCCACCCTACTCTAAATGATGACTTAAATTCCTTCCTATGATAATTCTCTTGTTATCTACAAAACATCATTCCATCAAATCAGTAGCTGGGCCATGTGCATGATAAAAATGAAGTCAACAAAGCACATGTAAAGATGATGAATAAAATGATACATATATACATAATTTATTAGACTAGATTCAGAAAAAAGGAATCACTTCCATTCTGAAACACTCCTGTGTGCACTTGTATTGCACTTAATGCACTTCTATTGTCTGGCATGCACTATATAAAAGGGTAACCAAGGAAATGTCTAGGTTACGCTGCACATGGCCACTTAGAAGTCAACCTTCAAAGTACTGATCAAAATCCAGCTTCACACCAAAAATACCTAGGCCAAGTTAACATCACTTAGTAACTCAGCAGAGTACTACAGCATCATAGTTATATCACTTTGGAGATCTAAGCTATTGTCTCTATGATGTACTGCACTAAGAAGACCCTGTAGACCTAGCTTATGAACCTCCACACCCACTCAGATGCAAATCTATGCAAAAGGAATCAAACTCCACTGTGTCACAGTGCAACCACATTGCATTTAGAGGATCCAATGCTTTCCCAGTAATAATTTTCCATAATTTCATAAACTGTTTAGCAAATGCATTGGACCATTAAAAGACTTCTGTAAGTGCAAATAGCCCAAGGTGGGCATACACTTTCAGCTAAGGAGCACCTCATCTTTGAGTACTCAACCTCAAATCACTGATTCAAACACATAAGAGGCAGCATATTATATATGCCAAGTAATTTATTAGTATCATCTTGAGATTACATGTATGCTGCCCTGCTAAAACATTTAGTTCTCAATGTATACACCATTTTGTTCCTGGCAGAATCAAAGCTGTAGATAAACACAATAGTGATAGCATTTGGAGTTAGATCTTGGACCCTTTCTAGCCATGACAAGGCTGAATAGTTCCTGGCATCTAGGGGCTGCATCAAAGTAAAAGTGGCTACAGTTTTGGAATGTAAGTAATTAGACAGCAGACATTTTGGAATCAGATATGTAATTTCTTGGACTTTCTTCTTCATGAACATCATGCCTTAAATGGCCATGTCTGAATTCAGTAGTAATAAAAGACAGTTGAAGAACAAAAATGAATAATGAAAATGGATACGAATTCAGCATTGTACAGGAATGGGTTTTTATGATAGTGATTTAGACTTGAAGATGGAATTCAGAACTAAATGAGCAAGGTATTGATATGCCAAAGCATCAACATTAATACATAAATTGATTTTGCAGATGTCCTGTCTTCCTTGTGAGTTTTATTTCCCTGTGGAAATACCAGGTGAGAATTAGAGGAAAAAAAAACCTTTGTAACCAGTAAGTAGTTAAAGCATTCATTTTATTTCTGGATTTTTTTTTTAATGGTGGATCTTTAAAAGAAAAAGTGTTTTATTATGTGTACATTTATTTATTTATTTATTTATTTATTACAGTGAAAAGCTAGATTAAGAGTTAATGTTGGTAGAAAGAGTTTGAAGAAATGTAAAAAATATGCACCCCCAAAGGAAACGAGACAACAGAAGATATTACTCCTAGCAAAGGGAAAGGATGTGCATTACAAGAACTGAGAAAACAGAATAGACCTGACCACCACTAGTCTCATTCTCGTTTTTCCTTTCATTTCTTACATCTTCTCATTTTATAGATCTATTTCTGAAAAAACAAAGATTACTGTAGTATTTTTCACATATATATAGACTTCTCAAGTCATGTGTGCAGTCTTCCCATTAAGGTTGTACTGGATTTCTGTGAGTGATAATTATGCTGTTTACGTGTTTTTCTTTTATAAAAATTATACAGGTTCCATTGAAGATGGCAAACAGTGGTTAACAATGTATATTAGTGTCTGCATCTATTTAATTCATAAATTATGATCTAATAGGAAACATTCTGTTCTCTTGATATTTTATCTGCATCTCTTGATATTTTACCTGCATCAACAGAGATAAATGTGTTTTCTCTCTGTAACATAAAATGAGGAAAATGTTCTGCCGAGTTCAGCTGACACTGGTGTAGGTGGGATAGATGCAGCAAAATAGATAACGGTAACTGTGGCTTACCCAGTACATTATGGAGATACAATTATTGGGACAGCTAAGAAAAATGAAGTCAAAGTCAAATCATTGTATCTCTGTCTTACTGCTATGACCCACTTATACCTGTCAAATAAAAAGGGCCACTTCAGAAGAAAAATCAACACAGCCCAGACCTTTTAAAAACCTAAGAATTACATCTGAATTCTTACAAAATATTAAAATATGGCAAGAATAGCTGGAATTTGCTGAAAGCTGAATAATAATGACTCTCTGATGATGATAACACTTATCCATACTGAGAGATAGTATTTTGGGAGGTATGAAGCACCCAGGAGTCCCATTGAAATCATCAGGAACTGTGCCTGTTCCTGTGATGAATGAGAATATTTCTGCTGCTACTAAAATATCAGATTAGGTGCTCATATATCAAAATCAAATTTTGTCCCACTAAAGTCTGCAAAACAAACTCACATTCACTGTGCTATTTTCCCCAAGTTTTTGCTGTTTCTGCCCATTGAGCTGCACAAGGCAAAGACAAAAATTCATTTAAAATAGAGGTCTATCAAAGAGAAAAACAAAGGACAAAGTTGTAAAAAAAAAAAATCCTTTTATTTTTTTAATCCTGGTGTTTTTAAACGTTACTTGGAAAACAAAAGGTTAAAAAATTCATACAAATATGATACTCAACAGACTGTATTATTTTACTGTTCAAGACTTAAAGCAATATCTTAGTACCTCCTAGAACTGACAGAGCTTTGAACCTGACAAATACTGGAAAATGCTATTTTTGTTCTCCTACTGCTGTAGTATTAGTGTTGAACTATACAAACGAGACCAGGAACTCGAAGGAGCTGGGTATTAGCAGGCTATATTTCACATTATAATTCACAGGATCTAATTGTAAAATTGTAATTTTAAAATAATAGGAAAATTGTAGGATGTAATTGTAAAATTGTAATTGTAAAATAATATGAAAAACATGTGTGTTGTTATTAATTCATATAAATTTTATTATAAATCTCAAAAGGCAGGAGAGTGAATTGAACAACTTTCTTCCTGTACCTCCAGCAGTTTCACTATAATAACATTCTACAAAAACTACAATGAGATTCAGAAAAATATTACTGCGTGCATCTAAACTGTAGGCAAACATCAACCCTTACTTAATCCTGCTCCTATTCAGCCTTGATTCCTCTGTGTGACGCTAGTGGCTTAAAAAGAAAATAAAATCAATGTTAGTTATATTAACAAAGAAGGCAAAATGTCTCCAAATGGATTACCATTGGACTTGAGAAGTAAGCAGCTATCTGTTTCTGTGTCAGTGGGTGAATCACAGCAAACTGCTCTTCTTTGCTAAACAAGCTACGAAAATCTAACATAAATTAGCCAGCTATCCACTGAAACAAAAAAAGTCCAGTTACACAAAAATTGCATATGCAACCTCTGTATTATTAAAACTATAAAGATAAGGTGGACTAGTACTACAGCATGAGCTTGGTAAAGTTAAGTGTATATGAATATGAAATGCATTTTCATCTGGTTCCTGAAAAAATTTAAAACTATATCCATGGCATTAGCAAGAATAATTTCTTTTTTTTCCCCTCCCTACTTTTGGCTATACATAGTTGCTCAGAATGTGTGATACTTTAGCATCATTGATGGCATTTAACTGCAGTTCTAGAGACATATTTCAACTTCAGAATTTTCACGGACAATCCATCTCTGTATATTAGACTAAATACAATAAATTTCTAGACAAGAACAAATCTGTTGAATGGCATCTTGTAGTACCGAAAGCCAAGGTCTGCATGTAAATCAAAGAAATAAACACACCCAGGAACAGTCCCAGCACTGCTGTTGAAGAGCCATTGTCATTGCTAGTAAACTCTTAACTTTCAAAAAAGAGTGATTAATCACCAACTGTCTGTTCTGAGTTGTCCCTGGAATGTCATAGGTCCCAAACCATGCCCAGAAATCATTTGGGAGAGTGCCTGACACCAGGAGCCAAAAGCAGGCTAGCACTCATTCCGTCAGCTCAGCAGCACTCTACTAGACATTGTTTAATCTGTTAAAACAGCCCTAAGGAAGGAGTCCAGCAGCATTGTGTTTCATTCATTACTGCATAACTTTGACCTTCTGCATAACGTGACAATCAGATACAGCTTTTTCAATGAGATTATATTTACCTACAGACAGTCCTGTTTTCACCAGTCTCACTTTCAATATGAAACACTGTTAAGCGGTTAGTAGCAGAGCTACTTCAACAATGCAGCTGTACAGATATACTCCAAATTACCAATTGGAAATATATGTTCTAAGTTCCCTACTGCTGATGCTTTGAAAGTATGCTAGTTGTAAAACGTCCTTCTTCTGTGCCCCAGGGCTACCACACAATGGGTCTCCCACGGGGGCATAAAAGGTGAGAGTAAACTGTTGGCGAGGTCAGGTTTCGCTGATTTGTATGCATCAGAGCAACTGTGAACACACACAAACACACACACACACACACACACTACTCCTCGTGCATCTGGGATCTCCCACAACTGCAATATTTGAGCACTACGCTTTAATAGATTGCCTTCGTTTTCACAATATTTTCATCCTCTTTCTGGGAAACTGGACAATCTTAAATGAAAATGCTTTTCAGAGGCCAGCTTGCCTAGGGTGGCACCAAGATTTCAACTCAAAGCTCAAAACCATCATATTCTTTAAATGATTGTTTTCTCCACGTAATTCTTGCCCATTTCATCTCTTCCAAGTATATACAGATACATACAAAAACATTCCCTTTTTTCCTAATACTACAGAGTTTAAAAAATGCGAAAAGAGATTGATCATAATTGTTTCACATCTAATTCAAATTGTAAATCTCCCACTAGGCAGTGGAAATTTTTCATAGTTTAAAAGAATAATGTAGAATATATAAAATGACACTCTAAGACACACTAGAGAATAAATTTTTACTTTGGTTAGGAGTTTTTCACAATTAATTTCATCTCTTTATTTTAAAAATAAAAAAAAAACAAACTCATGAATTTTCATGCCTATTATGGAGTAAATTGTCACTGTTTACTTTATAATCACAACTAATTAAGAGATTATTTTTGATCATGGATATGAAAATTAAGTATTAGCAAGACAACCCAAGAAATTTTACCTTTTTTTTCATAACATCGCAAATTAACTTTTGAATACACAGGACAAAATGTAGTGTATGTTCTTAAAACCTAAATAAATTCCACTAATAAGAATAATGTGTACAAATGAGGACAATGAAACCACATATGACAGGTAGTAAGAAAATATAAGAATGTCAACATAATTCATCCTTTATTCTGATCATTTTCTCTGAAGTAATGCTATTATTCTACATACATAATACAAAGTACGAAGTCAAATTTTCTCCTTTTTCCTCTTAAACTGTGTCAACACTATCTTACTCTATTGTCATCACTGCCTGGAGCCAAGTTGGTATCCAGATATCATCAAGGACCACACCATACAACAGTAGAGAGAGCATAAAAATTATTCTAAATTATACACAGTGCAAGAAAATTGGACCACAAGACCTTGCATTCTGCTTGTTAGTAGATCTAATGTTACTGCACTTCCTTACCTAGAAATCCCGAGGTGTAATCTCTGAAAATAAGTGCTCTCAAGTTCTTACACATGCCCATATCTTTTTAAGCCCAATTCAAAGTAACAGAAATCAGAAAAATATGATTTAGAAAGGGATGAAAACCTTTCCCTGTAGTCAAGAACTTCTTCCCTCTGCTTAATCTTACCTAGCCTTTTAGAAGGGCAGCATGACCTGTACCATGCAACTGAGAGAGGATGTGGAGAATATCTTAAACTTGCAACTGTATTCCTTCTGTTTTGTGAATATGAAACACAGTTCAGTGTCACATCTGATAAGGAAAGTCCTCTCTGCTCTCAGTCTTCTGCGGTCTTTGTCTGTATTGCAACCCCATGCTTGCTAACATGACAGAAGCCAGGAACACTAAATGTAAAATCAACTGTCAAAAGTATATCTTTTGTATGTTCTTTACTTGGCAGGGAAATTATCGGGCAGTTCTTGTGAATTCTTCAAGGCTTGCAGGGGATTTCTTCTGGCATGACAAATAACCCTCTGAGCATGTCTGTTCTGGAGTGACACAACAGGGAACAATGTTCAAGAATGAACAGACTGAGAAAGCTTTGTGCAATCTTGCTCCTAAGAACTCCTCCATTCTTCTGTATTATGTGCCTCACTTGCAAGGCCTGGCTGAGCTCCACACCCCTTTTACCATCAGCCTTGGAATTAGTTGCTGCATTTCACAGCTTTAACAGTCCTTATTGATAGTGGTACACAGTGGATAGTTCACTAGACCCACTAGAGTGATGATACTTCCTTCTTTCCCTGGCACTAAGCCGAGTATCTAGTTGGGAAACAGAACTTCCCAACAAAGTGCCATTCTGAATGGTCATTGGACTAGGATCCTGTTGTGCACCAGAGCATACATAAGCAAGGAAGTGTGGTAGCCTTTTTCTCCTCTCTTCTTTCATTGATATCACCTAATCTGCTTCCCTGAGTTAGGTCATGGTTAAGTACCTCCATTTAATGAAGGAATTTTTATTAGAATGCCCTTGCTATGCGCCATCATAGCTGCTACCTGGCGTTGCAAAGATGGGTAAGGGAAAGTATAAATGTGAGCTTTGCTTTTGTAATAGATTGAGTAGTTCAGTACAGGGAGTTGCAGCTGGTTTGAGACTTCATTTTTTTTATTTTTGATCTACAAAGCTGATACATGCTTTACAACAGAAAAGAAAAAAAAGCAGTAGTCATAAGTGTGCAATATTTTTATTGCTCCTCTTATCACTGTTATTCTTCCTTTTTAAGCTAGTGTTCAGTTGTCCAGCAGGTCTACTGTTACTCAGCTCACTAGAGTTTGCATTGCAAGGAATTGCAAAGCCTAATCTTGCAAAACAAAAGTAAATGCCCACTATGATGTGAAAATACTGAAGCTATTAGTATTTGTTTACCTGTACTACAAAACCCATAATAAATAGAGTTTAAAAATGCTGTAAACATGTGGATCAACTACATTCTAATACTTAAACAAGATAAACCTATGTAGGAATACATATTTCAGACGTGTTTGCAACTGAGACTTTAATGATGAAAGAAACCATAATTAAGACACTATTATAAAAATAAGAAAGACAGTTGGTTATTATTTTTTTTCTTCACTGAGGTTAAAATAACTCAGACTCCATTAAAAAGTGAAAGGTAACCGATGCACAGTGGGAGTGAGCTTGGGTATATACCTGCTGTTTCTGTGGAACTAAAATTGCTAATGGAATTGGCACTGAGAAGTAAGAGCAAGCTTAAAACCTGAATGAAAGGAATGCTTACATTCTTCATGCTTTGAAAGAAACCATATTTACTGAGGATCTTTTTATGGTCTAAGCAGAAGAAGTAGGAAATAATAACATGCAAGTACAGATAGCTAGCCCCATGCCAGGAACGTGGCGTGGCAAATAATTATACAGGCAAATAATGCATAAGGAACCATGGAACCTGGAGTTTATACTTCTTCCAGATGGAAGAACCAGTTTTGGAAAAGGAAAATGAGTTGTTTCCCAAATGAATATTCTCCGATCTCTAATATGAGCATTTCAGTGTTTGCATCATGCTGACCATGGTTTTGTTGATAAACTGTGGAGGTATGGCCTTCCCCCCACCCCATCTCATTGGGGCACCTGTCAATCTCACAAGCAGCTGACATTGTGTTCTTGCCTGTACTGCAAGAGCAGTGAGCTGGGCTGATCAGGCACCCCCTGACTGCACCAGGAACTGCTGCCTCGATCACACCTGACTGGTAAACATCAGAACTGTACATTCTGGGAAGTACTGGAATTTTATGGTTGCTGTCAAGACACCAGGATTGGCTCAAACAGATGTAGCCAGGATGGAAATTTACTGATGCCCAAAGTCAATTATCTTGCGACCCTATAAACAGCAGTACCAAGTGAAGCGCTTTGAGTTCTTCTGGACTGCAGCAGACTACGCCCAGTATCTCCCTCTGAGTGGGATTCCTCTCAGAGCCCTCGAACTCTGAAGCTTGAAGTTACTGTCGCTGATGGGACCTGGGCTGAGCTCACTCCTTCAGGCTCGACCTTCCCCCATTGAGGAAGATCATTTGAACTGAGTATTTCACTGAACTCAAGGGGAATTTTAACAGGTACCTTTATCTACGCATATCGTCTGCATGCATGTGTGAATCAATTCAAATCATAATATCTGTGTAGTGAATACTTTTTAATCACTTTGTAAATGTTAAGTTAACCAATGATTAATTACTAATAAATCCTTGTGATTTTCTCTTTAACTGTGAACAAACCTTAAATTGCTGCTAGACATATCCTTTAGACATAAACCTTTGTGATCTGAGGCTAATTCTGGATCCAGCCACACCTAGGCTCTTCTCTGAGGAGGAGTTTAGAAAGCAAGGGGGTCCATTCCGAACCTCGTGACTCAACGGGAGGGTCTCCCTTACCCCTTACGTCTTTCTTCAGTCTCTGTATAAATCATCCTATGCGATGATCCTAGGGAACTACAGGCCGGTCAGCTTCACCTCCATCCCGGGAAAGGTGATGGAGCAGCTTATCCTGGAGGTCATCAACAAGCAAGTGGAGGAAAAGAAGGTTATCAGCAGTAGTCAGCATGGATTCACCAAGGGGAAATCATGCCTGACCAATCTGATAGCTTTCTACAATGACATGACTGGCTGGGTAGATGAAAGGAGAGCCGTGGATGTTGTCTACCTCGACTTCAGCAAGGCTTTCGACACAGTCTCCCATTATATCCTCCTAGGGAACTTCAGAAAGTATGGGCTGGATGAGTGGTCGGTGAAGTGGATTGAGAACTGGCTGAATGGCAGAACTCAGAGGGTTGTCATCAGCGGCGCTGAGTCTAGTTGGAGGCTGGTAACTAGTGGTGTCCCCCAGGAATCAGTACTGGGCCCAGCCTTGTTTAACTTCTTCATCAATGACCTGGATGAAGAGTTAGAGTGTACCCTCAGCAAGTTTGCTGATGACACAAAACTGGGAGAAGTGATAGATACACCAGAAGGCTGTGCTGCCATTCAGCGTGACCTGGATAGACTGGAAGGTTGGGCAGAGAGGAACCTGATGAGGTTCAACAAAGGCAAATGCAGGGTCCTGCACCTGGGGAGGAACAACCCCATGCATCAGTACAGGCTTGGGGTGGACCTGCTGGAGAGCAGCTCTGTGGAGAGGGA
>Ga0065711_1048901_pt1 | contig 11572 bp, 4 predicted proteins | sample Hoacrofraction12_FD_59098 | JGI IMG/M metagenome (GOLD analysis project Ga0065711, IMG submission 59098) | Hoatzin crop microbial communities from Cojedes, Venezuela - Epithelial fraction 12 v2 (version 2) | ecosystem: Host-associated > Birds > Digestive system > Esophagus > Crop | place... | reverse complement strand
CTTCAACCCTCAGCAACCCCACAACGGAAGGATCCTCCGAGAGACCAGGCAAAATGGACAGCTGTTTAATTTCTTCCGTCTCCACAGCAGCTATGCCAAAAGCCCACCGATACCCCCTTGGTTATGGTTCCTTCCATGGCTAGGAACCATGAGGAAGAACTTTACTCTGAGGGTGACAGAGTACTGGAACAGGCAGTCCAGAGGGGTGGTGGAGTCTCCTTCTCTGGAAATATTCAACACCTGCCTGGATGCGGTCCTGTGCAGGCTGCTCTAGGTGACCCTGCTTTGGCAGGGGGCTTGGCCTAGCTGATCCCCAGACGTCCCTTCCAACCCCTACCATTCTGTGATTCTGTGAACAGACATCCACAGATGTGAGAGTAACCACTCTCTCACCCTTTCTCTCTCACCCTTTCAAACCGCTCCATGGGCAGACGCAAATCCTCCCTGTCTCTTTACTGTAGTCTTCTCTTCCAGCAGAAGCCAGTTCTGTGAGTAAACATTATCAGCTTTGACTATGTATATAAGACCTGACGATCTAAAAAGAAATAGTGCAACATCCATTTCACAAAACTCATATACTTTTTATGGTTTTATGCCACTAATCATGTAGATTTGTGGCAGGATGGAAGACCTGGCCGTTTGGAAACTGAAATGCAGAAAAATAAGGAGTCATAATGTTTTTCTGATGGTATCTGGTTATTTTTTTCCACAGAAATGTGACATCATTGTGGGATCAGGTACTGATTATATCTAAATGTTTGCTGCTTTATCCGTAAAAATTGTTATTACTTACTCCCATTTGAGATCCAGCTGGGAACAAGTGGGAAAAAAACCCTTGCACCTTGTGTACCATATCTGTAATAGATGCAGCTTGACCTAGGAATAGCTATACCAATAGGGCAGTAATACTAATTGGCAGCTTTGTTAAGAATCTCTGCTTGCTTACACACACTTTACCAGCCTCTAAAAGACCATTTGTAATTTTAAACCACAGCAGAGTTGTGACTTTGGATTTTCTCTTTCCAATCTGTACAAAGAGCTTTCCCTTTCTCTGTTTTAGGTGGTGCAGTGTATCCCCTTATTTTCATGCATTCCTTTCAAATTAAAGGAAAAAAGAAAATAAAGAAGACCATCCCCCAGGACAGAGGTGATTTTATGTCGCATCTTTTAGGAATAACCCTCTGTCAGGAGTGAGGTTCTTAGTTCCAGATGGTTGCACAGTCTTATCCATGAATTACAGCAGCCCCTTAACGAGCAGCCACAGCAGGGACAAGCTCACGTAGGTGTTAATCCCTCCTCAAACAATCCATTGAGAGAGACGTGCTGGCGTCAAGATGGTTTTCGAAGGAAGTCATTGTCCTCCTCTGTTGCTCTCTGTGTTGATTTGGGGTCAGCTCTGCTTTCTGAGGATGCCCACCTCCTCCTTTCCAAGCTCAGCCTCTGCCGAGCAGGAGCAGAGCTGGGAGCCCAGCGTGCACTTCACAAGGGTGGGAATGGGCAAACCCTACTGTGAGCACTGCAGGAAAAAACAGCAGCATGTCTGTTTTCAGAACAGTTATCAACCTGGATCATGATACTGCGCTTGTGAAGAAAATGCGGAGTAGAGTGAAAAAAAATACAGCAAGAGATGAATAAAGGCTTCAAGAACTGCAAGGAAAAATCTCCAGAGTTTAGCAGCATAAAGGCAGACCAGTGTTCCAATACAGAAAAGAAAAAGTCTTCCAAATCAGAAACAAAGAAAATTTTAGAAAACCTTACATCTCTTCTAAATTCTCTTTTGGAAATCAGTTACCAGAGATGACTGTATTTCTAATGTGGTTTTATTTAAAAGCTTTAAACAATGCAGGGGAAAAAAACCTGCTACTCAGCTTGACCTTAGCTCGGTGTGTTAGCAGTACACATAGTAGGAGGCCTTCTCGATAACGAGAAGCAGCTGTTACTGCCCTCAGCACATAATCTACAAAGCTATTCAGTGGAAGTGAATAACTATTTATTATCCCTTTTCTTGCGAAACTTTTAGGACTAAACAGTAGGTTCATAAGCATGCCAGAAATAGCACCTCATTTTCCATGGAATAAGGTCAAAACAAACCATTGAAAACTGATGATCACCTACTTTAGGAAATAAGAAATGCATGAAGTGTCTGATGCAAAGCAACCACACGTGGACATCTCGCTGTCCAGCATTGCAAAGTGGGTAGCTCCTGGTACCTAACTGCCAGGTGACATTTGGGTTTTTCCTGCTGACATTGCCACTGAATTTACTGTTTTGTAAGTGATACCTAATATATCTCCTTGTCTCAAAGAAGACTTTCAACAGAAAGGGAAAATGTCGCCAGGAAGAGTGAATCAAATACAAAATTCAGTCTCAGGTCATGCTTTCTGTTCCCTTATTCTTGATAGTGGCACTGAGAGTTAAAAATTGGGCAGATATTAAAAACTGGGCTGCTGTTTTATCCACAAAATTTATTCATTTCATAGATCTGTGTCAAAATCCGAAGGACATGTTAAACTTTCCCCTTAGGGTGTAGCTCTTTTGTCGGGAAAGAGCCAAACTTTTCCCTGCTCTGACAGACTAAAGCAAGAAGGGGCTTCCTAAACCTATGTGTATGAAAATGGTGAAAGCTGGTGTCATAACTGCTGATACCATTGCATGATGATTAGACTAATCTGAATTGAAGACATTAAATTATACAGCTCCCCCTAACTATCAACTACAATAGCTTCCAGAATTCCTTAACATGGTAAATTATAAGTAAGGAATTCTTGTAAGAGAGAAAAGAGGCTCTTATGGATCTGTTGCTGAGTACTGAATTCTCAAAAATACACAAACATAAAGTTTTCAACATAATTTCATAAATTCCATCTGGTTTAATGGATACACTTGTAAAAATGAAACAGGAAATATCCTTAATAACTAGCTTTAACTATAGTCAGATTCTCTCTGCTCTGTTGTCACCGATGTTTCTGGTATCCATTCGAGTGTGGTCCAAGGAGTTACATCAGGCTTAAATATATCATCCAGCACTGTTTTATAAGTGGAGGTGTGGGCAGTATAACTTTGGGAGCAGGTGAGTAGACAGTAGAATTAGCTGGGGAACTAAGTGAAAGATGTGGGTGTTTCACATCTCCTGGAAATTAGGTCACGGGTTAAAAGGCACAAAATGTTAGAGACGTTGGCTAAAGCACAGTGATTTTGCATTGTAGCATGTGATTTTCATTTGTTTCAAGAAAGAAAAAAGACCCTAAACCAACAAGCCAAAAGAAATTAGACTCCTTACCAGCAGTTCTCATTTCTCTAAAATAAAGGAGAGCAGATTTGTGAACAAGTTAGTTTCTTTACCTAACAAACATCAAACTTGAAACCTTGCAAAGGCAAGTCTTGGATATCCATTTAATATCAGCAAAGTTTTAAATGCAAAAAACTCTTGTAGCATGTTTCTTATGTAATAGAGAAACTATAATAGACAACTTGCTTTGAGGGACTCGTTATTTGTCTTTCTCTTGCTTTGCAGACTACAGTTGACTTGGGTGACTGACTCAATCCTGAATCTGAGGTAAATACCTAAAAATGTATTTAAATAGTTGTTTGGGTTTTTTTTTTAATGTTATGGGTTTTAATCAACACAAAGCTATGGCACAATGATTTTTTTTTCCTAAATAGTTGCCACAGAAACATGACCCACCTCTAACCTTAAATATTGCAGAATAAATACGAAAATGGTTAATGACAGAGCAGTATTTTCCATTTACAAGTTCTGAGAAAATTGGAAGCATATGTTTAAGCTGTGTGTCATTTTTTTTCCTTTTTGTTTATCTGATAATATTCAGCTCACAGCAGGTTCAGGCCTTATTAGCTCCTTTGATACCTAAAGAATTCCTACTTGTACCCAACTGCTTTTGTTTTCGTATTTCCCCGGTTGACTAATTATGCAGCAAAAAGAAACCTCAGACTTAGGGTGTAAATAGATATCTCCACTGGCACAGCTGAAGCTCAATTGATTTCAGTGGAGATGCTCTAGCTTTGCCTCCACATAAATGGGAGGAGACCTCCTGTACCTCAGGGGCTCTGGTGTCTCAGTAAGCTTTTGGGGAAGTGTTAGTCACTAATACAGTAGCAATAGTGACAGTTTGTGAGGTCCCTTGAGGAAAACACCCATCACGTCACAGAAAGCACAGGAAAATTTGGATATTACTGGTGCAAAGAGTGGGGTAGTTCCACTACCTTGTGTCTGCATCAGATGGTGCTAACAGGAGATCACCGTCTCTCTACTTAGTCTCAGCCTGGGTCATTAATACTGAATGAAACACACCTGGGCTGTGAGGAGCACTGGGTTGCTATTAAAGATGTGTAGAAAAGGGACTGATTTTAATGAGTTCTTATTATCCTGACAGAAGCCCAAGAAAGAACAAAGCTGCACTGATAAGTGTTAGATGTGGGCTGATATCTTAATGGTCATTTTCCAGCTGTATGTGCCGACAGAGGGGTTTTGCTTCATTACTGCAGCTGCGGTATGTGGACTGAGGTTTTATCTTAGAAAAAGCAACAGTGTGCCACTCACTAGGAGATCACAGCACCTCTCCACTGGCTCTAGTTGCAGAAAGTTCATTACATACATGCATACGCACATGCACACTAATAAATGTGTGAAATGCAAAATCCATGCTGCCTACTGTGGTGAAACATTTTGCATCTACTTCTTGTTTCCAAGTCCTGGGTTGCAGTGCTGAGGCCTCTGGTGATCGTGCACTGTTTTCACGATTGCTAAATTTATTTGGATTTCCTAGGCTGGTTTAGAGAATACAGAACAAAAAGTATGATCTTCACACTTGCTTTGTGTATTTCTGGGACGACAGATTGGCTGAATGAGATAAAAGAAGAGAGTGAGTTAAAAGGTTACAGATTTTGAGGCTATCTGCTTTTAGAAAATGCTCTTTAGATGATAAAATGTATTTAGTTAGCACTGGAGGGAATGATGTTTTATCAATTAAGAGTCTTAGTTTTGGGCATGATCTTGCATTCAAATTTTTTGACCCTGATACCTGGTGCCTATTTGTACCTATGTGTGTGTTAGCGTGAGGCAGAGAAGCAAATCAATTAACCCATCCACTAGAAGCATGCAAATGAAGGACCTGATTTTGCAAATCCTGAGTAGTATTCTTGACATTTTGTGTGGAGGTGTAAGCTGGATCCATTCTTTGTAGGACTTCCAGCTGTTTTTGCGCTGCTGAACAAAGCACACAGACTCAACAGTGGGCTGGGAGCAGTATGCTACATCGGGTACCACACACATGTGGCTGGCACATCAGTTTCAAAGACTTGTCCATGTGACAGTTCAAAGACCTGTAGTGCTCTATCTAGCATTTGTTTTTTTCTTTCTTTGTGTTTTTTTTTTTGTTTGTTTTGGTTTGGGTTGTTTAAACTTCCAAACTCTAAATTTTACTTGTGAAATTTGACTGGCATTACAGGTCAGTGAGTTGAGTCACAAATACCTCACGCTGATGTCTCCTTTCAGGTATCAAACACATTCATGTTTAATGAACAGAATCCTTCAGGCTAGAAAAATATACATTCAGATTAGACCATTTTCCCATTGCTACCACAACCCTAACTTGCAGACAAATGAAAACCTGATGAAGGATAGATGACAGGACCTATTCCACTCCCCCTCAATGACCTCAATCTATCATGAGCGCAACTGGCCTGTATCATGGCAAGCAACCCAGGCAACTGTCAGTGTTGCCAATAAATCACCACAGTCCTAGACTTATGAGCTCCCCACAAATGTTGCTGTAATTCCTGATATTCAGGTAGTGGCACGCCTTAGGGTTGCAAACATTTTGAACGAGGTTCGCTCGTGTTGGTGTTATGCTCATTAGATCAAAAAGAAACGTGCTCCTTCACAGAGCAAGAAACAGGAGTAAGTTTATTGTTGCTTCATTCTTGGGGCAAAATGCCTCCTTTGTTTTCCTGCTGGTAATAAGCTGAGGCACCCACCATCATGAGAAGTACATGACAGATGCCTTTCGTTCTTAGAAGAACAGAAGGTTTTCTAAAAAGAGTGGGACTTCTGGTTCTTCTGAAGTAGTTGCCATGTAAATAGTGGCTGGTAGGTAGGCTGTGCAGAAGACAGCTTTCGGTCTGTTTTGCATAAGCGGCAGTGCACGCATGGGAGTTTGGCTGAGCACTACTCCTTTTAGTTATTCAGTTGCACTTCTGTCTCTTTCATCCTTCTCTCCACAACACACAGGCAATTTTCAGTGATGGAGAGACTTTCTTTTCCACATTTCAGCCACTGAGTCTCTACACTGATATAATACTCATAGTCATAACAAGGTAATAATTCATTGCCACATAGATACCTCCAGTGCAAATGTGATTCCAGCTGGTCCAGCACAGCTAAGTTTCAACAGACCTGAGCCCGAAAAATATTCTGTGCAGTGATAATACCAGTCTTCCCGATGGATGGCACCGCAGTCAATCCTGGCATCACAGCACTTTGCCTTGCAGCCTCTCTTTGTACAACGTGGTGTCAGGAGCAATGTGTTCACTGCTTTGTTCATTCCTAACCAGAGTTTGTTGTTGCATTGCAGAATTTTTAATATTTGAAGTGGAACAATGCAGCAATTTCTTGTATGCTGAGAAGAGAGATGCTTATTACTGTTTGATGTTTCAGTTCAATCCCTTTTTTTTTCCTGCTGTATGTTTCAGTGGCATTATGCTCAAAGAAGACAGCAGCCCTCTTGATATCCTCGTCCTACATATTGGCTGTCTCTTCTGTCTTTTTGCTTCCTTCAGGATGACAGCTACATTGCTGCTGAGCAAGAAGAGGCTTCATATCAATCAGTCAAATGCAGTTCTGCTTACCCTGAATAAATTACACATTCATCTGCACATACCAGAATAATAATGCAAGAGAAAATAATACCAAATTTTGGAAAAAGGGGCCTTTCCAGGTGCACAGACCAGTAAGCAAATCATCCATATTCTGTTAGAAACAGGAACTTAACCTGCATTTAAAAAATCTGCTTTGAAATATGACATATGGTAGTAAATGTAGTGCTGTACCAAACAAAGAGGCAACCAACTCCTCTGTTCTTCCCTTGACTATAGAAATCAACTATCAGTTTGTGAGAAAAGAGGGCAACAACATCTAAGAATTGAGCTGGTGGAAGTACTGATCACATATTTGTTCTGTGATCCTGGGGTGAATTCATTATCCACAGAAACTAGCAAGGAGCAATGTGTTTACTGTACTTGGGGAAAAAAATGTCAAGTACGAAAACAGTCACCAAGCATGGTCTATGTAAAAAGAGTGAAAAAGCTCTCCTCACATCCTATGCTGAAACAAAGATATCATAGAGTCTAAAAAACATAGATAGAGTTATCAGACTGTGATACACCCTGCTGCAAGACTCAGGCATCCTGTTCTTCATTTTATTTTGCCTTATCCTCTCAGTTACGTTAATCATAATAGTCCTCCAACTTTCCTGTGCCCAGTCTCCTGGAAGACCCATGTGTGGATGTAGACTGCACTTGACTAGAGCCCCTGAAGGTCCATTCGGTCTACTCCAGCGCTTTAATATCAAACATGTCTGTAAAATGTGTGGATCAGGGCATATGTGGATAGATTTGGCCCAAACCTTTTATTGATTTGCCGAAAATACCTTGCTGCTACTTTTATAGATAGAGGTGTTTCACCTTCCCAGAAACGTTTCTGCCCAGCAGTTGTGTTTTGTTTCACTCTTAGTTTTTGGGAGCAGTTAGACAAGGGATGAAAGGACTGATTGATACACATAGCCTTATCCATGCAAATGCCCCAGCCACCGGTGGAGATGTGCCAGTGGGAAAATATTGCACTTCAATCCTATAGTAGAAAAGGCCTTTGAGTAGGTCAAAGAAGTGATTTTCCCCACCCTTTCCCTTGTCCTGCTACAGCTGGATAAACAGGGTTAATTTTAATGTCTCTTGATACTCAGATTCCATTCCATATGTCCTAATTAACCCTGTCTTATTCTGGCTAAAGGTTTCTGTTAACACCTTCTTTTCAGTATTTCTTGCATGCTGAATAAACAGTCTCATGTACAAAGCTCCATTAACATGCAAATGCCTAAGTTACACTTTGTGTCGAACTTCATTAGTATGGAAAGATGCATTTCCCGATGGGAGGTCACTTGGACAAGACTTCGTGCCATTATACAATTTTGGTGACAGCTCAATATCACATGGGTGAATATTACAACATTTTGTCTGGAGTATTTGCTTTAATGAAAAATAAATTTTATTTGGGAATATATTGCACCCATTTGCTCAATTTTTCTGCTGAATATACACATTGGCAAGTAATCTTGGCAAACCAGTGAATATGAAATCAGTTTATGAGAAGGTTCATGTAAAGTAACATTTTAATGCATAAAGAAGAGTTTTCTAGGGCCAAATTACTGGAATATATTTTTTTAAAGATTCACTAGTAAACACATGTAATATCAGGAGATATGCATGTTCTGTAAAAGAAATTTGGCTTAGATTTTGGTACTGATTTTCCAAAGAGTCAAACTGAGTGCTTGTAAAGAATCTACAGTTCAATATTTAAAAAAGAAAGATTAATTATAAATTATTATATAATTGTAAATCTTCAGATCTGGGCAGTTTTGAATTCATGTACACAAAATGAAAACAAATGGATTAATCTAATAACTTTATTACTCAAATTCCTTTCCAACTATAGCACTTATAAACTATCCACTTGGCTGTGGTGAATGTAGAGCATCAATACTTATTATCTTTAATTGTAACTCAGAAGACAGATGTTTTCATTATATTCGTTCTAATGTGTAACAAAAATATAATATTTTGCCTGGAAAATTATAATAAGCAAGACCTGGGTGCAGCTGTATTCTTAATCATCCATCTAACCTTAAGTGCTTATATTATTCATGTAGAGATACACAACTAGCTATATGCCCGATTAAAAATATTGTAAAAATGGTTCTGATTCAGAGGCATCATTTTTACCTTTAGCAGTAAGAATGTGGACAGTGAAAATATTTAATTCTAAACTTGCAGCACTTATTGTAAAGGAAGGGTAGAAAAGAGTGGCAGTGGTTCCTCGGAGCTGTGTCCATAGTGTGGTGTGGGCTGTGGTGGGGCAGAGCTGTGGAGAGGTGCTGTGGACCACCCTTCACTGGATGGTCTCGCATGGTACTAGTTGATAATTTTTCTTGCAAAAGTGAGGACATGGGGAATGCTCTGAGAAGCCAGCTAGCAGCTTTGTAGGATTGGCATCATGTGTTCTTCTGTGTCATCAAGCACAAATTGGCAGGGTGGTGACAGCTTATACACCACTGCTGTTGCTGCTGACAGTTGTCACTATCAGGTGCTTCAAGAGGACAGTGAGATATTTCAGTAATGGCATTTTTTCTTCCATTAACTCAAGATGCTTATGACGGTGTAAGGAATTTCTGATTGCAGTGGGTTAACTGCTTTTTGTATCAAAGGAGGTGACTATATTGTTTATCGGAAGTCCTATGCATTTTGGACCTGTGGTACATTTTGGGCTGCAGCGCTACCTTTTGACGATGAATTTCACAGCTTTGTTAGTATCCTCTTCAAAATAAAGTATTTTAGCCTTTAATTTGTTGCTGTCAAGTCATTCAATAGTCTTTTGTTTTTGTAATTATTTCGAGAAATTCCAAAGCAATTACTTTCTCCGTCACTGTAGTCTTGAAATGTGTCTATCATTTCTCTGCTTCTAAATATCCTCTGTGAAAAGAAGTATGTCAGATATTCCAGTTTCTTTCTTATGGAAGTCTTTTCATGTTGTTATGCCATTCTTCTGAGACTGTCTATTGTTACAGCATGTCTTTGCAGTAGCCAGAGTTGTAGATGAGTACCCCCCTGATTTACTGACTGACTCCATAGACCCTTTGGTATTATTTTATACATATGTGCTTTATATATATCCTTAAAATCCCACATCTGTCCCTACGCATTTCAAAAGATACTTGCATAAATTCTCCATGTCATCAGATTTTTTTTATGAGTCATTTTGTTACTGTAGAAGACATTATTTCTTGCCATGCATATTGTTTTGCATGTCTTTCATCTGCCAGGTTGATGTATAGCTTTTTCAAATCCTCTGAAATTCTTCATATTGTTCTCTCATCTTAACAAATTGAACTAATTTTGTCTCTATATATACTTTTTTTCCTTTCTTCTGATTCTGCCGTTCTTCGGTTCCTTCTTCAAAGATGTTCATGAAAAGCTCTTTACTGCCAGATATAGTGCATTTGTAGCAAAAATCTACCTCTCTCACAATTATTCCTGGACCTTGTCTGGTATTTCCTTTAAAAAATATTTATTGAGACATTAGAGATATATTGCATGTAGAAGTTAAGATAATAATTTCTCTTTAAGTATTTGTTTCTTTGTTTTATGCCATCACTATTGGGGTCCATCAGAAAGCTGTTGTATATGACATCATAAGGATTTTCAAAGAGAGAAGAGGACAGATTACTTTACAAATGAAATATTAATTTTCTATGTATTCTGAAGACGGATAGAGTTATTTTAAGTAAAATGAAGATGAAAACCCATCATGTTTGCAACGCAATCAGTGTGTGGGCTTTTTTGGAATCACAGAATCATAGAATCATTAAGGTTGGAAAAGACCTCTAAGATCATCAAGTCCAACCATCCACCCAACACCACTGTTCCTACTAAACCATATCCTGAGGTGCAACATCTACACATTTTTTAAACATCTCCAGGGATGGTGACACCACCATTCCCCATGCAGCCTCTTCCAATGCCTGACCACTCTTTTGGTAAGAAATATTTCCTAAAATCCAATCTAAACCTCCCCTGACAAAACTTGAGGCCATTGCCTCTGATCCTATCACTAGTTACTTGGGAGAAGAGACCACCACCTGCCTCACTACAACCTCCTTTCAGGTAGTTGTAGAAAGCAGCAAGGTTCCCCTCAGCCTCCTCTTCTCCAGACTAAACAATCCCACCTCCCTCAGCCGATCCTCGTAAGACTTGTTCTCTAGACCCCCCACCATCCTCTTTGCCCTTCTCTGGACACGCTCCAGCACCTCAATGTCCTTCTTGTAGTGAGGGGCCCAAAACTGAACACAGTACTCGAGGTGCAGCCTCACCAGTGCCAAGTACAGGGGCACGATCACCTCCCTACTCCTGCTGGCCACATTATTCCTGATACAAGCCAGGATGCCGTTGGCCTTCTTGGCCACCTGGGCACCCTGCTGGCTCATGTTCAGCCAGCTGTCAACCAACACCCCAAGATCTTTTTCCACCAGGCATCTTCCCATCCATTCCTTCCCAAGCCTGCAGCGTTGCATGGGGTTGTTTTGACCCAAGTGCAGGACCCGGCATTTGGTCTTGTTGAACCTCATACAACTGGCCTCTACCCATCGATCCAGCCTGTCCAGATACCTCTGCAGAGCTTTCCTATCCTCGAGCGGATCAACACTTCTGCCCAACTTGGTGTCATTTGCAAACTTACTGAGGGAGCACTCAGTCCCCTCATCCAGATCGTTCATAACGATGTTAA
>Ga0065711_1048900_pt1 | contig 11572 bp, 11 predicted proteins | sample Hoacrofraction12_FD_59098 | JGI IMG/M metagenome (GOLD analysis project Ga0065711, IMG submission 59098) | Hoatzin crop microbial communities from Cojedes, Venezuela - Epithelial fraction 12 v2 (version 2) | ecosystem: Host-associated > Birds > Digestive system > Esophagus > Crop | place... | reverse complement strand
CACCCCCCTGCCGAAGCAGGGTCACCTACAGCAGGCTGCACAGGACCTTGTCCAGGCGGGTCTTGAATATCTCCAGAGATATTCAAGATATCTTCACAGCGTAAGGAGAAAGGTTGTATCCCCACGTAGCGCGTGAAGCAACACTCGCCCCCCGCACGCGGCGTCAGCCCAGCCCGTACCCTCGGGCGCTGCTGCTCGCACCCACGCAGCAAACACAACCGCAACGCTACGCTCGCCGGCTCAGCACCAGCACCATGAAGGGTTCTTTCAGGGCAATCCTTCACTTTTTAAAAGTTCTCTCTGGAAGCCAACAGGTACCGGGTGTCACTACAGGGTGCAGCGCCTGTGGAACACGCTCTTTTTGCTCCTGCTCGCTCTCTGCCAGGAGGAGGTACCTTACTCACAAGCAGTCACGGGACACAGGCAGGACATTTCACAGCCACTTCTCAGCTGTGTCTCCTGGTCCCACCAGTGTCACAGGCACCCTTCTGGCTGAACGCCCCTGCCCGACAGCTTCGCCTGGTGCAACATTAGGAATGGTTGGACTAGATGACCCACAGAGGTCCCTTCCAACCCCTACTATTCTGTGATTCTGTGATTCTGTGAAGTAGTCAATACATCTTCCCAATTTGTGGAGAGAAATAACACCTCCGGTAATCAGTGGTAAGCTATAAAGCAATGTCCACACTCAGAGCAGCCTAATGATGTGGAACAGCTTTCGAGACAGTCGCCCCTTCCTGTTCTCCGTGTGCCCAAACAGCACCTACAGCACTGAAACTCCCTGGGTACAAGTTCACAAGTAGGAAGCAGTTCTCCCAGTTCCATTTTTTCCCCATTCTTTGCTTTAGTTGGAGTGAGACCGTCAAACAGCTACGGCTAAGGAGTTCTCCGATAGCTATTTAATGGCACTGTAACAGGTCTGTTCGTTGTTAGACAGCCCCCTCTCCTCCCCGACACGATTAAAGATGTAACTGCGAGATTTTTCTAGAGTCAGAACTAGAAGCAGAAGAATAATCTACCGGCAGGGTCCCACGTGGCACCCATCCCAGACCACCGCAGCAGACATGCTGAGATGCTTCAGTGACATCCTTTCTGGCACTAAACATGTAATTCCTCCAATTACTATCAGCTTACTATGTTGGCCTCTCTGATCCTGCAAAAGAAAAATCATCTAAGCATTATGATATGGCATTTTAATAACTCTTGCAGATTGAACACAGCTTGTTAGTTGAGTTTGTGTGCTCCCTTTTCATAAGAAATCACTTGGTATGGTCATACACATGCGGAACATCCAGTGTCAACCAACTGGTTTTCTGTGTGCTAGTACTGGGGAAATGCACTGGAACAGCCAGCTTGACTCTCACAATGTATTACAAACTCCTTTGGACCTTGTTTTCTGTTCATAACAAAGCTGCCTAACATCTTTTTAAGTAGTCCTCTCTAAAACTGAACTGAAATTTAATGTGTTCCTACGAGAAATAAGAAGGGCAAATGTTATATTCGTGCTGAGGCATTTATTTCCTTACATTCCTATGTTTTCCCACTTAAACAGGTTGCGCTTTGTGAGCATCTTTCAAAAGCCAGTACCACTACCATATCTATGTATTTTATCCCAGTACTACAGGTTTGTAACTGGGGGTGAGAACAGTTCTAACCCCACTCCGTACATAATGCTCTATGTTTAAAATATAATTGCTTCTTCCCCTCATCAGTGAAGTCTCTCACCTTGCACCCACAGGAAACAGCGCAGGCTGCTGTGTGTCTCATGCATCTGAGCTACCAAGGGAGCCTGCTCCGCGCTGGCGCTTGCTCGTCTGCCGGCAGCCCGGCCTTCCAGAGCGGCAGGCTGGCGAGGGCAAGCACCACCAGGTAAAATCTGAAATTAGAGAGGTTCTCACTGGATAGAAGGGAGAAGCTTTGCACCCCAAGGATGGTCGAGAAGCGGAATGAGTCACCTGGAGAGCTCTGCTGTCTGCACCACCGAAGGTTCTTTAGGGCAGACTGGATAAAGCCCCAAGACCCTGACCTGATCTCACAGCAGCCCCCGCTGTGAGCAGGAGCTTGGGCCAAAGACCTCCGGAGCTCCCCTCCACGCTGGAGGCACCCCTGGCTCTAAGAATATATACTTTTAATTCATGTGACTGCTCTGTAATTTACAAAAGGCTCTCAAATAAAGCAGAGATAAGCAGAATCAGGCCATTCAACATACCGGCTTGCCCATCCTTCTTTCTGGCTGATCCCAAAGCTCTCACTGCAGAAACTTCCCTCTCGGCAACCAAGCATAAACCCAGAGCACGGCACGGCAGCGAGCAACGCGCCTGTGCCCCTCCTGCAGTGCCGCTGCGGACAGACCACCCTTCGGCGCCTGGTGGGGGGCTCGGGAACAGGGTCTCTCTCCTCAGAACCCCCTTTTCTCTGTTCTCCTTCCAGCATCTCCGGGCTCGGTACTGCTGCCGTTACCTCACCTCTTCCGACGCACGGCTGACCTCCACGGCCTGCTGGATTTCCCTGCAGCCCTCCCGCTCTCCTTCCCGTTCCGTGGCCCGGCACCGCGTGCCCTGCAGCGTCGGTTTTGATCCAGCCATCTGAGTCCAACTCACAGCAATAAGCTTTGTAGAGCAGATCAAGTACGTACCATTATAACAGAAAAGTAAACAGTTTCTATGTGGAATCTTTCTGTCTTTACTGCTGCAAAATGTCTATCTTTCAGTCACCAAAAACGCAGGTTTTATTTGCCCACTTGAAAAGAGTGAACTGGGACCACGGGGCCCAGAGCTGCCCGCCCTTTGCTGCGGTTTAACTGATCTGCCCTCACGAGCAGGGACGAGATCCCTTCGGAGAGCAGAACACAGTACCCCCAAAGACCCAAAGCAGCCCAGAGAACGTGAATGTTCTCCTCCTGACTAGCCCAACTCCAGGTTTTTGCTTCCTCACATGAAAGGTCAAGCTTTGCCAACAGAAAGTTACCACGTCCTATCCTTAAACACACCACTGACCCACGAGTACTAATTACACACTGAACTACTCTCAGAGCAGCCCCTGTTCCTCTCACGCGACGGGGCAAATCCAAACGCGTGTACCCAAGTTTGAGCTCACCAGGACGCTTCAGTCACGCCGACAGTTGGCGAACAGCAGACCTAGACTTGGCCCTAATAAGGAAAACATGGAGTTATCTCCATCTTTGGTTTCATATTCACCTCCACTGTTCCCAGCACTCACCGTAACCTGCCTGGGACCAGCTGCCTGTACTTCAGATGTCACCAATACTGAATTAAAGGGTTCCAACTGCCAACTTCTTCCCCTTATACTCCCCTTCTGTCTTCTCTGCGTCGGGCTGGAGTGCCTGCCGTTCCGTACATCAGATCCATCTCATTCCCTTGCTCCTCCTCCCTGCTCCCGCTGTACTCTTGAGGTTGTGCTCCACCTTTCCGAGCCCAGGGACAGCAGAACTGCCAACGCCACGTGTCTGGAGCAGCGACAGCCACCTCAGCGCGCACCACTCTGTACGTAACATTTGGACTGTTCTTCTACGTGAATCACTTTACATTTCCCCGTGTTGAATTTCACACGCCGCTTTATTGCCTAGTCATGCCATGTCAGGAGTTCCTCCTGCACGTAGCCACAGCTGACCTCGGTCTCTTCTACCCAGGATAACCTAGTGCCACCAACACACACCAACACCTCGATATTCGCTCCCCTTCACGGAGACGTGACAGAAGAGTCCTTATGACAGATGAGCGGCACAGGTTCCAGCACAAAGCCCCAGGCACTGCCACTGGTGACCTCTGTCTGCTGTAACTTCTGACCACCCATGACCTGCCTTTATTCTCACCTCCACCAGCCCTCTGTGAAGGACCTTCTCAAACAGCTATCAGCAACCCAAGCAGACTATACCCACCTACCCCGTCTACACACTTGCTATCGCCTTCTGGAGACTCTCAACAGGTTGATTCCTTTCCCCACACACCATGTTCATCCGCTCATAGTTTCTACAGATTTTACTGTTACATACTGAGTTTACTGGCTACATCTTTCTTAAACTCCCGTTTTGCTAAAAATACAATGATGGCTTCACGTTTCACATCTTTCCATCATCTGCTGTTGGAGCAGTCTTAAAGCAAACACAGTACCACCAGGAGTAACTCAACGATTTCCCCCTGTGGTTGCCCTAGAGTTCTTGGCTGAACGGTGTCTGGTCCTGGCAGCGTGTAACAGTTCACCCTGCCAGCTTCTCCTGCAAGCCCTCCTACTGACACGGTGCTGAGAATCGTCCGGCAGGTGGAAAGAAAGGATCCAGCACTGAGATTGCTCCAAGCTTGCTTCACCTTGCAAAATGCTTTCCCAGTTTTTCTGCTCTAGCCTCATCTTCTCTAAGCATTCTTTGTATACTCCGACCATTTCTCAGCCTCACAGACTACTTCTTACCTGAAGCCTTGTTCCAGGATCAAGCTGCTCAGCAGAGCAATCAAGAGACAGGCAGTGCTCCCGGTGCAGGTGTTTCTGACGTCCTCCCAGGCCCTCCGCGGACGCCAGCAGACCCCCAGCACAGCCGTGCTCTGCTGCTCTTCCAGCTCATCTGGGCTGGAAGCAGATTCTCAAACCCGTGGGAACGACCTGGCTCTTTCTCTGGTGTGTTTACTGGAGCTCCGACTTCTTTTAGCCTGCTAGTGCGTTGACTCAAACCCACTAAAACCCAATCCAGAGAATTACAATAAAATTAAGAAGTACATCGAGAATCCTGTTCTATCAGATCCCCTGACAGACCTCAAGTACCTTCTCTACTAATTGAATGCACAATCCCCACCTCTGAGTAATAATTTCACATTGTTTCAGGCTGCATTCATGTGTCAAATTGTTTTTAAAGGTTGAGTTTGTTTTTCCTAAAGAGCTCGAATGCCAATTAGCATGCATGAACATCGCTCAGCTTTCCAACAGCACGATGAAATGCCAGCAGCGTCGAGGAAAGGGGAACGGCAGCTTTGGCCAGTCCTGCAGCCTGAGTAACCTTCACTCGGGTTCACAAGAGATCCACGACATTAGCTGGGGAGACCTCTTTTCCGATACGAGTCAAGGATCAGACTATTCTGAGTTCAGAGCTGTTTACTACTGCTGATATTTAATCCTCTGGTCTCCTGGGAAAGGAGAAAGAGCAGAGAGCAGCGCATCGCCAGGCACCCCCAGGAGAGGTTTGTGTCTGCTGCGGGGCGAACCGGTGACAAGCCCAGGCACCACGTCGGTGCTGCCGCGGAGCACTGCCGGCTGCCTGGAAAGCCTCCTCCACGCTGCGACAGAGCTGACAGACCCATCCATACTGCTGCCTGATTAAAGACATGGATTTAGCCCTTTGTTTTCCAATTTGCCCATTTAATACAGACAAGTAATACAATATATTTGGGGGGGGGTGGTTTGCCGATGTCGTCGTTGGGGTGTAGGGTTGGGTTTTTTCCCTTTAGTTTTGCTTCTTCATTCAAAACATGCAGAGTCTCATTAGTCTTTTACCTGCTGCACTTCCCAGCTTTCTACTCTTTTCAAACCTGAAACTTTTCCACGTCTCAAGCTCTGGGGAAGTTCCAGACTGGCAAAGGAAAAACACAACAGCTTTCACTTTCATGCCTTTCTAAAAGGTGTACATCAGCAATTTAAGGCTTTTTTTAAAAAAACATAAGATAAAAATTAAACCGAAATTTTGACTTAATTTTCTGTTCAGAGAGTTGATATAGAAAACTTTTGTCTTGTTTTTGTTTTGCCCAGCAAGCTGTTTGCTTTAAAAGTTAACCGTGTATTCAGCAACACGTTAACAGCAAAAGGGACTCTGAAGTGGACAAATTGATCGGAAATACTGGTATTCTCCCCGTTTCCTCTCCATTACTTTTACCATGAAAAAGTCAGTCGGTATTGCAGTCACTGTACAATAATGTTTAGAATACCGCTTTGTTGCCAAAATATTCTTCTACAATTCATTTGTAATGCAAATATACCTTGAAATATTAAACTTTATCTTCGAATGTGTTAGACATGTATTTATCTCTGAGTATCTCCGATGTAATTAAGCTGAAGTTATTTACACACAAGAAATCCCAGCAGAGCTGTGGGGGAGTCAGAACTCCCTTCGGAGGGACACCCTATAGTTGTAACCTCTCTCTCTGTTCCACACTGGAATTATTCCATAGTTTCCTACAACACAATTTTCAATCATGAAAACGCTTTAAAGCAATAGAACAGAATGCTAGAACTTCATCTTTTCACACTGCTACAGACAACAAAATACCCTTCACACCGCGCAAGCCAACACAATCCCACAGAACGGCTCTGTTTCGATAAAAGACATTTTTGGAAAACATTCACTGGCACGCTTCAACCGGCTCCCACCGCAAAAGCTGATGCACGCTTTGACAGTCGTAGTAACAGATACAGCTCTATTCCGAGTACCTCTTTCTCCTCAGGGCAATGCTGCCTCATGTGTTATACAGAGTAAGAGAAATGACAGCAAAAAGTTTAGCTCATGGGGAGCGCGTGTTTTCCAGTTTGGATTCGAAAGGGTGATGGGAAAGACTGATAAAATACAGAAGGGAAAAAATTCAGCTGACAAACTAGAAAGGTCTTTTCACCCTACTGAGCTTCCAGCTGCTCCATCCACAGGGAACAGTGCAGTTATTAACTTACTTTGCAAGAATTCCTGCAGAACGTGCTCTGGTGAGGATACTCCACAACCAGTCGATACTCAAAGTGCCACATCAGAAACTGAGACGAAATGCCAGGGGAATCCTTTAAGAACCACAAAGGTCTGGTCACCCTGTTTCTCTGACACCTCTGCAGGAAGAGCTCCATGTTCTCTAATTACAGCCAAACACGACACTCGGCTCCACACTAACGAGCTTACGAACAGCAGACTGGAAGGGACCGGCGCTGGGTCACGGAGGTACTGCTGGCTAACGGAGCTTGAGAGGGCGCGATCTCTCCACAAAGAACGGTCTCGCTACGGAGAGCGAAAGGGACTCTTCAAAGCAGCCCTTCAAGCAAGCGTTCCACTATATTTGATACAGACACCTAAAACTCAGCATTTACAACCTTTTATTTTAGCAAAACCCTTGCTCAATTAAGCATCAAGTTCACTACGAAGGAGAAACAGGATAACAAAGTCATCTCAGAAAGCTTCTGAACCACCAGAAGGACGCGAAGTCACCTTTTTCACTGTTCAGGGAAAACTTTTACTCGTAACTTTACCTTTCCACGACGTCCTCCCCGTTCCAGCAGGTCGAGCTGTCTCTCATCACCAGGTCCCCATCACACAGCCGCTCCGCTATAGAGGCATAAAAGGTTCGGGATCGCTTCATGTAACTGATGAACTCTCTGTAACGTAGGAAGAACACGTTTAGCAACACAACAGTCAGCTTGTGGTTTAAGCCCCCAGCACCTTAACTCTCCACAAGACTAAAAGTTTAGAACCTGTACAGAAACTAAGTCACCCAAGTTGATTAATTTTTATTTCTACTCCTATGTATCACCCAGTCTTACCTAGTCCAGTGTCCATACACACAATTACACACACAGGGTGGTTTTAACAAAATACGTTACCATATCCCAAATAATAACAAAACACGTTAACAAAATCTGAAATAAGTCTACACCTACTGTCTCTCTATAAACAGATTAAAAAATCATGAGAGAACATCATCATTAAAGGAGCATGCTTTTTCCTCTGTTACTGGAAGTGAATATTTCTGTTGCCTGCACATGTGAGATTAATTAAGCACATCATCAGCAACCCCTGGGTGGAAAAGGCTTCCCAAAGCCAGCATCCCATCACAAGACCTGCCATCTGCTCCGAGTACCCGCCGCATGCAGCCACAGCACAGAAAGCCATCTCCTTGAGACGCGGTGGGGCCAACTCCCCCCACCATCACCACCCATGCCGCACTCTCACTGAACCAGGTTTCTCTCCCATCGGGTCTGGCACCTCACCAGGGAAGGTGCCAACACTCCTGGGCAGTATGAACAGCCCGTTTCTGATCGTGTGTGTATGGAAAACTGCCACGTGGGCAGACCGCTGCCTCTTTTATAATCTGATTTTACCTATAGTAAACACCCGGCTGAGGTAGCCATAAACTGTAACAAAACGAGCGTTAATTCAGCGCCCAGCTGAGAGTCTTTGAGAATGCGAAATTCCCCCATCTCTTTAGAGAACCCTCTCAGCTCCAGAAGCTCCTCTTCGGTGTAAGATGGTAAAGATCCTGAGAACAAGACGCAGGACCCAGACCTGAGCTGGAGCTGTCGCAGAGCTCCCTGCTCGTCTCAGTCCCCAGCAGCCCACTGGGAAGGCCACAGGACCCGTGCTGGCTGATGCTGTGTCTGCCTGGCAGGCTGTAAGGGGACACGGCACTGGAGGGGTGCCCAGGGAGACGGGCCGAAGGAGCTCGGCACTAAACCAGTTCGGATTTATTATTCTCCTGGGAGCAACGGGTACTTTAGACAATACCAAAGGCCGCTGCTAGGTATCCACCCCTACGAGGTTTGGCAGCGGTCATCCCGTGGTCCCAAGGAGCTAACTTTCCTAGCCATGCAGGAAAGCTGTTATTTTAAGCAAAGAAAAAAGCAGAAATTTGGGGGCTACGATGGCGGAATCGGCATTTCCACCTCCTGACCACCAGCTTCTGAACGTGAGCTCTAGGTATTTCCACAGCAAAGCCGGGCCCCGACAGCAGGCCACCAGCTGACAGAACAGTTCTGCCAGGCTGATGCGGATGCCAAGGATTTTACAGGTTCCAAAGAGACATTTTCTTTGAAGGAGGAAACGAGCACCCTGCTGAAAGCCTACAGCTTGTCTTACTGGGCTCACCCCAAGAGGCCGAAACTCCTGAGCGTTTGCAGCAGAGTGGGGCTCTGACAGCCCAAAGCAGCACCTCAGCCAACGCAGAATTCCGTGTCAAGCTCTTAACCTTAACGAGTGAAAACATTTACTTTTCATCAGTGTAAAACTAAGCACACTGGCGTAGAAAACGTGCAGTTTCCCAGCGCCCCTAAGAGCAGTAATCGAAAGTACGCCGACTCCCAGGCACAGCTGAAACAGCAGCTCACAACGGAGACGAGCTCAGCGCGGAGACAACACAGAATGTCACCTGGTTTTCGTTCTTACCGAGAGATTTTTTTCAAACTTCTTGATTTGTCATTCTTTGAAGCTTTCAGAGGCAGAGAACTGGAATAGGCCGGGAGAATAAGCATCAACCGCGAGAGGTTGGGGAGTAGGGGAGAAGCAGGAATTCAGGCAAATGAGGAAAAGAAATGAGAAACAAAAGAGAAAAGTAAAAATCATTTGAAAGAAAGGTCATCAAGCACATGCACAGGTTAATACAAGACAACAAATAAGGAGGAAAACTGTCATGGGATTTATCCAAAGCATACATGCAATTAACAATGTCAATGCAATACTGAAAAAATACAACTGAGGTTGCTTCTCCAATCATTTTCAAATAAGAGCACAATTACAAATGGAGCACACAGCCAAAAGCTGAAAATAAATTCAGTGGTACATAAATTAACTATAACTGACACCAAATGGAAGAACTGTAAATATACAAAGCTATGCAAGAAAACAATGGTAAATGCTTTACAATGAGCACCATGGGCAGGGGGGTATGAACGAGTGGCATTCACGTTCTGGCACAACGAGCAGTTTGCTGTCTGTTAATAAACAAGGTAAATGGATTTTTTTGCTGTTCAGTTCTAGTCAGATTGCACCACTGGAAAAAAAAAACCCCAACTCTGCAAAACAGGAGACAGGCTCTAAGGTTACACTGGAGGCAGAACTGCGGGAATGACCCTGGTAGCTCTTCAGTGCATCCTGTGGCCCTGATATCCTGAGGGCCCTTAATTAACACCGACCACTGCATGTAACATTAACATCACGCTGCAGTTTTCCCCTCGTGTGACTCGATACCCCATCCCGCTCCTTCTTACGCCCATACTCTCCTGTGCTCGGTGACACTGGCCGCTCCAGCTAACCCCCCCGGCAGGAGCAAGCACGGCCCTGGGCAGCCCGCAGACCCCCGGACGCCGGCGGCTCGGCCGTCGTACCCTCGGGGAGCTACCGGCAGGGCTGGCTGCGGGAGGGGACCGACCTGCACCGGGCGAGTGCCACCCGCCATCACCAAAGCGCTGCGTCCAACCAGCCAGGCCAAAAAGGGAAGGAGAATTTGTAACAGGGAAAATGTGGACACGCTGAAACTTCTGTCGTGGCCATCGAGTCCAAAACGTTTGACTCATTTCTGCAGAAAGTTGATTTGTATCTGGCATTAATAATGTGTTTTGCACTAGCATTTTAACACTCAAATTTTAATAAAATCATGTGATGCCTGACCCAGTTGATAATTTTATTTAAAATAGACGCCACAGACTTCAAACCTTCCCAAAGAAACTTGAAATTGTTTATTTTAAGAGGTATAAAAGATCTGTAAGTTCACAGTATAACAATCCAACAAAATATCATTTCAAAGCCTACTCCACTTAGGGACTTAACATCACGTTATAGCTCTGTGTTAAACATAACAGATTTTTATACAGAGATCCGTAACCAGTCCGTGTTTCGTGGTTTGAAACACCACCTGCAGCAGACGTGCCAAGGGGCAGGCACTCCGCTCTGCCGGGAGCCTGGACCCGGACAGGACTTAGTGCTGACCTCAGCCGCAGCGTTCCAGCTTACTGCCTGCGACCCCGTCCACGCCGCGCGCAGTCCCTGCGCCATCGCACGCCTTCCATTTTCTTGTCATCTCTACTCGATGTTACAGTAACCTCCACATTAAAAAACAACTACAGCGGCAATCCTGCCAGTCTCAGTTAATCCCTGAATCCGATTGCGCAACTCAAAAAAAAAAATTAGTAATCAAATCTATACTTTTCAGCTTGATGAGAGGAATAGGTTTCCTACACGATCACAGAAGATTTATTCACATTTCAGCTTCTTCCACTATTGTCCCTGACAGTTTGCACTGCACAACAAAAATTATGCAGGAATGGAATGCAGGGGAAAACAGAGAAAGATGGGAAATCTCCCGGGAACCCTTGAGAGTAAGAGGAGCAGAGAAGGGTGCAGCTACCACAAAAGAGGACCCAGTAGCTCTGTGAACACGGGAACCATGCAGAAGAGCCAGGCTCAAAACCCACAGGCCCCGAAGGCAGCCCAGGCAGGCAGAGAGACGCCGTCTGAGCAGCCCCACTGCTCCACCGCACGAGCGGCCGCCGCTCTGCCCAGCAGCTCAAACCAGAGGTTCTCAAACGCTCTGGAAAAGGAGCTTGGGCCTCTAACTGGCCTGTAAAAGATGCCACACCTCTAGAACAGACATACATATGCAGGTCCCAGCTGCTGGGAGTCAGGTGTTGAAGGGCATCTCTAAGAAGGTGCTACAGAAAAGAGGAGAGGCTGCTTCACTGTGGCTTCCCTACAGAATCCCAGCATGGCAGGGGTTGGCAGGGACCTCTGTGGGTCACCCAGCCCAACCCCCTGCCCAAGCAGGGTCACCCACAGCAGGCTGCACAGGACCTTGTCCAGGCGGGGCTGGAATATCTCCAGAGAAGGAGA